>SDBS01002955.1_pt1 | contig 16761 bp, 13 predicted proteins | sample 2277091 | NCBI WGS metagenome assembly SDBS01 (sample SAMN10404972, study PRJNA504765) | marine sediment metagenome | isolation source: marine sediment core GS10_PC15, 163 cmbsf | place: Arctic Ocean: Southern Knipovich Ridge | collected 2010 | reverse complement strand
GAGGAAATATTTAGTAGAGGTCATTTTGAAGCAGGAGAATATATACGTGAAAAATTGTTCTTTATTAAAAGTAATGTTGTTCCTACAATAAGAAATAGAAATTTAAATTATTCTTTGAAACTAATTTTAAGGCAACCAAACCCGGTAAATCCAGAAAATGATTTAGTTATAAAAAAATCTCATGATATTGAGATAAAAGCAAAAGATTCAGAGCTTCACATAAAAAAAACAAATCCAATTTCATTTTCGATATCAGGATTGAATATCCTACTTACTAAAGATATATTTAAGCCGGGAGAAACTATCAAAATTAAATTTACTTCAGAAGTACTTAAACACATTGACATACGGCTATTGCAAAATTCAAACTTAGTTTGTTATTGTGAAGCTTACGGGCAGAATTGTCGTAAAGTGGAAGAATTACCACCCGCAATTGCAGGAGATGCTCGTACTTCCCTTATTGATAAAGGATTTTTATTATTAAAAGTTCCTGAGATTGCTGAACCAAGTCATAATTATCTATGGTCACCCTCTGAAAAGGAAATGTTCGGTTTTCGATACGGAGCGTATACAAAATGGTCTCTTTTAATTATCGGAAAGAAAAAACCAGAATATGGATTAGAACCCATTAAGTTTGAACTCCCTATAACTATTAGGAGAGGCGCTCTTCCAAGTGAAAAAGTAGGAAAAGGATTTTTTTCGGTAGGAACTTCTGGAGCACTATCCTTATTTGATGGGATCTCTTCAAAATTCCAAAAGACCTATAAGGTAATTTCTATCGATTCTGATATCGAAGAGTATCGGCTAAAAATAAAAAACATCTCAAATAAAGATCTTGATGGAGTTACTGTTAAAGTTACAGGATTACAAGAAGGATTATTTGAAACTGCTCCAAGATTAACTGGATTTAATACTTGGAAAAAAGATGAAGAAAGAGAGATTGTTTATGGGATAAAACAAAATATAACAGCTTTAATTTCGATTTTAGAAGATAATAGTCAAAAAAGTATTAGGATTCAATCTCCTGTATCAACAGAAAGCTTTTTTTAAAAATAAAAAAATTGAAATGAATCACTTCATAGCTGAAACTAATTTATTATTACAATATCTTTCGAAAATCAACTGTAGAATATCTTCAAAACAACCCAAAATACCTTCCCCATTTAATGCTATAGTATGCCGTGTTTCTATATTTTTAAAACGATGAGACCTTATTTCTTTAAGGAATTGAATGTATGAAAACTTATTTTTTATATCTTGTTTGTTAAACGCAATTATAATTGGAAGATCCGCTATTGATTCTTTAAAATAAGAATTTAATTCATTCCATGATATCAAATTTCGCTCATAAACATCTACATGAGAATCTAACACAAAAATTATTCCGTCAACTGCACTTAAAGTGATTGGGCGTGTCACAAGATAAAAATCTTGTCCAGTTGTCGTGTATATATGAATTTTTAATTTCCATTCTTGATTTTGAAAAGTAACAGTACCATAATCAAAAAATAAAGTCCTGTCTACTGTATTTTTAATACTAATTAATTTATCTTTTTTACCAAAATGTGAAAATAACGATTTAATAGAAGTAGTCTTTCCGCTTAAAGCGGGTCCAAAATAAACTATTTTTATACTAATCGTCTTATCACAATGGTCAAGGAACAAGTTTGTTTCAACTTACTATTTTTTAATTGAAAGTTAAAAAATAGGTTTAAAAAAGCCAATAATTTTTTATCAGATTTTAAATAAATCAAGACATTTCATAGTTTAAGCTTCAGGAGGAATTTAAAAGCATACTAATAGTACTTCAGGAAAAAAATAATTGTTTTACGACTTTACTTAAGAAAATTCAACTTTAAATGGTTTTTAGAATAATTCTTTCACCGTCTAATTTACAAAATAATAGATCTCTCAATATTAAAATCTCAATTTCTCTTCTTAAAATATCATTACTTAGATTTAATACCTTATTTTCTATTAACTTTTGATTTAATTCATGAAATGTAATTGATTTTTGTTCAATAGGAATATTTTGAATATATTTAAGGATTATCTTCTGATTATAAAGCGATCGCGAATTAGAATCTAATTGATATAACTGGTGTGTTAAATTATAATCAAAATCATTAGTTTTATCAATTTCTTTTAAGTTATTTATCAAAACAATGGCATCAGAATATTTTTCTTGAGCCATTAACTCTTTTATGTTATTTAATTGGTTCAAAAATTCTTTATTATCCAAAAACAATCACATTTGTATCTGTTTTTACGAAATTAAATTTATTAAAAAATCTCTTGAGAAATATAATTATATTGAATAAATGTTAATAGAATATAATGTAATGGTTTATATGGTAGTTCTTACTTATTATATGTAAGAATATAACATAATTATGTGAAAATAATGGACAAAGAGAAAGTTAAACAAGTAATCGAAAAAATACGACCTCAACTCCAGATGGATGGCGGAGACGTTGAACTTATTGAAGTAACGGAGGATGGAACTGTAAAGGTTCGACTAATGGGACATTGTGCAGGATGTATCTGATTCGATATCCGAAATTCAGAATCCAAATGCACGCCCAGCAAACTATCAAGTTTGGAATTGAAAAAGCTTTGCAGAAATTTATCCCAGAGGTCAAGCAAGTAATCGCAATACCTTAAACTACGCAAAAATTATTTGCTTTGTATTTAAAGGTAATTACCTTTAAAATTTTATTTTTTTATCAAGGAAATTAAAGGCTTTAAGGAAGATTTCAAACGCCCAAATTCTATATAAATTTTTTCAATTGATTTTATAATTCTTCTTTACTTTTGCTAATAAGCTTTCCTATTTTCTTTCTCATGCGATGTGTAAGTTCGAGAAAAGCTTTTTCAACATAATCTCCGGTTTTAGCGGATGTTTCAATATATAAACAGCCTTCTTTTTTTGCATATTCTTCTACTTCACTCCTATCTATGATCTGACCAATTTCAGGTATTAAATCGGATTTATTCCCTATTATTACGCTGGGGATATCATTAATTACTATACTCCGCATTTCTGAAAGCCATTCTTTCATACTTGAAAATGTTTGATGTCTTGAAAGATCAAACACAATTAATGCTCCATATGCGCCTTCGTAAAAGTTACGATGGAGAAATTTAAATTTTTCTTGACCTCCTATATCCCATATATGGAGTTTTACAAATTTTTCTGGTTCGTATTCTAAAGTTTTAGTTAAAAAATCAACTCCAATAGTCACTTTATATTTTAAAGTAAATTCATTATGTATAAACCTGTTTAGTAAACTTGTTTTCCCTACCGCACCAGGACCAATAATTATAACTTTAAAGGAGAATTCCATTCTACTAATATTAATTTTATAGTTTAATCTATAATTATTTATTATCTTTTTAAGTTTCATTTTTTTGTTTTTAAATGACTTAATACCTGTGTCTATTTCCCATCTTTATTTCACACCAAAACTTATTACTTAAATTTACGATAATAATTTTTTTAAATATATAAAGAAAAAGACATGAGATGCACTCTAAATTTTAAACTTCGTTCTTTTTTTTTTTAATCGACGTGTAAGATTATAGAATAGATTATCTACAAACAAATTAAAATAGTTGAATATAATTAAGAAATATAATAAAGAAATTACAGAAATTTATACGAAAAAATTTCCTAATGATAAAGTAATTATAGATGATAATTACAGGAATAAGTAGGTATTAAATTATGAATGATATAATCCTTTCCGATAAATGTCCCTTATGTGATATTAAATTAGAAGATACAGGTGATGGTTTGCATTTTTTTTGTAGTAAATGCAGTAATTCATGGTTATTAGATGATTTAGAAAGTAAACTAATACAAAAGAATTTAGAAAAATGGTTTTAACTACTAGAATCTCCGAAATCGGAGGAAAAGATCGTTTAAGAAAGCAGCTTATATTCTAAATTCTAGATTTGATTTTTCTTTTTTGAAATCGGTAAGTAAAGCCAATTAACTTAAACAATTATTTTATTATAAAAACATTTAAGAGAAAGAATGAATTTATTTAAAAAAAAAAAAAAATTCTAGCGAACAAACCTAAAGTAGGTAAATAATATGAAATTTTCTAAAACAATTACGGAAGTTATTGAAGAGCGTACTTCACGGCGAACTTATAAAATGCAAATAATTGAACAAGATATGAAAGAACGCCTTATAGAAACATTGAAACTTAGTGGAATAGAGACCCCGTTTAGTACATATGCGAAGAATTGTCGTTTTAAATTGGTTGCTATACCTGAATTTGATATAAATAAGAGAAAGAAGATAGGTACTCATGGTTTGATTAAAGGTGCCCAAGAATTTATTGTAGGGGCAGTTGAAAATTCAGATTACAATCGGGAAAATTTTGGCTATTTAATGGAGTTGATTATCTTAGCTGCTACGGATATGGGTTTAGGTACTTGCTGGTTAGGTGGATTTTTTAATCGAAGCTTATTTTCTGAGAAGATTAATTGCACTCCAAATGAAATCGTACCTGCCATTACACCAATTGGATATTTTCCTGAAAAAAGACGTTCTAAGGAAAAAATTATTCGAACCGCTATTAAAGCTGATCAACGTAAACCCTGGGAACAATTATTCTTTGAAGAGAGTTTTGGTAAACCATTACTTCGAAAAAATGCAGGAAGGTTTTCCACACTATTTGAAATGGTTCGACTTGGACCTTCTGCAGGTAATAGGCAACCATGGAGAATTGTCAAGGAGTTAAATAGAAATAATTTTCATTTTTATACTATAGAAGGAAAAGGATTGTATAAACAATTTCTACCTTTAGATATCGGAATTGCTACTTGCCATTGGGATCTTACAGCAAAAGAAATAGGAATTGAGGGAAATTGGGAAATTAATCAATCAGATGTCCTTGGATCTGAAAAATTTAATTATGTGATTTCCTGGAAAAGTAATTAATTCACTAATTAATCACATTTCTTTCTATATTTATAGTGAAGTGGTCTAAAAAAGATTGTTCTGATCAAAAAAACGTTAAATATAGATAGCTTTTTTTTTTTCTGTTTATTTTTAGAATTACAACAAAATAATTTTAAAAACATTTAAGAGATAAAATGAATTTGTTGAAAAAAAAAAATTATTTTAAATTAGTTAATTAAATAAAAGTTGATTTTATGAATAAATTTCGTGTAGCAATTGCCCGTTATAGAAAAAAAACAAAGTCTTTAAAAAAAGCTATCGAACTTGCAGGCACATTTAATGGCCTATCTGGCACTGAGAAGGTGTTTTTAAAACCTAACATCGTTTACTGGTCTACTGCTCCTGATTTTCTGAAATATGGAGTAATAACAACTTCCCGCATTGTTGAAGATACGATCATCATTTTAAAAGAGTATGGCATTAAGGACATTACTATAGGAGAAGGAATCGTTACTTCTAATCCTAAAGATGTAGCAAGTGCAAAACATGCTTTCGAATATCTTGGTTATAATAAATTTAAAAAACGTTATGGAATAAAAGTTATTAATATAATGGAAAGACCTTTTGAAAAAGTCCAGATAAGTGAGGGAATTACTCTCAACTATAACATCGATTCTCTTCACAGCGATCTTATTATTAGCCTTCCTGTCCTTAAAACGCATGCCCAAGCGCGTGTGAGTTTAAGCATAAAGAATTTAAAAGGGCTGATAGATATTGCTTCTCGAAAAAAATGTCATTCTGCTGATACTGAAAGAGATCTTGATTTTTTCTTATCTCGGTTACCTAAAAATCTTCCGCCTACTGTCGCAATTATAGATGGAATTTATACGAATGAAAGAGGACCCGGTTATGATGGAAAAATGAGAAGAAGTAACATCCTAATAACCTCTACTGATTTATTTTCGGCTGATAAAGTTGGGGCAGAAATTCTTGGTTATAATCCTTTAGATGTTCCATATTTTGTCCATTTTAGCGAAAATAATAATAGACCCTTAGATTTTTCAGATGTTGATATTGTTGGAAAAACGATAAAAAGTGTAAAAAATTATCATGATTATAAGTTTCCCTACTCTGATGATGGTTTACGTCCGATAGCTTTTGACAAACAAGGTATTAAAGGAGTTTCTTTTCGTGAATATGATAATACCACTTGTACTTATTGTTCAATTATAACGGGCATAATACCGTTGGCAATTTCTTATGCTTGGGAAGGAGATCCTTGGGATGATGTAGAGATTATCTTAGGAAAAAGAATGAACCCAACACCAGGAAAGAAAAGAACTATTTTATTAGGGCAATGTATGTTTAACAAACATAGAAATAATCCGGATATTAATGAAATGATTCCTATAAAAGGTTGTCCGGCTAAAATTGAGAATATCGTGGAAGCTTTGCATAAAGCAGGGATTAAAGTAAATTCTGAAATTTTTGAAAATTTAGAGAAAATTCCTAGTTTTTTTGGATTAGCTTATAAACATCGTTTTAATGAGTTTCATGAATCATTTTTTAATGAAAACGTCGTAGATGAGACCGTACCTCCCATAGACGATATAGGAGTAAGTCAATTTTTTCTAGATATTAATTCTAATTTAAATACTCATCCAAAAAAGCAAGCAAAGTTTGAAGTAAGATTTTTTGGCTTATTTGGTGAAAAAAGTACAAATGCGATTAAAAACATCATTGTTGAAGGTCCTCATAATTATGAATTTAAATTTAAAAGTCAATTATTTGATTTCAACAATGGAAATGGATATATAGTAGATAATTTAAATCTTGGGATGATTAGATACCTTGCCTTTGATCGAAATGGTTACTTGGATGATGGTGAATATAAAATCATTGTAGAATATTGGAATGATGAAAATCGCTACAAGAAACGAAATCTACAAGCTAATAGAAAAATCTTAAAAGATTATCTTGAAGTAAAAGATAAAATCACTTACTCATTCGAAGAAAAGCCAAAATATTTGGGTGATCCACGAATTTTTATAAGTACTAAATGGACACCTCTAAAAAAACTAAGCGGAATTGATGCGTACTATGCGAATTATGTTTCTGAAGGAAAAACTGATAATATTAATCTCCACGATTTAACTTTTGCTGATAATATATTTGTGAATTCAATACTCATGCCTTCCTATCGTTTAAACAAAGCTTCTACTTTGATAAATACTCGGTGGAAACCTTTGAAACCTAATACCAAATATACATGGTTAACAGAAATATATGATTCGAATAAATTAAGCGATATTAATATATCTATAAATCAACCAATCCAATATTTTAAAACTATCTAAAAAAAAAGTTAAAAATAGAAAAAGGCATTAAATATTGGCAAAATTTTAAATTTTTACAAAATCTATTTTCTTATGAATTAATTTAGTGAATTTGAAATACAGATTCGTCCTATTCAAGTTGTTATCACTCCATATTTCAGAAAATCAGGAGCAGTAGACCAGTAAACGATATTAGGCTCAAAAATACTTTTTCATTATCAGTTAAATTATACTTTTATATTTAGTGTCTTCCTCTTTAACTTAAAAAGATAATATATTCGAATTTTGGGCATATTTCATTAAAATTAAGTATTATCACAAAAGTTAATTATCTTTCAATAATTAATTACTTTATATTTTAAAACAAGTTATTTTAAATGTATTATGATTGAAATAGATAAAAGAAAAAATTCTGAAAATTCCGAAAAACAAGATGAAGAAAGGAAAAGGCCAGCGAAACGAGTGAGAAAAACACAAGGTCAAATAATTCAGGAATCATTAGGTCTGAATCCTACAGATATTCAAGATGTCGAGAAAAAGCTTTTCATTGTGCGGTTTTTAGATTATTTTTCTGAAGAAACCTTAGATTTTGTCTTTAAAGACCGTACTTTAAATCAATACTTTGAGCAAATAACAAAGCATATAAAAGCATTTAGTATAGGAAGGGAAGAAGATCGGCTTTTAGAACAAAGTTTTGAATCTAAAAAAATTTTAGATATTATTTATAAATTAAAAGAAAAAGCAGAAGAACTTGCTAGGAGTAAAGGTGTTAAAGGTTCAATAGATAAACGTTTACGTAAACTTTCTTTATTAGCTATGCTACCAACTTTTGCAGTTATTATTGTAGTATCCTTTATAATTCCAAATCTTATGATTCTATTTCCGATTCTATGTATCTCTTGTATGATACCTCAATTAGTTAAGGGTAAGGTTGTTAAGAAATGGTTTGAATTTAAAGAGCAGAATAAGCATCAGATATATAACGATAATAGAGAAGATATTATGATCTTAAAAAATTTTGCGGGCGAAATATTAGACAATATTCGATCACGGCTTTTAGAGTTGAAGGTACCTCTTCAACTAATAAAATTTGTTCTCCACAGTCAAGATTATGAAAATTTACATTTGTTGAATCAGAAAAATGTAAGAGGAACTGTGCAGTATTTTTATACTTTTGAATATCCTGAAGGAGCAACTCCGTTTCCAATTCCCGAGGAACTTGAGAAATTTAATCAACCACTATTTCCTAAAAAAAAGAAAACCGATAAATTGGAGAAAAATTTTGTAGTGCTTACAGAAATGAAGGGAAAAGATGGCATCATCTCTAAATTTATTCCAACTCTAAAAGAGAAGTTAGCTGAAAAGATAAATGATATGTTAAATAACTCAGAATTTAGTAAAGCTTCAACTGATTTCGAAACAATAATACCTGATTATGAAAGCACGGCGATTTATTGTTTATGTGGTGAAGTTGTGGAAATACGTAATGTCCAGATTTGTAATTGGAAAGATCAATTCAAATACTATTTATTTGAAGGAAAAGAATGTAAATGTGGAGAATCTGTTTATGCGCTTTCCTTAATGGATGAATCTATAGAAATTCCTGAAGAATTAAAAGGTATTTTTTCAAGTTAAGTTAATTTTTTTATTTTTTTTTATAAGTTTTAGAATAATAATCATATAATAAACGATAACCTCGAACTGCTCGTTCAATTTCATTCTCAAAAACAGGGATTTTTAAATCAGAAGCAGTGTTAAGAACGCGTTTAGCACCTTCTCTCTCGGCTTGAATTAATATTGTAATTATTGGTTTATCTGGATAAGATTTTATGAGGTTTTCAAAAATACTGAAATCGAATTCAATTTCAATAAAAAATTCTAAAGCAAGGATTAAACCATCTACATTTTTATCTTTGAGTAAAGCTTCTGCAGAAATATTATAAATATCGCAGATTTTTGTTCCTATAAACTTTTCTGGTGGCCAATAATCAACAGGATTTCCATATTCGCATGTTGAGCCTCCTACTTTTTCTAATATTATTTCTTGGGATTTTTTTCCTGGCTTAGCTAACGATAGTTGTTGATCTCTCATCGCTTTTACGATTATATGAATTGCTCCAGAAGAAGGTCCAATAATTCCTAGATTTGGACCATTAGGTCTCGGACACCATAGAAATATTTTAGCTAAGTCAAAAAGTTCAATATAATTCTTTACAGAAATCCCCCCCACCTTTTTCAAGTTGTCTTCCATAACTTTGTCTTTCCCAACATAGAAAAATAACACTGGCTTAAATGCTGATACTTTTTTTACAGTCTCAATTAATTGACTTGATATATCTCTTAGAAATATAGATATGACCTTTACAGTATTATCATCTAAAAAGTATTCCAAAATATCAGACTCAGTAATATGAAAACCTCTTCCCAAGTGGATCACTTTAGAGATAGGTAATTTTTGAGAGGGTACCCACCATCCTAAAGCACCAGCTAGCCCTCCCGATTGTGCGATAACTCCAACACCTTTTTTGATATTCTTATATTCTCTCATAATATGCTTTCTAACAGGTATGAGAGATGTTGTAAAGTTATCAACAAAATTAATTATCCCCAGCATAGAAGGCCCAAGATAAGTAATTTCATTTTTTTCACAAATATCTCTAATTATTAGAGCGGTTTTCAAATATTTAGCTCCTGGTTTTAGTTCAGATTGTATAGTTAAGTGTTTGACTCCAAATTGAGCTAATTTTTCTATAATTTCTACAATTTTTTGACTTATTACAATAACTGCTAAATCAGGAATTTCAGGGAGTTCTTCTATTGATGAATATGATTTAACACCTAAGATTTCACTGGCATTAGGGTTCAAAATATAGATTTTTCCTTTATAAAAGATCTCAAAAAGATTTTTTAGGATCGTATGATTGAAAGAAAATAGATTGCGGGAAGCACCCACTATAAGTATTGAGCTAGGATTGAAGAAAGGTTTAAGATTTTTCACAGTTTATCTTAAATTTAATTCATTACTTGTTATAAACCTTATTGTAATTTTTTAAGGATTAAAGAGGAGATACTCTTATTGGAAATTTAAATGTTAAAAAAAGAAAAAACTACATTAAATATTACTATTATCTCTTAATGTTAGAATATACGCTATATTTTAAAAGAAGAAATCCATTAACTATAATTGAATAGTTAATTTTCCATATTTTTATATGTCTTAAATCTTAATTTAATTAACATTCATTTTTATTCAAAATTTCGAGGAGTCATTTTGAAAAGCTACGATGTAATTTTTATTCATCCACCTAGAACGTTAAAGACTGTTCATGGTAAGAATACCAAATTTAAGCGAGGTGAATTCATTTTCATTCCTATGGGTGTTTTTGCTATAGCTGATTTCCTTGAGAAAGAAGGTTTTGGAGTAAAAATTATAAATTATCCTCTTGAACGATATCTAAATCATAATTGGTCATTAACTGACTTTCTTAAAAAAATTAATTATGATGTATGTGGAATAGATTTACATTGGATACATAATGCACATGGTGCTATTAAAGTTGCTAGAATCGTAAAAGATGTAAATCCAAATGCAAAAGTGGTTCTTGGAGGATTTAGTGCTTCATATTACCATAGTCAAATTTTAAAAAACTATAAAGTAATTGATGGTATAATTAGAGGAGAGGGTGAAATTCCACTTTTAAAATATGTTCAAAAGATTAATCAAAATCAACCTTTAGATTCCATTCCTAATTTGTCTTATCAAGATTCCTCTAGGCACATAAAAATTAATTCTCTTTCCTATACTGCTAAGACTTTAGATGATTTAAATTTTACAAATGTATCACTACTAAAAAATGCAAAACAATATTTTGAACAGAGTAGAAAGATTATGGGAATCTCTTACAATCTTCCCATTGGAAGAGGTTGCCCATTTAATTGTCCTTTTTGTGGAGGAGGTCAAAGAGCTCAGCAAAATTTAGCAGGTCGAAATAAAGTAATTCTCAGAAGTCCGGAAAAAGTAATAGAAGACATAAGTCACATTATCAACAAATATAAAGTTACAAGTATCTTTTTTGGACATGGTACCTATCCTGCTAGTTTAAAATATTGGAAAAGATTATTTGGGCTGATTCAAAAAGAAAAATTTGATATTAGTGGAGATTTAGAGATATGGCGTTTACCCTTGCCTAAAGAAATGTGGAAAATATTTTATAAGACTTTTACTCATAAACACTCATCAATAAGTATTTCTCCTCGAACATTATCAACTAAAGTTCATCTAAAAATAGCTCAAATTTGTGATCCGACATTTAAATTTCCTAAGAATCAAATTAATGATTTAATAAAAAACGCGAATTTATTTCAAAGAGCTTTAAGAATATGGTTAACAATTGGTTTTCCATTCCAAACTCGTCTTGATGTTATTAGAGATTTTAATTTTGCTATAAAATGTCTATTTAAATATGGAAAATCTAATTTCAAACCAATTACTATAATGAGTGAGCCATATCATATTTTCCCCGGTTCTCCTGCTCATGAATCTCCTGAGACTTTCGGAATAAATTTAAAATATAATTCTTTTCTGGAGGTTGCTGAAGCCTTTAAAAAAACAAAAATTTCTTTTTTTTATAATGTAATAAATTATGACAAGAAGCATTTTTCAAGAACTTCTATTATTAATGCAAATAAGCTATTATTTTTAAGCACTGCTCCCATGTTTCTAACAACTGGTTCTAAACAGCCTAAAACGAGAGATAAATAAAAGTTTAATTATTACATAATTCTATTTGATATAAAAGACTCATTTAACTACTTTAGAAAATAATTCGATAAGGATTTAAATTTTTTTTTTACTATAATTCTAATTCATTTCGAAATTTTTAATTAAAAATGAGTTTTATAAAATTAATTAAAAAAATTTTTAAAGAATACTACACAAATTAAAAAAAAATTAGGATTAATGGGAAAAAAAAAAAAAATTGATTAGAATTTTGAGACATAAATCAAATTCTAATGATATTTTAAGAAGATTTCCATAATATTTGCAAATGGAGTATTTAACATATGGACAGTAGTAAAATATTTAAATCGCGAATAATCATAATGCTTGGTTTTATTTGTTTAACTTTCCCAATTGCATTTTTTTGTATGTTTTTAATAAATGTCCCAGTTTTTTCTTCTTTATTTAATGGTTTTTTTACTTCTGGTAATTCAATTTTCTTTCCATCTTTTCCTTATATCAATATAATATGGTTTTTACCTGAAAAAATTCAGTTAGTCCAATTTAGTGTTGGTCGTTTGATTGATCTCATCATTATTATTAACATAATATATTCCATTGAAACTAGTTTTTATCATTACATTATAAGGGTGTGTTTTAATGGGAATACTCTGATGTTTAATTATATAGATTTATCTTTTATTGGCTCTAAAGAAAAAATCGATGGGCAGTCTCAAAACCCAAACCAATTATTTGAACTCAATAATGAATCAGCATATTATCTCGATGATAAATTTTTAGGTTTTACTGAAAGAAATTGTCAATTAAATAAGAGAAATGATAGTTATTATGCTCATTTAAGAAGAAAAAGGTATAAAAGTATCATTATTCAAGATATATTATTAAATGGAAAATCCAAGTTCATATTTAATAATCTCTATAAAAATCTTCATGTTTCTTGTGATCATTTTATTTTTGACAATTTTTGGATCTCGCTTTTTAAATATCTTATTAATCTCCATCCCAAAATTTATAGCTTTACTGATTCTAATGAATTCCGATGGGAGGAGGGATAAAAAATTCGAATAATTAGTATAAGATATGATTTAAGACAGTTAATGAATTTAAACTAAACAACAAATTAATGAGAGTACGATAAAAAAGATTATTAAAAATGAATTAGAAAATATTTGGAAAAATAAAAGGTGAAATAATTTGGAATGGAATAATGAAATTGACAATATGTATGAAGAAATCATGGAACAAACTCCTGAGACGTTTCGCGCATCGATTAAACCAATGCTCCGTGAAGCTGCTGAAAAAACGGCACGACTTAGGAATTCTGGATTTGTAAGTAAGGATGATTTATTATCCGCGCTATTCGAGATAACACCTGAGGCATTTCAACCAACAGTCATAGAGGATATGAAGAAGTTAGGAATTGATACAGACCGATATGTGAAATTATCAGCAATTAGGAAGAAATATGCACGTACATGGGATGAAATCGGTGGTGCATGGGCCCCCGGAGTCTATCACTTTACCATGTTTCTAACTGATCGGTGCAATCAAAAATGTCTTCACTGTGCCGCTGGGTTGATAGAAAAACGTTCAGAGTTCTCAACAGATCAATGGATTCAAATTATCGAAAATATTGAACAAACATTACGAAAACGTGGTCGACAAGGTTGTTATATATGGTTTGGTGGAGAACCCACCCTTCGCAAGGATCTTAAAGAGTTGATAAAATATTGCGGTGAAAAGGGATATTATCAAGCGATTTCCACAAATGGTATGCTCTTTGATGAGGAACTAGCAAAATTATGCGCAGATGTCAAAATGCACCATGTATTTATTAGCTATGATAGTGTTTATCCTGAAAGGGCTGCAAAAATTAGAGGTGTTCCAAAAGCAGGTGAAGCAGCTGAGAAAGCCATTAAATTAGCATTGAAATATGGCCACCTTGTCATTTGTACAGCAACAGTTCAAAAAGAAAATTTCGATGAATTGGAAAAAATAAAAGAAAAATTAGATTCATTGGGTGCAATACCATATTTCAGAGCTGTTATAAAGCAGCGAACTGCGGAGAAAAATTGGGACGAAATTGGGTTGGATTTTGATGAATTTCGGCAATTCTACGAATTCAAATTCAAGCATGTTGTTGATGCAATTAGAAACGGGGAAGCATCTTTCCTCAATAAAGTCTACACTTATGACATGGTACCTTTCATGGAATGCCCTCGCAATGATGAGGAGCGAACAGCATTAGAATGGGGCGTTGGATGTCAAGCATGTCGTTCCGTCTCGGGCATCGATGTTAATGGAGATTTCTTCCCTTGCGATTATCCATCTCAATTAACCTTGGGTAATGTAATGAAGCAAGATTTTGAGGAGATTATGGAATCAGAAATATTTAAAGCTATCAGGAATAGAAAAATAAAAGGCAGATGTGCTACTTGCCATCACCTCGATTTATGTGGGGGTGGTTGTAGGGTCCACGCAGAAAACGAAACGGGCGACTTCTTAGCCTCCCTTCCTTTCTGTTGGCATGATGATAACTATATACATGAGCGTAGTAAATAAAGGTGAAGGTTTTGGAGTGGGAAAAAGAAACGGAAGAATTATTTGGTAAAATACTAGAAAAAATGCCTGAAGGATTTCGTCCTTCTGTAAAACCAATGATAATAGAGGCCGCTGAAAAAAGATGTTTAGATCGAAATGGCGCCTATATTAATGAAGCGGACGTGATTACAGGTATTTTTGATATCATCCCTGAAGCATTTAAGTCCATGTTGGTTGAGGATTTGACATCATTAGGAATAGATGTTGAGCGTTATTTAGAACTCAAGGAAATAAAAGATAGACTAAAAGTTTCTTGGCAAAAGCTGGAAAGGGGCTTTCATCCGGGGAATATTCATTTTGCTATGTATATTACCGATAAATGCAATCAAAAATGTCTTCATTGTGCGGCGGATGATCAAGTAATACGACCTGAATTATCAACAGAGCAGTGGTGTCAGATAATAGAAAATGTTGAAACTGGTTTGCGGAAACAAGGCAGGCATGCTTGTTTTGTTTGGTTCGGAGGTGAACCTACTTTGCGTAAAGATATTGGTGAGATCATGAGATTTTGTAAGGAAAAAGATTACATCCATGCCTTAATTACAAATGGTGTAAGTTTTAATGAGGAATTCGTTAAAATGTGCAAGGAGAATAATATTAGTCACATATTTGTAAGTTTTGATAGTATAGATCCAAAGAAAAATGATGAAATCCGTGGGTTTCCCAATTCCTTAGACTATGCTAAGAAAGCAATCGAATTATGTTTAAAATATGGAATTTTTGTGTGTTCTTCAATCACAGTTATGAAACAAAATATTAATGAGATAGAAGAGCTCAAAACTTTATCGGAAAAATGGGGCTCACAACCATATTTTAGATGTGTTGTTAAACAAAATCGAGCTGCTGATTTTTGGGGCGAAGTTGGCCTCAATAAAGAAGAATATAAGAAAATGTATGATTTTAAATACAAACATGCCATTGAGACAATAAAAAAAGGCAAAGCTGGCACTTTACCTGCTTATGAAATTTATGATATGGTACCATTTATGGAACAACCTGAAAACGATAAGGAAATGACGGCAATTGAATGGGGTGTAGGATGTTTAGCCTGTCGAACTATGATGGGTATTGGTATAGATGGAACAATATTCCCCGCCGGATATCCTACAACATTGACACTTGGAAACGCATTAGTGGATAATTTTGAAGAAGTATTAAATTCGCAGCTCTACAAGGATATTCGGGATAGAAAAAAGATTAAAGGAAAATGTGCGTCTTGCCATCATCTAAAGTATTGTGGAGGGGGATGCCGTGTAACTGCAGAATATATTACAGGTGATTTCTTCGGATCTTTCCCATTTTGTTGGCATGAAAATGATCATGAGCATGATATTGATGATGTTCAAAAAGAACAAATTGAATTATTAGAAGGATAAAACAAATTTAATTTCATTAAAATTTAAAAATAATATAATAAAGGGAAGTAAGTGCGCGTATTAATATTTTCAGGGAGTCGGGAGATTGTTCATGTGATGGTTCCACCCATCGGTGAAATATATTTAGCTTCTTATCTCCTAAGTAAAGGACATGAAGTAAAATTAATAGATTTGACTCTAAGTAATGATAGTAAAAGAGACATTGAGAAAGTGATAAATGATTTTAACCCTCAAGTAATAGGTATATCGATTCGTAATGTAGATTCTACGACTTATCCTGGAAATCTATTTTTTTATTTACCAGTTAAAAACATTATTCAATACATCAAACAAATTTCTGATCCAGATATTCAAATAATTTTAGGTGGACCTGGTTTTTCCATCTTTTCAGAGGAAATCCTTAAGGATTTAAATCATAATATTGGAGTAGTTGGTGAAGGAGAATATGTTTTTGCTGAAATTCTCAAGTATATTAAGAATGGAGACGATCCAAGAAAAATTGAGAAAGGGATTTGTTTTCTAGATTCAAATGGCGTATATCATCAGAGACCGCCTTGGTATATTGATAACCTTGATGACCTCCCATTTCCAACACGAGAACTGTTGGAAAATGATGCATATCTTATAGATCCAATGAAGGTGAATGGAGCAACATGGGGGAATATTCAAACTAAACGGGGATGTCCAATGAATTGTATTTATTGCAGTTATCGATATATTGAAGGTTCTATACCACGTTTTCGCTCTCCAGAAAATATAGCTAAAGAGCTTGAATTAATGGTAAATAACTAT
>SDBS01002953.1_pt1 | contig 16768 bp, 13 predicted proteins | sample 2277091 | NCBI WGS metagenome assembly SDBS01 (sample SAMN10404972, study PRJNA504765) | marine sediment metagenome | isolation source: marine sediment core GS10_PC15, 163 cmbsf | place: Arctic Ocean: Southern Knipovich Ridge | collected 2010 | reverse complement strand
GTTTAGCGGCTCGTCGGGCACCTGGTAGCCGAGCTGCGCGCCAAACGGTTCGATGTGGCTATCAACCTCACGCACAGCCGGCTCAGCGCTATTCTACTGAGACTTATCGACTGTCCCGACACTCGCGGCCTGGCCCTGTCGAGCGACTGGATGAGGGTGATCCGCGGGTCGTGGCAGACGTATTTCATCAACTCGGTGTTCAACCGCGCGTACAACGATTTCAATATCGTGGACGTTTACCGCCGGTTCGGTGACCACGATCTGCCGGCATGCCTTAACCTGGTAATGCCGATCGCGGACGACGACCGCGCGTACACCAACAGGCTGCTGCGCGAACAGGGTATAGCCGGTCATGACAGATACATCTGTTTCCAGCTCGGTGCAAGCGACACGTCCAAACAATGGCCGCCACTCTCATTTGCGGCCTTGGGCGATCTGCTGGCTCGCGAGATGGGTGTGCGAATCGTGCTGGTGGGGACCGAATCCGAACGGCCGCTCGGCGACCAGGTACGAGCCGGAATGAACGAGTCGGCCGTAATGATGTTCGGCAACACCAATCTGGCACAACTGGCAGCGCTGCTCGAACGGGCCGAGTTTCTCGTAACGAACGATACCGGTGTGATGCATGTGGCGAGCACGGCCGGGACACCGATCATAGCGTTGAGTTTCAGCTACGTGTATTTCCGCGAGACCGGCCCATACGGGGAAGGACACGTCGTGGTCCAGGCGATGCTCGACTGTGCGCCGTGCCGGCCCAACCAGCCATGTTCACACCAGCGGTGCAAAGAGTATATCCGGCCGGAACATGTGTTTGAGGCTGTGGACATCGCCAGGCGGTACCGCGACGGGTCCCTGGAACAAATGTCCGAATCCAGCCAAAACAGCGGTGTAGGCTACTACGTATCGCGGTTCGGCGACGACGGTTTGGTCGAATACTGGCCGGTAATCCGCCGCCCGATCTCGATCGAGGATCTTGTCAATATCGTGTATAGAGGCGTATGGCGCGATTCGCTCGACGGCGTATCGAGCCAGCCGGAAGACGTTCGATCGGCTCTGGCCGAATCGCTTGCAGCCTATACACACAACGGCCATTCGTTGCTCTCCGCGATAGACGAGTGTGCAGCCCGGTTCCGCCGGTTTGCGACTCTTGCCGAAGAAGGGTTCACAAAAGCCCGCCATCTGACCGTTCTCAGCCGCTCATCGATCGATGTCGAAACGCAACGGATGATACAGGGTATAGTTAGAACCTTGCTGAATCTCGACCAACAACTGGCTGCCGAAGGACGGGCGGTCGATGCCGTCCGGCCGCTGGCAGCGCTGTTCTCGTTCGAGAAAGAGAATCTGGAAGGAACAGATTTCCAGCGGTTGGCGGAAGGGACTCTCGATTTCTACACGGCAGCCGCCACGCGCGCTCACGCTATGGCCGACCGGCTCGATACCGCCGCAGAACTGCTGAACAACCGAGTTCTCTCTCCCGCCGGGAGTATCTGATCTTACGTTGTCGGAATGCTTGTACAAGGAACCAAACATTGTGGTGCAGGCATCCTGCCTGCATAAGTGCTTGTCGACACACTGGTTCTCAGCAGGCTGGAAGCCTGCACCACAACTTAGTTCCTTGGGAGCGGAGCGACATGGCAATCTCAGTAACGCAACTGTCTGTTGGGGTGCGAGATCGCCGCGCTTCGCTCGCGATGACGGTTTGCCCATGTCTTTAGGGAAAAGTCAGGGTGATGGAATGACCTTTGCCACGAACTTGGTGGCAACGATCAGGTCTGGGCGTCGCCGATACGATGAAGTTTTATCAGGTTGGTGGTACCCGATTCGAGCAACGGCGTACCGGCTGTAAAAACGACGGAGTCGCCCGGTTGCGCCAGTCCTCGTTCGATCAGAGTCCGTTCGACGGTCAGAACCATCTCGTCCGTGTCGCTCACCGGCGGTACTATAACCGAGCGAACGCCCCAACACAGTGCGAGCTTCCGGCACACGTCTTCGGACTGGGTCGCGGCGATAATCGGCACGGGCGGGCGGTATCGGGCAATCTGCCGTGCGGTGAATCCCGACATTGTAAAACACAGAATGAGTTTTGCGCCAATATCAAAAGCCGCCGTAAAAGTGGCACGGCCGACGGCGTCCGGAACACTTGCGTTGCCTTCAGACACCCGTTTCGATGGCGTGCGGCGGCCCGCGATTGCCGCATCAGCTCGTTCGGCGATCCGAACCATCATCCGGACAGTTTCCAGCGGATACGCGCCGACGGCGGTCTCGCCGGAAAGCATTACTGCGTCCGTACCGTCGTAGATGGCGTTAGCGACGTCGGAGGCTTCGGCTCGGGTAGGCCGCGGATTCTTGATCATCGATTCGAGCATCTGTGTCGCCGTGATTACCGGTACGCCCGCGTCGTTACACTTCGCGATAAGCGATTTCTGTACTTGCGGAACCCGCTCAGGCGGTATCTCGACACCCAGATCGCCTCGGGCAACCATCACAGCGTCGCTGGCGCCGATGATCCCGTCGATCTCATCGAGAGCTTGCGGTTTCTCGATTTTGGCGACCGTAGATGCGCACGCGCCGTGGTCGCTTATAAGCTCGCGCAAAGTCTGCATCTCTTCTGCATGACGTACAAAACTCAGCGCTACATAGTCAACGCCTAGACCCAGCCCGAACTCGAGATCCGAACGGTCTTTTTCGGTTAGCGCCGGTAATGAGACTCTGGTGTCCGGCAGATGGATACCCTGGCGCGATGCCAGCCGGCCGCCGTTGACCACTCGACACTCGGCATCCTGTTCGACGACAGACTCGACTTCGAGTTCGATAGCTCCGTCAGCCAACAGAATCCGCATACCGACCCGGACATCCCGGGGCAGTTCCGTGTAGCTGACGCTCATGCAATCCGCGGTGCCCGGCACATCGCGGGTAGTCAGAACAAACCGTTGACCGGCGACAAGTTCAACGGACTCGCCGTCGGCCGTTTTCCCCGTGCGCAGTTTCGGGCCCTGCAGATCCTGCATAACGGCGATATAGCTGCCCGAAGCTGACGCGCAGTCGCGCACTGTCCTATACGTCGCCTCGTGGCCGCCATAAGTACCGTGCGAGAAGTTCATGCGAAAGACGTCTACACCGGCATCGATAAGCGCAGCTACCATCGCCGGATCGCTGCTGGCGGGTCCCAATGTGGCGATTATCTTAGTGCGTCGAGTCGTATTCATCATACTATTCTCGTTTGCCGAAACTTTGGTCTACCCTATGACTCTAACTTACACTGTCATTCCGACCTACCCGGTCATTCTGAGCGCAGCGAAGAATCTCCTCATCGGCAACAGACTTGCGCATAACACCAGATTCTTCACTCCCTTCGGTCGTTCAGAATGACACGGTCATTCTAAGTCTGTTGTGACAGACGAACAATCTCTGTCATCATACCAGTCTTCACTCAGATCGCGCCAGTCGGGATTTGCCGATTCGATCAAGGCAATCTTCTTGCGGCGCAGCCAGCCTTTGATCTCCTTTTCGCGCTCAATCGCGGCCCGAACATCCGACGATACGTCATAATAGACGAGCTTGGTTATATTGTACTTTTTTGTGAAGCCGCAAACAAGCTTGTGCTTGTGCTCATGGACGCGTCGTTCAAGATTATTCGTCACGCCGGTGTAAAGCGTCCTGGATCTGTTTGTCATTATGTAGACGTAGTACTGTTTCATTAGACGTCATCGATCAGGCCGAGAGTTAGCATTTACTTCTACCGCTTAGAATGACACCGCTTACCACTGCTGAGGAAGCCCAGTCTCGCGCCCGAGAGGAGATTCTTCGCTTCGCTCAGAATGACATGAAGAATGTGTTACCCGAGATCTTCCAGACTCTCTTCGATTTTGGCGACTTTTTCTTTATACTCGGAGAGCCGCTGCCGTTCGGCTTCGACGACTTCGGCAGGCGCCCGTTCAACGAAACTCGCGTTCGAGAGTTTGCTTTCGCTCTTTTTGACGATACCGTGCAGCGATTCGACCTCTTTCGTCAACCGCGCTTTCTCGACATCGACGTCGATTATACCTTCGAGGGGAACGTACAATTCGACTTCGCGTAGAAACGCTTTTGCACAAGCTTTCGGCAGCCGGTCCGGATCGTCCAGAAACTCGGGGGCGCATACGGCCAGATCGACGACATGGTCGCGAAGACTGTCGAACAGGCCCGCCGAGCCGTCGGCCGGCCGCATCAGAAGCGGTACCTGCTGTCTGGGCGGCACATGCATCTCGCTGCGAATGTTGCGAACGGCGACCACCGTTCGCTGCAGGAGGTCGACGGCCCGTTCGGTCTCTTCATCGACGAACCGCTCGTCGGCTGCCGGCCATTGGTCGACCATAATGCTCGCAGGTCTGGCTGGGGCAGATATCTGCTGCCAGATCTCTTCCGTAATGAACGGCATAAACGGATGGAGAAGTTTCAGCGATTCCCGCAAGACGTGGACGGCTACACGCCGGGTAAGATCAGATTCGCCGGCGGCGAGATTCTTCTTGCTCATCTCGAGATACCAGTCGCAGAACTGGTGCCATATGAAATCGTAAAGAATGGTCACCGCTTCGTTAAGCCGGAACCGGTCGATTGCATCCTTCACGGCAGTGACGGTCCGTGCCAGCCGGCTGAGAATCCACCGGTCGGAAACGTTGGCGCCGCTGAGCTCGTCCGGTTCGACCGGTTCTACGGAGACGGCATCGCCGACTTTGAGCCTCAGGAACCTGTATGCATTCCATATTTTGTTCGAGAAGTTCCGGCCGATCTCGAAATCCGTTGTAGCCAACCTCAGATCGCTGCCGTCCGGCGCAAGCATAAGCAGGGAAAACCGAACCGCGTCGGCGCTATACTGCTCGACCATCTCGAGCGGATCGATACCGTTGCCGAGCGATTTGCTCATTTTGCGGCCTTTTGCGTCCCGGACGGTACCATGTACCACAACATCGGTATACGGTACATCGCCGCAGAAGTACATCCCGGCCATGATCATGCGGGCTACCCAGAAAAAGATTATCTCAGAGGCCGTGACCAGCGTATCTGTCGGATAATAATACTCGAGGTCCGGCGTCTCCTCCGGCCATCCCAGCGTCGAGAACGGCCAGAGCTGGGACGAGAACCATGTATCGAGCACGTCTTCGTCCTGATGGATACGGGTGCTCGAACATTTCGAACACTCGGTCGGGGCCGTCCGAGCAACCATCATCTCGCCACACTTGTCACAATAATAGACCGGTATGCGGTGACCCCACCAGAGCTGGCGCGAGATACACCAGTCCCGAATGTTTTCCATCCAGTGACAGTATACACCGGTCCATTTGTCCGGATGGAACTTCACGCGCCCGTCGCGGACAGCTTGGAGCGCCGGTTCAGCCAGCGTTTTCATCTTCACAAACCACTGCGTACTCAGATACGGTTCGATCACGGTACCGCACCGGTAACAGTGGCCGACGGCATGGGTATGATCCTCGATCTTCACGAGAAACCCGCCCGCCTCGAGATCTTCGACCAGCTTCTCGCGCGCGGCGTAAACGTCCATGCCCGCGTACGGTCCCGCTTCTTCATTGAGTGTCCCGTCGCCGTTGAGAATATTGATCGCCGGCAGATCGTGGCGTTGTCCCATCTCGAAATCGTTCGGGTCATGGGCCGGCGTGACTTTGACGGCGCCCGTGCCGAAAGCCGGATCGACAAACTCGTCTTCGATGAACACCAGTTTCCGTTCGAGTATGGGCAGAACGGCCTTTTTGCCCCGCATATCTCGGTACCGTTCATCGTCGGGGTTGACAGCGACCGCCGTATCGCCGAGCATCGTTTCAGGCCGGGTAGTCGCCACAACCACATAGCCCGACCCGTCTTCGAGTGCGTAGCGGATATGCCAGAGATGGCTCTTATGGTCGCGATGTTCGACCTCTTCGTCCGAAAGAGCCGTATGGCAGCGGGTACACCAGTTTACAATATAGTTGCCGCGATATATCAGGCCTGCTTCGTACCAACGGACAAACACCTCGATCACGGCGCGAGAGAGCCGGTCGTCCATGGTGAACGCGGTCCGGGTCCAATCGCACGAGTTACCCATCTCTTTAATCTGTCGGATGATCGTGCTGCCGTACTGCTCTTTCCACTGCCAGACCCGGTCGACAAACCCGTCACGCCCGAGATCGTGGCGGGTCAGTTTCTCATCCTCGCGCAACCGTCGTTCGACAACGTTCTGAGTGGCGATACCGGCGTGGTCGGTCCCCGGCACCCACAGCGTCTCAAACCCGCACATCCGTTTGTAGCGGATAAGCACGTCCTGGATCGTGTCGTTGTACGCGTGACCCATGTGGAGAACGTCGGTAACGTTCGGCGGCGGTATAACTATACAGTACGGTTTGCGCTCAGGGTTCGGCTGCGAACCGAACATACCTTTTTCCTGCCATGTGGCGTACCATTTCCGCTCGACACCTTTCGGATCGTATACTTTGGGTATGTCGAGCTGAGAGCTATTCATCGCTTTCAACCCACTCCTGTACTTTCTGCGGACACTCTTCCGGCGCCACTTCAACAGTCGTGCCGTCGTGCCGCCACCGAAGCTCGACCTGGCCTTTGGCCAACCCTTTCGGCCCGATAGTCACCCGCAACGGCATACCGACGAGATCGGCGTCTTTGAATTTGAACCCCGGCCGCTCATCCCGATCATCGAGCAGCACCTCAACTCCCCGGGACGTGAGATCTTCGTATATACGGTCGCTCGTCTCGCGGATAGCGGCGTCGCCGGGATTGATCTCGGTGATCAGGACGTGGTACGGCGTAACGGATTTCGGCCAGATGATACCGTTTGCATCATGATGTTGCTCGATAACAGCCGCGACCGTCCGGGTGATGCCGATACCGTAACATCCCATGGTCGGCACGAGTTCGGTTCCGTCTTCGCCGTCCAACCGCACCCCAAAGGATTCGCTGTATTTGCGGCCCAGCTTGAATATCTGGCCGACTTCGATAGCACGGTACCCCTCGAGCGGTGTGCCGCATTGGGGACATCCGTCGCCGGGAACCACCACCGTGATGTCAGCGTACGCAGTCGGCTTGAAATCTCGGCCCGGGTTGATGTTGCGCACATGATAATCGGTGCGGTTGGCGCCGCTCACGAGGTTGGTCATCCGTTCGATCGACCGGTCGGCGAAGATTCGCACACCGGTAAGACCTACCGGCCCGGCGAACCCTACATCAGCCCCGGTCAGCTTCTCGATAGTCGCCGGTGCGGCCATATCCAGCACCGAGACGCCGGCAGCCGCCCTGAGTTTGGCCGGATTGATCTCGCGGTCGCCGCGCACCAGCCCGACCAACGGCCCGTCAGACGACTCGAATATCAGCGTCTTGATAAGTTGCGGCGGGTCGACGCCCAAGAACCCGCATACCTCTTCGACAGTGCGCATGTCGGGAGTGTGCACTTCCTCGAGCGTCTCCGGCGAACCGCCATCGCCGACATCTGCAATCGTGCCGTCGGCAGTTTCGTCGGTAGCCGCGTGCCCGCAGTCGGGACATCGGAGCACGTGGGTCTCGCCGGCATCGCTCGGCACAGTAAACTCGTGGGTATCGCTGCCGCCGATAGCGCCGGAATCTGCCATCACGGCATCGGTCGCGAGCCCACACCGGCTGAATATGCGGCTGTACGCGTCGTACATGACATGATAATACTCGTCGAGCGACGCGTCGTCTGCATGGAAACTGTAGGCGTCTTTCATGATGAACTCGCGGCCACGCATCACGCCGAACCGAGGCCGCAGCTCGTCCCGGAACTTGGTCTGGATCTGATACATCGCCAGGGGCAGTGATCGGTACGATTGCAGTTCGCGACGAATCAGGTCGGTTATAACCTCTTCGTGGGTCGGCCCAAGGGCGAACTGGCGGTCATGCCGGTCTTCGAGCCGCATAAGATCTTTGCCATACACGTCCCATCGGCCGCTCTCTCGCCACAGTTCCGCCGGGCTCAGCACAGGCATGAATATCTCGAGCGCGCCCGTCCGGTCCATCTCTTCCCGGACAATCTGCTCGACTTTCCGGATACTGCGCCACCCGAGCAGCAAATACGTGTATATACCGCTCGCAACCCGGCGCATCAGCCCCGCCCGCAGCATAAGCTGATGGCTCACAACTTCCGCCTCGCTGGGAGTTTCTTTAAGAGTCGGGATAAGAGCTTTGCTCCATCTCATGTCGCTAGTTTCCTCACTTCATCAAGAAGCGCTTCAACAATCTCGTCTTCTGGAACTTTCCGGATGATTTCGCCTTTCACAAACAACAATCCGCATCCTTCACCACCGACAATTCCTACATCTGCTTCACGCGCTTCGCCGGGCCCGTTCACCTCGCAACCCATAACTGCAATAGTCACCGTCTGCTCGATCCCGGCTACGCGCCGCTCGATCTCTTCGGCCAGCCGCACTACATCGATCCGCTGTCGACCGCATGTCGGACAACTGATGACTTCCGGCCCTCGCCGGCGCAGACCCAGCGCTCGCAGAATCGCGTACCCGACCCGCACCTCCTCCTCGGGCGGTGCTGTCAGGCTCACACGTATCGTATCGCCAATCCCTTCAGCCAGCAGTATACCTATTCCGGCGGCGGATTTCACCGTCCCCGCGAACGCCGTACCTGCTTCCGTCACGCCAAGATGAAGAGGATAATCGCTCCGTTCGGCCATAAGCCTGTACGCCTCGACTGTCGGCCGAACCGACGACGCCTTAAGAGCGACTATAATATCACAGAATCCCGTATCCTCGAGAAGCCTGATATGCCGATGAGCGCTTTCAACCATTGCGCGGGCAAGCGCCTCGTCGTGATCGTCGGCTGCATCGACCTGCGCGCGAAGATCTTTCTCGAGCGACCCGGCGTTCACACCAATACGGATGGGGACACTTCGTTCAGCGGCAGCTCGAGCGACTTCGGCAACGCGATCTCCGCCGCCTATGTTGCCCGGATTGATCCGCAGTTTGTCGATTCCGGCGTCCAGCGCCGCCAACGCCAGCCGGTAGTCGAAATGTACGTCGGCAACAAGAGCAATCCGGGTCTCGCTCCGAATCGCCGGGAGCGCTGCCGCCGCATCTTTGTCGGGAACCGCCACACGTACCAACTCGCATCCGACCTCTTCGAGCCGCCGGATCTGGTCAATAGTCGCGGCAACGTCGGTCGTAGACGTTTTGGTCATCGACTGGACGCTCACGGGCGCATCCCCGCCAATCTCGATGGGGCCGACCTTGATTTTCCGGGTGCGATGCCTGGCAGACTCACTCACTAGAAGATACCTTTGACCGTCTTGACGATATCGTTATAGAACACCATCGTCATGAGCAGTAAAAGCATGGCAATGCCAACTCTCTGCAGCCATATCTGCATACGTATACTCACCGGCCGCCGGATAACGGCTTCCGTACCGACCAGCACAAGCTGGCCGCCATCGAGCACGGGTATAGGCAACAGGTTGAGTATGAAAAAGTTGAAACTGAGTATCGCCATAAACTGGAGTACTGTCACAGGCCCGATCTTTATGGCTTCCCGTGTCATATGGAATATGCCAATGGGGCCGGAAAGTGATTTCATCGGTATATCGCGCGCCACCAATCGCCGGATTACGGTGAGAACGAATCTCGACGATCGAACGCTCTCGACTACACCGCGCACAATGGCTTTGCCGGGCGGATACTGCAGCATCACAAGATCTTCGCCCAATAATATACCGATCATTCCGCGATCGGCCAGCGTCTCTGTTATATCGACCTCCGTCGTGCTGAACAACGTTTTGCGCTCGACGGTAAACCGCACGTCGGCGTTCGGCTTCTTCCGGATGAGGTCTTCGACTTCTTTTCCTTCAACCGCCGCACCGTCAATTGCGACTACCCGGTCTCCTTTCCGCCACTGTGTGGGTTTGTCCCAGACAGCTGTAACCACGTCGGGATTGTCGATATCGAATAGCACACCTTCAACCATGCCAACTCTTCTGGGCACGATAGGCGCTGTGAATTCTGGAACCGTATCTCGTCTGATGCTGAGATGGACTTCTTCGCCAACGTTGTCGCTCAGCAGACGAACAAGTCGCACCCCGTCGACCAGTTCGCCGTTGGCTCGCGTGATGAGGTCACCCGGCCTGAGACCCTTTTCCTCCGCCGGCCATCCTTCCGTAATCTCGCCTATCCTGGCCGGCCTGAACGGCGCCACACCGATTCCAGGAATCTCGGCTCCCTCGTACCGCGTGGGTGTCACATCGAAATGAACAACTCCCTCTTCCCGCTCGATTTCCAGACTGACCGATTGGTTCGCGTGCCGGATCATGGATGTTGTGAGCTTTTCCCACGTTTCGACTTTTTTGCCGTTAACACTCCGTATTCGGTCGCCGAGCAGGATGCCGGCCTGCTGCGCCGGCGTATTCTCGAACGGTTCGCTGACCCGCGTGTCCTGGGTGAACGAAGGAACTTGCTGGCCGAGCATTAACACGAGTGGGTAGACTGCCATGCCGAACAGACCGTTCATTGCCGGGCCTGCAAGAAGCACCGCGGCGCGCACCAACGGCCGTTTCGACGTGAACCGCCGCTCTTCCGGCACGTTGGCTTCCCACTCTTCGAGCTGCACTTTACCTTCTTCCACCTCTTGAGGCACGTCCGACTGGCCGGCCATACGCACGTACCCGCCCAGCGGCAGCGCCGATATACAGTAATCCGTCTCGCCGATCCGCTTGCCGAACAGCCGTCGCCCGAACCCGATCGAGAACCGTTCGACATAGATGCCGGCCCATTTAGCGACCAGAAAATGGCCCAGCTCGTGCACGAAAATGAGCACACCCAACATCACAATGAACACTACCAATGCAACCACTATAGAGCTCTCCTCTCGAGATTACAGTTCACGTCCCGCACGCCGTTCAGCTACCAACCGGGCAGCCTCTATCCGCGCCCATTTGTCGGCCATTTTGACGGCTTCGAGCGAGAACGAGTCTCCTTCGGTGTGGGCCGAGACCGTCCGTTCGACCACACGGGCTATGTCGAGAAACCCGATCTCCTTTCCCATAAACGATTCGACAGCCACCTCGTTGGCAGCGTTTAGAACCGCCGGATACGTACCGCCGGCCCGAGCCGCCCGGCGCGCCAGATCCAGACACGGAAACTGGCTGACTTCCGGTTCAGCAAAAGTCCACGGTGCGCTGCCGACAATGTCGAGCCGCTCGAACACCGTCTCGACACGCTCGGGCCATGTCAGTGCACACTGTATGGGAATCCGCATGTCGGGTCGCGACGCATACGCCACCATTCCACCGTCGACGAACTCCACTATACCGTGTACAATACTTTGCGGATGGATAAGCACCTCGATCTTGTCCAACGGCAGCCCGAACAGCCACGTTGCCTCGATAATCTCGAGCCCTTTGTTCATCAGTGTGGCCGAATCGACACTAACTTTCCGGCCCATCCGCCATGTCGGATGATTCACAGCCTGTTCGGGTTCGATCTCGGCGAGCTCATCGCGTGTCGATCGATAAAACGGGCCGCCTGAAGCCGTTAGAATAATCCGGTGCACATCCTCAGGCCGGCATCCGTCGATGCACTGAAACAGCGCATTGTGCTCGCTGTCGATCGGGAGAACAGCGACATCTCGTTCCTTCGCCCGAGCCATGACCAACTCGCCGGCCATCACCAGAGGCTCTTTGTTGGCAAGGGCTACGGTATGGCCGGCGTCAATCGCGGCAAACAGGGGATCGAGGCCGCTGGCGCCGACCGCGGCGCAGACCACCGTATCGGCTTCCGGCCACGCCGCCACCTGTGCCACCCCTTCGAGCCCGACGAACAGAGCCGCACCGTGCCGGGTAAGCGCATCCCGATGACGTTCAGCCGCGCGATCGTCGGCAACTGCAACAGCCTGCGGCCGGTACTTCTCGACCTGCTCAGCCAGCAGCTCGCCGTTGCTGCCCGCCGCCAGTCCGACTACATCGAATCTGCCCGGCAGCGAATCGATCACGTCGCATGTGCTCGTGCCGATCGAGCCGGTCGCACCGATTATCACAACCCGTGTTTTTTGGGATTTTGAAGGCGGCATACATGGATCCTGGCTGCGCTTCCGATTCAACCGCTCCACAGGAAGGTTGGCACGTCCGTTAAGGACTCCTCAAGCATCTGGTCAAGCACAGCATTGACCTCAGTGCCCGTCTTACATTTCATAACTTCCCGGACAAGCTCCTCGGCATCGGTTTTCTTTATCCCACGAATCGCTGCCCGTATGTCGGCAACCGACACCGTCGCAACGCTCAACTCGTCAATTCCCATCCCGACCAGCAGCACGGCATAGGCAAACACACCGGCCATCTCGCCGCACATTCCTACCCAGCAGCCGTTGTCTTTACCGGCGCGGATGACGTTCTGGATCAGCCGCAACACGCCGGGATGCGATGGTTCGTACAGGTGCGCTATCCGTTCGTTACCACGGTCAACAGCCAGCGAATACTGAAGAAGATCGTTCGTACCGATACTCAGAAAATCGGATTCCTGCGCAAGCAGATCCGCGATTAGCGCTGCCGAAGGGACTTCAATCATCACACCGACCTGAACGTTCTCGTCAAAAGGCTCGTTGTGCCGACGCAACTCTTCTTTGGCCTCATCGAGCATCCGGTTGGCGTCACGCACCTCGTCGATCCTCGAGATCATCGGATACATCACGCTCACGTTTCCGTACGCCGTGGCACGCAGAATGGCCCGCAACTGTGCCATAAACAGCGGTTTATCCTCCAGACATATCCGGATCGCACGCCATCCCATCTGCGGGTTGGGCTCGGCTGGGGTCGACACATTCGTGACCAGCTTATCGCCCCCGATATCCAACGTGCGGATGATAACTTTGTGCGGCTTCATCTTCTCGGCTGCCGTGCGGTACGCCTCGAACTGTTCATCCTCAGTCGGCAGCGAGCTGCGGCCGAGGAACAGATATTCCGTACGGTACAGGCCGATACCTTCGGCGCCACTCTGTACGGCATGCGGTATCTCTTCCGGCAACTCGATGTTTGCAGCCAGAGTAACACGATACCCGTCGGTAGTCTCGGCAGGCAGATCTGTCATCGCCCACGCCGATTTTGCCAATTCAGCGGACCGCTCTCTGTCCTCGATATATCTTTCTACGGTGGCCGGGTCGGGATTGACAATAACCACACCACGGTGGCCGTCCACAATAATGTCGTCGCCCGTGCGTACCGCAACGCTCATGTTTTTGAGCCCGACCACTGCCGGGAACTCGAGAGCCCGAGCTAGAATGGCCGTGTGGGACGTTCTGCCGCCGACATCGGTTGCCAGCCCGACAACGTGATCTCGATCCATCTGAGCCGTGTCGCTCGGCAGAAGATCGTGGGAAACCATCACTGTCTGCTCGGTCAGGTGCCGCAACATCTGCCGTTCCTGACCCAGCAGCTTGTGAAGCACACGCCGACGCACATCGCGTATATCGGCAATACGTTCGCGCAGATACTGGTCCTCGATTTTGGCAAGTTCCGCAATGATCCGGTCGATCTCGCACGTCAGCGCATATTCGATCGAACAGTTCTGCGTTCTGACATGTTCGGTTATCGCCTTGTAGACTTCTTTGTCATCGAGCATCCAGAGATGGGCGTCGAATATTCTCCCATGCTCGGCGCCGAGACCTTGACGCACTTCCCGCTGCAGCCCCATAATCTCATTGCGGGTCTCGGCAATCGCCTGGTCCATCCGGGCAATCTCATCGTCGACGACGGCAGGATCGATGCTTTGGTAGTGGACAGTAAGATCCTCTCTGTCCAACACGAATATCTTGCCGATAGCTATCCCCGGCGATACCGCTATACCTTCGTAGACCGCCATCACTCTTCCCCGAACTTGCCTTCAATGAGTTTACGAACAGCCTCGACAGCCTCGGACGCTTCCGGCCCGTCGGCTTCGACACTAAGCACCGACCCGCATCCGGCAGCAAGCATCAGCACACCCATTATACTCTTTCCGTTAACCCGCTGGCCGTCTTTGGTGAAAAACACCTCGGCGTCGAAATCCTGCAAGGTCTGTACAATTGCCGCTGCAGGCCGGGCATGAACACCGACTTTGTTGATAATCTTGAGTTCGCCGACAACCTGCGCCACTATGGATCTCTCCTTACACGATATCTAGCCGAAAGGCTCGCTCGCACGTGTCCGTCCAACCTAACCTTATGCTCACCTGATTTGATATCTCTCACTGTCACATGATCATACCCTACCGCCAACGTCGTTTTCAAGCATGCGGGCTGATGCCGCGGAAACGGGAATCACAGACTGGCCAGCCTGTGCTGCGTTGGGCATGCCGGCCATCACATAATCCTGGAATCGGCAGTAGAACGCGACGCAATAGCACAGCTCATCGGGTCGCCGACGGCTCATTCCAAGCCGATTCTCACCAGCGTATGAGCACTGAGCCCCACGTGAATCCCGACCCGAACGCTACCAGACAGAGCAGATCGCCCCGGTTGAGCTTGCCTTCCTGAACAGCTTCACATATACATATCGGGATCGACGCCGCTGTGGTGTTGCCGTAGCGCTGGATGCTGTTGTACGTCTTTTCGATGGGGATATTCATCATACCGGCCACCATTTCTGTAATGCGCAGGTTCGCCTGGTGGAAGATGAACAAGTCGACATCTTCGGTCGTGACACTGTTGGCGGCGCATGCTTCCTGGATGGCTTCGCTGAACCGGCGTATAGCGTGTTTGAACACCGTCCGCCCTTCCATTTTCGGTTGATGCCGGCCTTCCGCAATATTTTCAACAGAAATATGCGGATTCAATTGCGTACTGGGTAGCTCTGTCCATAACATTTTCGCAAACTTGCCTTGCGAGTGGAGATGAGACGAGAGAATACCCTCTTCTTCGGTAGGTCCCAAAACGACGGCTCCGGCACCGTCGCCGAACAGACACGCCAAGTCCCGGCCTGCGGTCGTCCAGTCCAACCCCGGGCTATGCACTTCGGCTCCCACGAGAAGGATATGTTTGTATGTGCCCGTCGCGATGAACTTGTCCGCGACAGCCATTCCGTATACGAACCCGGTACATTGCTGCCGTATGTCGAGAGCGCCTATTGTATCGATTCCGAGCTTGTGCTGCAGCAAAACTCCGCTGCCCGGAAAATAGTAGTCCGGGCTCAGCGTCGCGAATATGATCAACTCGATATCGTCGGGAGTCAGCCCGGCGTCATCGATGGCTTTGCGGGAAGCCTCGAGCGCAAGATCCGAAGGGCCGACGCCGGGTTCCACTACATGCCGTTGCTCGATACCGGTGCGCTGCCGGATCCATTCGTCGCTGGTATCCATCATCTTCTCGAGATCATGGTTCGTCAACACACGCGGCGGTACGAAGAAACCCGTACCCAGAACTTTTGTGTTCGTCATCAACCTACCTTTCGCTGCGGAATATAGTCCACGCCCGTCGCGGGGACGTCGGTCCCCGAACACTATTATCCAGCGATTCTAAGCATCCGGCTGACCTCATGTCAACATGCCGGGCAACAGTTCGTCCGCCATACTGTGTATGCCACAAGCATGTGGCAGGCGCGACGGCAGAATGAACCGGAACGCTATTTCTTCCGAAAGAAACTCGTATACGTACGATCTCGGAACGTCTCTGCCCGCAACCGCATGTTCACATAGTCGGCGCCGCGGGCATAACTCACAAATCCCATTTTTCGCCAGAACGCCAGGGCACGATTGTTGGTCAAAGCAACCTCGATGACAATCTCCTGGACACCCAACGTCTCCAACATGTATTTGCAGAACGTGTGTGCGGAGTCACCGGCATAGCCCTTGCCCCACAAACTCGTCTCACCGATCTTCAACTCGATCCAACCCCGGCGGTGGGCGTCGTCGAGATCATGATAGTCTATCTCGCCAATGGCCGAATCGTGTTCGTCGAAAACTATATAGTGCGCGCGGGGCCCGCCGGACCCCGTACACCATAATTTGAACCATCTGTCCAGCTCGTCCGGGATCATCCGGATACCTTCGGGACGGAGCACGGGTGCCATCACGGCGCGATCCGCCCACCATCGAACCAGATGACGCAGATCCGCACGTGTTGTGCGGCGAATAGAAATGCGTTCGCCTTTGAGGCCGGGCAAACTTCGCCCTCGAGTTTCGTTCATCGTTTATCCTGAAAAAAAGTGTTTGGCCGTGAGTCTTCAACCAATACCGGCCGAGCGTTCGGCCGAATCGGCCCATTCCATCCATTCCGGTACTTCGCTCACTCGCACTGCAGTCTGTCGACGGTCCAGCGCGATCTACATGTTTCTTGGCCGAATATTGCCTCGCAGATCTTCGAGCGACTCGTATATGCGGCCCAGTTGACGGTTTATCAGTTCTGCACTAATCGCCATACGCTCGGAATGCTCCACAATCTTAGCGAATCCCCACACGACGGTGCCCACCAACAGCACGAGCGCGATCGAGCCTATCCATACCGCCACGATCGCGGTGGTGCCCAAATTCAAGTTGTCCAGCATAATTCTTATCCTCCCGATCTCCGGCATCACATCTGTCAACAGGTAGAGTCTACCACAAATCGTGCCATGTTTTCGCCCTGTATGCAACAAAGAGCCATTTGCGTTGTCATGTGTCGAGCAGAATTGTCCCGTCGTGCGCGTAATCGTAATCGAAATACCCGGTCCGAGAAGTCTCGTACGAGCCTCGTGAAAGTCCCTGTTCCAAATGTTCTACAGTGACTTGTACGAGACTTTCACGAGACGGAACAACACAGTGCCTACTGAAGA
>SDBS01002952.1_pt1 | contig 16776 bp, 11 predicted proteins | sample 2277091 | NCBI WGS metagenome assembly SDBS01 (sample SAMN10404972, study PRJNA504765) | marine sediment metagenome | isolation source: marine sediment core GS10_PC15, 163 cmbsf | place: Arctic Ocean: Southern Knipovich Ridge | collected 2010 | reverse complement strand
CGTGGTAGTATACCCGGGCCTTGTCACGGCACTTCCCACCGAATAGCTGGTAGCAGGGGACACCAAAATACTTCCCGGCAATATCCCACAGCGCGATGTCAATGGCGCTCAGGGCCCCCATGACCGCCGAACCACTGAAATGCGTCGAGCGGTAGAGGTACTGCCAATGGTGTTCAATACGCAGCGGATCCTGGCCAATCAAATAGCGATTGAAGGTCTGTATGGCCTGCTCCGAGGCCTCGAGGAAGCCCCATGTTCCGGATTCTCCCAGACCGGTGATGCCTTCATTGGTAAAGACTTCGACAAAAAGGTAGCGGCTGACGGGCACTGTTCGAATATCCGTGATTTTCATCGGGACCTTACCACGTCCCTTCGAGCTGAACGCTCTGGTGCTTGCCAGCGACAGCGCGCCCAAAGCGGCAAGGCCCTTTGTGAATTCTCTTCGGTTCATAATTCGTTTTCTCCTTCGGTTCGACGGATGATGGAGGTGTCCCTCCTGAAAATTCCGTCCTTGTTTATTTACCAGGGTTTATGTGCAATCGCCGAGGCTCGTGAAATTATTGCAAGCTTGCTCTTTAAAATACTCCTGCACAAATCTTACGCGGTTTATACCACAATTTACCCTTTACATGAGTTGCAAAATGTCAGAATTCTTCGACAAATTCGTGCCTCTAAAATGTCTCCACAGATGTTGATCTTGCTCAGAATCCAATAGACAATTAAAAAGGGGCCTATATCGAACCAGAATAAGCCCCGAGTTAATATAAATCCGCAATATCAATCACGCAATCTTCATTGACTTAAAGTCAGGCTTACAGTGCTGGCTCCGGTGCTGGCCGATACAGCTGAATATCATCAAAGAAGACCATACCTGAACCGCCGGCCTGGAGATTGTTCTTATCGCCGAAGCCAATAGCAATCGTATTGACGTTGGCAAGGTTCACACCCTGGGCTGCAAACTCCTGCAGGTCGATTGTCCATTGAGTCCACTCATTTATCAGCGCCGCATCGGGATTACCGTGATAGACTACCGCGTTGCCGTTGAGAGCTACATACATCCGCTCAGCAGCATTAGACGCATCACCTCTGAACCACAGTGACAATACTCCAACACCTTCCTCTGTCCAGTTACGCTGCGTCAGCGTCATGGTTGCTTCGGAGTATTTGAAATTGTTGTCAAAGAATAACGGCATCGATTGAGAGCCGCCGTGAACAATCATAGTCTCAACATAATGCTCTCCAGCAGGGAAGTCCGGCTCAGCATAACCAGCCGTGGCACCGTTTGTCGTGGTCCCATATCCATCTATCCACGTATTGAATATCTCGTCGGGCGGATAGTCGTTGTAGTCCTCAAAGTTGTCCACGATAAGGAAGTCGGCCGTCGTAAAGCTCCAGACTTTACCTGTCCACGGACTATCGGGATTGACGTTATTGGCCTCGTCAATACGCCAGTAGTAAGTGCTATACCACTGGAGCTTCCCAGGCTCATAGCTCTGGGAGCCAAAGTTCCCGCTACCTTTATACTCTGGCGAACCGGTATCGGCATTTTTCACGGCATCTTTATCTTTGCCGAAATAGACCTGATGCGAATCAGCATAGACTCCCGGCGACCATGTAAGAACAGGTGTCCGCTCTACATCGGCAGCGCCATTAGACGGATTCGGACTTCCGACGGCGCCCTCAGTAGTAAAGCTCCAGACGTCGCCTTTATACGTATCGATGGCATCAAACTCATCAACCCGCCAGTAGTAAGTCTTAGCCAATTTAAGTGGGCCGGGAGGAGTATAGGTTGTAGCTCCCTGAGGGAGACCTCCTGCGGCGTTGTTCACATCATCAAAATTGTCACCGAAGTACACATAGTGCAATTTCGAACCGAAACCAGCCGTCCAGCTAAGCTCCACATCCGGATCTACAGACTCGGCACCATCAGCCGGGTCGGGATTATAGGCGGTCTTGGGCGCAATCGAAAAGCTCCAGACATTCCCCTTCCACGGGCTGTTCGGCTCGGCTTCGTTTACCTCGTCTATTCGCCAGTAGTAGGTTGTGCCCGGAACAAGACCGTCAGGGTAGGCAAACCCCGGAAAGCCAACAAGGACAGACGTGATAGATTGGTTGCCCTGAAACGTACCTTCGGCGCCGTCGTTCACATCGTCAAAATTGTCGCCCAGATACACGTCGTGCGAAACCGCCGAGGGGCCTGCTCTCCAGGCAAGGTTCACCCATGTGTCTAAATGTATGCTCTCGTCCGCCGGCTCCGGTCCGTAGGCCACCGGGGGGAAGTCAATTGGGATGCCGCCAATCACGATGTCGTCCACATAGACCTTGCCATTTGCAAAATTATTACTCCATGTGGTTGTCTTGAGCAGAATGTACTCAAGGTTTGGAGGGTTGTTGGCTGAGCGGAACGTGGCCTCCCGGAACACAAGCACATCGTCTATGTACACATCGTACTTCCTGCTTGCGGTGTCAATGTCGAACAGCACATTGTACCACCTCATGGGTTCCAAGTCTGCCTGGACCACCCCGGTATAGCCGGAAGCACCGGTAGACACATCCATATCGGGGACGTTCGTCGGGTCGCCGTAGCTGTTCATCCGAGCAATGCAATAGTAGTTGCCCCAGGCAGTGCCGACCGGATCGGACGGGCCAAAAATCAGCGTGACCGTGCCGCCTGGTTCCATATCGTACATCAGTCTGTAGAATAGCGTTTCGGCTTTGCCTTGCGGCAGACCCCAGGGGGTACGCATGGTGGTAGTCTCCGGCGAAAAGACCAGACAGTTATTGGTTGGACGGAGGGGGTCTGGGCCGATTGCCACCCCACTCTGTCCCTCACTGATGTCCCAGATGTTCAGGTTCCCGCCCTCAAAGTCATCGACGAGCTGGATCGCACTTGCACTTCCTGAGAGCCCCAGCACCAGAATAAAACAAACTAAATAAACCAATTTCTTAGACATAATAGTTCTCCTTCAAAAAGATTTAAAAAAATATGGATTATGTTATGGCCACACACCAAAATCCCGACAGGTCAGGATTGTCCTCAACAAGTTTCAAAAACTCGCCTTGACCAAATGGAGTTTCGTTCACAGAATACACCAATATCCTCAACATCATTGCGAGTCCGCTTAACCATCCAAAGAGGACTCGCGGTCTTAGACTTTTAGAGCCAGCTAAATTCCAGCTTACGGTGCCGGCCGATACAGTCGGATGTCATCAAAAAAGACCATACCTGAACCGCCCACCTGGAGATTATTCTTATCGCCGAAACCAATAGAAATCGTATTGACATTGGCAAGGTTCACGCCCTTGGCTGCAAATTCCTGCAGGTCGATAGTCCATTGTGTCCACTCATTTATCAGCGCCGCGTCGGGATTATCGTGATATACCGTCGCACTACCGTTGAGAGCTACATACATCCGCTCAGCAGCATTAGACGCATCGCCTCTGAACCACAGCGACAATACTCCAACACCTTCGGCGGTCCAGTCACGCGCCGAGACCAACGTCATGGTTGCTTCAGAATACTTGAAATTGTTATCGTAGAAAAGCGGCATCGATTGGCTGCCGCCGTGAACAATCGAAGTCTCAACATGATGCTCTCCCGCAGGGAAGTCCGGCTCAGCATAACCTGCCGTGGAACCGTTTGTCGTGGTCCCATATCCATCTATCCACGTACTGAATATCTCGTCAGGCGGATAGTCGTTGTAGTCCTCAAAATCGTCTATCCCAATATAGTCGGTTACCGTAAAGCTCCATACGTAGCCTTTGCTGATTGTCGCGTCGGTATTATATTCATCGACACGCCAGTAGTAAGGGCCGCCGCCCCATTCAACACCTTCGGCTGGAGTGTAAATAGTAACACCCTGTCGGCCTTGATATATGCCGGTTGCATCGGATGCATCGGCATCGGCAACAGCGTCTCTATCGGTACCGAAGTAAACATCGTGCTGTGATGCATTATCTCCCGGCGACCAGCTAAAGGGCGTCGCATCTCTGATGTACAGTGTTGAGGCAGGACTCGGTTTCGGACCCCAGGCCAGGAGCGGATCACCTCTCATGGCCTCCTGTATCTCGGCCTGTGTCAGCGCCCGGTTGTAGACGCGAAGGTCATCGATGGTACCATCAAAGCAATTCAGTCTGTTTCTGCTGGCGCCGATGATGAACTCGTTGAACAGCAGGTTGTTATCCGTGAGAGTTCCGCTGGTAAACCAACTGCCGTTGTAGTAGTACAGTACGGTGGTACCCTCGCCGACCAGCGCCAGGTGGATCCAATCTGTGGTCACAGGGCCGAATAGTTGTGTTGTACCTCCAGGAGGATTAGTCCGGTAATTCCCCGGGTTTGTTCCATCCACGTCAATCTGAAAACCGGAGCTGTTGGGCGTATGGCTGCTGAATAAGCTCATATTCTGCTCTTGCCCCAAGGTAGCAGCCCTTGCCCATAACGCAACGGTGAAACTCGCAAAGTTCTGCCCCTGGGGTAGCGAGTGGAGAACAAAGTCATCCACGCCGTCAAACCGCAAACCACCACCGTGATACGCATCCACCCACTGTGGGTCATTGATTAAGGTGCCGTGATGACCATGCCCCGACCAGTCAACAGCCGTCGTGCTGGCGGAACCCTCGTCAAGCGTCCACCAGACAGTGAGGCTTGAATCGGTGATCGATACGTCGGGCAGCGTGGTGAAGCTCCAAACCTCGCCCCTGGTCCACTGCATGCCATCGAAAATATCCACACGCCAGTAGTACGTTGTATCCAAGGCCAGCGGGCCCGGATCAAAGGTCCCCTCCTCTATGACTGGAGGAGCACCTGCCCCATTGGCTACCTCTTCAGCATCGACTCCAAAGTACATGGCACTCATTACTGCTTTCAAACCGAGTGTCCAGCTCAAATCGACGTTGGGATCTGCAAATACTTCCCCATCAGCCGGAATAGCGTTGTACGCACTTTTCGGTGGGATCCAGAAGCTCCAGACCTCGCCTTTCCACGGACTGTCCGGGTGCAGGTCATTGACCTCGTCAACACGCCAGTAGTAGGTCGTGCCTGGTTGAAGCCCCTCCGGAGCAGGAAAGCCAGGGAATCCAACCACCTGGAAGGTGGCCGTCGTATTACCGACAAAGGCCCCCTCGGCGCCCTCGTTGACATAGTCGAAGTCGGTTCCGAAATACAGATCGTGAGAAACCGCAAAATCTCCCGCCCTCCAGGAAAGCCTGGTCCACGTCTCTTCGTACTGGGAACCGTCTTCCGGGGTAGGATCTATCGCCAGGGGAAATCCCCCTTCGATCCCTTCCATAATAATCTTAAGGTCATCTTCCGTCAGCGCCCGGCTGTAAATGCGTATGTCATCAACGGCGCCATCCATGAAGGTATCTATACCCTTGCCACAACCGACAAGGAAGACCCCCTCGCAGTCTTCCATGCTGTCCTGACGGGGATTTCCCGCCGGCTCACCGTTCACATACATCTGAATGCTGTCGTTGCCTCCACCTTCGGTCACAACCACCGCAGCGTGATACCATTCTTCAGCTTCCACAATGATCCCTGATGATGTCCATGCTCCACCAACGTATGACCTAATTACGTTGTCATTAGTACTTTCGCCAATGGTAAGCCATGATCTGCCCGGTCCATTCAAATTTCCCTGCTGAAATATTATCTGCTTTTTGTCAATTTCATCCGTTTTGAACCATGTGGTGAGCGTAAAATCACCGCGGTTGAAGACTCTCAGGCTTTCACTGAAAGGGATTTGAACGTAGTCCGATGATCCGTCGAGATGCAGCGCACCGCCTATCTTCCCGGCCTCCCACTGTGGGTCGCCGTTAGTGGTGCCGTGGTTTTCGTTGCCACTTGAGTCATTAGCGGTGGTGCCGGATGTCTCATCGAGCCTCCACCAGCCGACAAGCTCTGCCTCAGATGTGTTCGTTAGAACTAGGCTCAGCACAAGAATAGAAGAGACCAGATAAAACGATTTTTTAGACATAATCGTCCTCCTGCAAAAAAAGTAAAAATAAACAACTATGCTTTGGCCACACACCAAAATCCCAACTTACGGTGCCGGCCGATATAGCCGAATGTCATCAAAAAAGACCATACCTGAACCGCCGGCCTGCAGATTGTTCTTATCACCAAAGCCAATAGCAATCGTATTGACATTGGCAAGGTTCACGCCCTGGGCTGCAAAATCCTGCAGGTCGATTCTCCATTGGGTCCAGCTATTTATCTGCGCTGCATTGGGATTATCGTGATAAACCACCGCGTTGCCGTTGAGAGCTACATACATCCGCTCAGCAGCATTAGACGCATCGCCTCTGAACCACAGTGACAATACTCCAACACCTTCGGCGGTCCAGTCACGCTGCGTCAGCGTCATGGCTGCCTCAGAGTATTTGAAATTGTTGTCGTAGAAATACGGCATCGACTGAGAGCCGCCGTGAACAATAGTAGTCTCAACATAATGCTCTCCCGCGTTCCAATCCGGCTCAGCATAACCTGCCGTGGAACCGTTTGTCGTGGTCCCATATCCATCTATCCACGTATTGAATATCTCGTCGGGCGGATAGTCGTTGTAGTCCTCAAAATCCTCTACCACAATGAAGTCAGCCGTCGTAAAGCTCCAGAGGCTGCCTGTCCACGGACTATCGGGATTGACGTTATTAGCCTCATCAATACGCCAGTAGTAGGAGGTATCCCACTGGAGTTTACCGGGGTCATAGCTCTGGGAGCCAAGGTTTCCACTACCTTTATACTCTGGCGAACCAACATCGGCGTTTTTCACGGCTTCTTTATCTGTCCCGAAGTACACTTGATGTGAAGCGGCAAAGACCCCTGGCGACCAGGTAAGAACCGGTGTCCGCTCTACATCGACAGCGCCGTTAGACGGATTCGGATTCCCGACGGCGCCCTCAGTAGTAAAGCTCCAGACGTCGCCTTTATACGTACCGATGCCATCAAACTCATCGATACGCCAGTAGTAAGTCTTAGCCAATGTAAGTGGGCCGGGAGTATAGGTTGTAGCTCCCTGTGGGAGTTCTCCAGCGGCATTATTCACATCGTCAAAATTATCCCCGAAGTACACATAGTGCAATTTCGAACCGAAACCAGCCGTCCAGCTAAGCTCCACATCCGGGTTTACAGACTCAGCACCATCAGCCGGGTCGGGCCAATAGGCTGTATTGGGAGCAATCGCAAAACTCCAGACTTCACCCTTCCATGGACTATTTGGATCAAGGTCATTGACCTCGTCGATCCGCCAGTAGTAGGTCGTGCCGGGCTGCAGGCCCTCCGGGATGGGAAAACCGGGAAAGCCAACGACCTGAACATCGTTGCTCGTATTGCCGGCAAACGTCCCTTCGGCACCGTTGTTGACGTCGTCGAAATCGGTTCCGATGTACAAATCGTGGGACACGGCAAAATCCCCGGGCCTCCAGCTCATGTTTGTCCAGGTTGCTTCGATAAGCGCGCCGTTCCTGGGTGTCGGACCGGAGGCAACCGGAAGACTTTTACGGCCACCAGGTCCATATACGATGAAATCGTCGAAGTCCATAATGCCGTTGTAAGCCTGAATTCCGACCCTCCCGTCAGTCCATTGAGCATGCTCAAGATCAAACATTTCAACATCATCCACATAACCGGCGAGGCCTGTTTTGGTAACCACCAACTTAATGTTATGCCAGCTTCCCACTACCAATGAGTTATTTGTCTGAGCCAGCATCACAGTTGAACCGGCGTTATACATATATGGTCTGGATTCCGAATTCGTCCATCCGTTTACTACCCATCTATACATATGGGTATTAGGCCCATTACGGTCAGACCACACCGTCGGTGGCGGATCCTGTACTCTAAAGAGCACATTAACAGGAGCATCTCCTTCAGTAAGTATCTTTACCTTGAATTCAATAGTGTATTCTTCCCATTCGTTGCTCCATTGGTCCGCCGCGACCATTGATGCTTGCCACGGATCAGCCGTGGCGAGCTGGTGGTATACACCATCGGCAACCTGCCAATCCCCGGTGATCACTTCCCATTTGCCCTCAGACTCCGCAGGATTCTCGAAGTCGTCAGAGAAATATGTCTGTGCGTCAACAGGCGAAGAAAGCAGTGGAACGAAAACTAAAGCTATAAGCGTTCCTAATGTCATGAATCTTTTACAAATCATTTTTTTCTCCTTTATCAACAATGGCTAAAATTAAAATTCAGCAGCTTTCGCTACCACTTTGTAAAATCTAACCTTTGGATCGAAACTCTCGCCAGTCATGTGCCCTAAGATAATCAGAACTACCGTTGAATTTCACTGCCTTACCGAATTGCCCATCCTCCACCCACGCGGGAGCACCCTCGAAGCTCGCATCATTCCCGTTGCCACATGAGTCAAAAGCCCTCGTCCCGGCGCCTTCTTCCAACCGCCGCCAGGCCACAAGTTCAGCATGGGCCGGATCCGTGATAGTCAAACCCGATATGAAAACGAAAGAAATCAATTTCTTAGACATAATAACCCTCCTTCATAAAAGAGAGCCTAAATAGGAATAAGACATAGCCTTCTTTGCCTTGGTGTTACTCTGTCCTCCTCGTCCTGGACACTTTGCGTGACTTGGCACTGCCTCCTTCTTCACAATAGCGACTACAGGTGCAAAAACGAACCTAAAATAACCTACACAAAACACACCCGTTGCAAAGCCGAGAATGAATCAACTCCAACAAACGTCTTTATATCAGATTTGCCCTTGCGCGTCAAGGGGAATATACAGCATCCGGAGTGTGTGAATATATTTGCTTAATTCGGATAAGCTCTTAGATTGTGTTGATGAACGCGAAACAGACCGAATAAACATTGTTATCCCTCAAGATATTTGATATTCTTTTGTGGCTGCCGATTTATCAATGCAGGTGATTATTCCGGACAAGAAATATCAGGGACTCAGGCTATGACTTCACATGACAAGCTGAACTACAAGACAACGGTGGAAGATGAACACTGGCGAAACGAAGAGTTCCAATGGGCACGAATTCTTTCCTCAGGAAATCCAGCCAAAGGTATAGTTCTCCTGTACATACAGAAGGCCTGCACTGCATTTCATGAATTTGAGCCATCCTGGAAAGAAGGTGCCTTAGACGAAAGCCAGGTCGAGTTCTTTCGCAGGCGGTTGGCAAAACGGGTCAGGCAGATACTGGTAACCATGGAGAACAATGGTCTCGATACGATCAAAGGAGCCTCTGAGCTGGTTGAGGTTCTGCGCTCTATCGAACCGGCAAAAACCCTGGATGAATTAGCCGAGCTGACTGAAAAAATGCACTCAGTCAACCACTTGCTGTCGGATTCCTTAGAGGAGAAATAAATTATGAAAGACATTACCCGTCGAGATTTCGTAAAAAGTACTTTTGCTGCAGGACTCGCAGCGGCATTGCCATACTCGCGCGTACAAGGAGCAAATGACAGCATTCGTGTGGGTTTGGTCGGTTGCGGCGGCCGCGGTAAGGGGGCCCACATACCGTCCTTCGAGAAGCAGCAAGGTGTCACTGTCGTAGCCCTGAGTGACCCCGACCGGCAGCGCATGTCAGAAGCGGCAAAGATGATCGAATCAAAGTATGGGCACGTAGCCGAGCAATATGTTGATATGCGTAAGATGTTCGACCGCAGGGACATTGATGTGATCGCTAACGCGACACAGAACTACTGGCACGGACTTAGTACAATCCGGGCATGTCAGGCCGGCAAGCATGTCTATGTCGAGAAGCCACTTTCTCATTATATCTGGGAAGGCCGGCAGATGGTCAATGCCGCCGGAAAGTACAATCGTATCGTCCAGTGCGGCACCCAGCACCGCTCGGAGAGCTCCATCGCTAAAGCAATCCAATGGATCCATGAAGGAAACCTCGGGAGGATCAGATACATCACCGCTTTTGCCAACAAGTCGCGTTCCTCCTGCGGCAAGCGCGACACTCCGCTGCCAATCCCCGATACCATCGACTACGATACCTGGTGCGGTCCTGCCAGGAAAGTACCAATCTATCGAGATCGTCTCCAATATGACTGTAGCTTTGACTGGAATACCGGTGACGGAGAATCATGCAACCAGGGTGTCCATGAGGTCGATGCGGCCCGGTGGTGCTTAGGCGAGAAGATGCTCCCCCGCCGGGTGATAAGCCTTGGCGGCCGGTTCGTGTTCAATGACGCCTGCGATGTCCCTAATACGCAGATAATCTATTATGACTTTCCCTCGGCCCCGCTGTTTTATGAGGTACACAATCTTCGCAAAGCCAGGGACTCTGACGAAATGCCTGCGTTTCGTGGTGAGCGGGTGGGTGTGATTGTCAACTGTGAAGGTGGGTCAGTAAGTCTCTACCGCGGCCTGGCCTGGGACAACGAGGGCAAACAGGTCAAAGCGTTCAGTGGTGGCGGCGATCATTTCATCAACTTCATTGAGGCAGTCCGCAGCGGCCGTCGGGAAGATCTCAACGCCGAGGTCCTCGAAGGACACATCTCCACCGCTGTCTGCCATACCGGCAACATCTCGTACCGGCTCGGTGTGAAAGCCTCCCGGAAAGAGATGCACGCCCGCATCCATAACATACCGATATTCAGAGATATGTTCGACCGGCTGCTCGAGCATCTTGGCGGCCACGAAATCGATGTCGACGCCAAAACGGTAACGATGGGGCCGTGGCTGGAAATCGACCGGGAGAACGAGTGCTTCAGGAATAATGAACAAGCCAACCGTCTGGTTCGCGGCTATTATCGAGAGCCATACATCGTGCCGGATTTGTCGGGTTGAGCGCAGCACAGGAACTCGAAGATTACGTTGTCCCTGGAAAGGTTTGACAGGTCTTTCGTACGGAATGACATTATGGAAAAACAGAAGAGAAGCACTATGAAATGTAACCCGACAATCTCTCGGCGAGTTTTGATTGGTGGTTCCGCTGCCGCGGCTGCAGCGATTACTATCGTACCCAGGTATGTCCTCGGAGGTCCGAGGCACACACCACCGAGCGAAAAGCTCAATATAGCCGGTATCGGAGTTGGAGGACAGGGAAGAGCGGATATTGATAACCTCAGCAGTGAAAATATTGTCGCCCTTTGTGATGTCGATTCCGAGCGAGCGGCGGGCACCTTCAAACAATACCCGAAAGCAAAAAGATACCGCGATTTTAGAAAAATGTTAGAGAAGGAAAAAAATATCGATGCGGTCGTAGTTGCCACGCCGGACCATACGCACGCTGTCGCCACAATGATGGCTATCAAAAGAGGTAAACACGTTTACTGCGAAAAACCGCTGACTCGAACGGTATATGAGGCACGTGCTATAGCTCAAGCGGCTCGTGAAGCCGGCGTTGCAACTCAGATGGGTAACCAGGGCATGGCATTTGAGGGAAACCGTCTTATCAATGAATGGATATGGGATGGAGCAATCGGCCCGGTTCGTGAGGTACACGCTTGGTCTGACCGACCAACGCACAATGGACAGCTATTTTGGGCCCAGGGAGTTGACCGTCCTAAAGACACGCCGCCTGTTCCTTCAACTCTGGATTGGGACTTGTGGCTGGGTCCTGCGCCCTACAGACCTTATCACCCTGCCTATGTGCCCTTCAAATGGCGGGGGTGGTGGGATTTTGGTTCGGGAGGATTGGGTGACATGGGCATTCATAACCTGGCCCCGGTTTTTTCCGCTCTGAAACTCGGGGCTCCGACGAGCGTGCATTCCAGTTCGACGTTGGTTTATAAGGAGACTCTGCCTCTGGCTTCGGCGGTTCACTATGATTTCCCGGCCCGTGAGGACATGCCACCGGTAAAGCTGCATTGGTACGACGGCGGGATTATACCTGCTCGTCCTGAGGAGTTGGAAGATGAAAGGGAGCTATCGCGCGAGGATGGACTGATCTTCGTAGGCGACAAAGGCAAGATGTATGTTGAAGGCTGGGGGGGTAACAGCCCCCGCTTGATACCTGAGGCAAAAATGAAAGCCTACAAACGGCCGCCAAAAACGCTTCCCCGTTCAATCGGCCATCACAAAGAATGGATTCAGGCCTGTAAGACAGGCAGTCAAACGCGTTCCAACTTTGACTTTGCAGGGCCTTTGACGGAAGCGGTTTTGTTGGGAACGGTCTCGGTTCGGATGGGCGGCAAGAGATTGATATGGGACAGCAAAAACTTTAAGATTACAAACCTGCCTGAAGCAAATAAGTATCTGCATTATGAATATCGCAAAGGATGGACAATAAGGAGGTAGAATCATTATGTCTGGTAAGGGAAGAGTTAAAGTTGGAATTATTGGTTCGCAGTTTGAAGCGGAAATTCATGCCGAATCGTTTCGGATTATGCCTAACGAGGCGGAAGTAGTCGCCATTGCCTCACCTACACCGGGCAACGCCCAAAAGTTGGCGGATAGGTATGGTATTCCCCTTGTCTTTACCGACTACAAGCAGATGCTCGCTGAGAAAGACATCGAGATGGTAACGATTGCGGCGCCAAACTATTTGCACGCACAGATGACCATTGATATAGCCAATGCCGGCAAGCACGTGGTCTGTGAAAAACCCCTCTGCATGACGCTGGAAGAAGCGGATCTGATGATTGAAACGTGCCGGAGCAAAGGCGTCCTGCTGATGTATGCGGAGGAGTTATTTTTCACACCGAAATACGTGAAAGCCAAAGAAATAGCTGACCAGGGTGCGTTTGGCAAGGTGTACATGGTGAAGCAATTAGAAAAACATTTTGGCCCGCACGCCTCGTGGTTTTGGGATGTTGAGAAGTCGGGTGGAGGTGTTTTCACGGATATGGGCTGTCACGGGATTGCCTTTTGCTATTGGTTTCTGGGCCGGCCGAAGATTAAGACGGTATATTGTCAAATGGCAACGCACGTTCACGGTGATAAAACCAAAGGTGAAGACAATTCCATTTGTATTCTCGAATTTGCCAACGGCGCAGTCGGACTAATTGAAAACAGTTGGATTCGGCGCGGCGGTATGGAGGACCGCATTGAGGTATATGGAGAAGGCGGAGTTACTTATGCCGATTTGCATATGGGCAATGCTTTGCCTACCTACAGCGAATATGGTTACGGCTATGCAGTCGAGAAAGCCCCTACAACCAAAGGATGGACTTATCCGGTCTTCGAAGAGTTGTGGAACTATGGCTTTCCACAGGAAATGTATCATTTTGCTCGATGTGTCCGCGGCAAGGAAGAACCCCAGGCGACCGGCGAAGATGGCCGCGTAGTACAGGAGGTGCTCTATGCCGGTTATAAGTCGGCTGGAACAGGCAGCAAAGTTCAATTGCCGTTCCGGGCTGATGGCATTAAAAGACCGATTGATTTGTGGTTTGAAGGACGATAACACAGATGGACCTCAAATAATCTCATCTGCATCGAACATACCTTACTGATTCGAAGGCAGGAGCCGAATAGTCCCAAGCTTGTATCGGCGATGGCCGTCATCGTTTTCATACGGTAAGGCAATAACAGGCGTACCGTCGCGCATTCCGATCGAGACGTACAGGTCGTACGTGCCGGGCTGCGTGTTAGGTGCGAAGCCATATGTCTTCAGGGCCACGGCAAAAGTTGAAGCGATGGTCTTGACCGGAGCCTTGCCTTGTGGACCAACGGATAACTCACAGACATTGAACGATTCGTCACAAAAGGCCGCGACGATTCCGTCTTCGTCGTCCTTGAGGGTAAACGCAATAAAGCCCCCCGGATAACAGGGCGCTACCGCGGCATTTGCCCATGCGCTTGTGATTGTGAAGACTTCACCTATGTGAATCTGTTCGGGGAAAATGGCCTTCTTGAGTTGAATTCGATATCCCATCCGCCGGTTGATTTTCTCTATGATATCACGGTTTTCATTAAGCAGAATTCGCGGCCACCAGTGGATTGACATATAGCTGGCGTGGTATTCTTCAACCGCCCGAAGCAAAAGCGAACCGTCGCCCCATGCTTTTTTACGTTTGCTTGAGCCATAGTGCTCGTGTTCCAGGATAACAGGCAGCTTCGGCCAGAACTCCTCGGCCATCTCGGCGTGGAACCATGAGCGAGGTGGAGGCTGAACGCAGATGCTGTCGTCCCGGAGTGTTACGCCTTTGGATAAGGCATAATCGGTGATAGGGAAGTGCCTTCCCGGCTCGCCTGGCCCGGCAAAATCGTCACTGATTGCCGGCAGGTTCTTTTTGAAATGTTTGCAGTACAAATCCACATGGATTTTCCGCGACTCAAAATCAAAGGGCAGTTTGGAGCTGGCCCATGTATGTCCTTCGCCCCAAACGCCGAATGATCCGATGTCGATAAATGCGACGTTTGGATTACCGTCGTATCGTTTGGCCATGGCAGCTAAAAAATTGTCGAGCTTTTCTAAAAAAACCGGGTCCTTGTAATCCGGTTCCCAAAATGGGCCGTCTTCGTCCACGCCCTTGCCTACTGTGAAATTGTACCCCTTCGCGCCCGCATCGTGGACCCACCTGGGTGTTGCCCAGCGCATCCAAGATTCAGTGCTGCTTATGCGAATAGCAATCTGCTTACCCTTATCGACCCAGCGCTGGGCGGGCGTGTCCAGCAGCGACCAGTTGAATTCGCCCTCCTGCGGTTCGAGGAACGACCAAGGCACCCGCAGATAAACACAGGATAGGCCGGGGAAATCATCGAGCGTATCGGAGGGCTTCAGCTTAGAACCGTAATTGGTGATTTTGTTCGAATAAAAGTGCATTGTCCAGCCCATCTGCGGATTGATGAGCGCCCGACCATGATCAACCGGTTCTACAGTTTGAACATTCGATTCTTGAGCCGATGCGGATGCAGCGGCCGGAGCTATAACACATATAAGAAAACATAGAAACCTATACATAATATCATCCTTCTGCCATTTATACGTTGTATTTATAGCTATCATAATCGTTTACTGTAGCCATTATAATAACTTGCCGCTTCATTGCACCATGCTTTAATTTTTGGCTTATAATTTGGCACATTAAAGAATGGATTTTTATTCTGAAATTTCTCGACTGGTACGAACAAATGTGTAGAATTATATTGGCTAAAATTGGGCTTTAGGCAAAGAAAATATAAGAATATCTAATTCTACGAATTGACAGATACAGACGTTACGTGACTTTTTTAACGATTTTAAATAAAAGGCGACTGACATGTGCAAAAATATATTAACCGCATTGCTGTTTTTGGTGGTGTTTGTTCCCGCAATCTACGGAGATGAAGTCTTTTTTAAGAATGGAGATCATCTTACAGGCAAAATTGACCACCTTTTGGAAGGCAAGTTGGTTTTCAAATCCGACGTTATCGGTGAGGTAACTATAGACGTATCCAAGATACAAACGTTCAGCACCGATGACCCTGTTGCAGTTCACCTCAAGGACGATAACGTTCTGTTGCAGAAGATAGTAAGTTCCGAGCCTGGTAAGTTCGCCATCGAAGGGACCGGCACAGTGAAGGCTCAGGATTTTGATCTTGCCGCCATTTCTTCGATAAATCCACCACCAAAGCCTGAGCCGAAGTGGACGGGTAATCTTTCAGCCGGGATCGCTTCTACTCACGGTAATACAAAAACCGAATCTATTAGTGGTAGCCTTAATCTCAGCAAAAGAACCGAAAAGGACCGTACTCAGATAAGTGCAGATTATGCAAAAAGCAAACAGGAAGACCCGGACACAGGCGAAAAGAATACTACAGAGGATTGGTGGCGGTCAAAAGCGAAGTATGATTACTTCTTTTCAAAAAAGCTGTATGGATATATGGACGGTCGGTATGAAAAGGATGCTATTGCTGAGCTTGACCGAAGGATGATTGTCGGCGGCGGTGCCGGCTATCAATGGATTGAATCGGACGATATGAACTTTTCGACCGAAGCCGGTCTTGCCTCTCTTTATGAGAAGTTTGATAACCAAACCGACAGCAACAGTGAAATATCTTTCCAGGCCGGGTTGAATTTTGACAAGCTGCTAATGAAGAACGTCAAGTTCATTCACGACCTGACCTACTATCCGAGTTTAGGACAGTTCTCTGATTACTATCTGACATCAACGACCGAGATCCGCGCCAACTTCACCGAAACAATGTTTACTAATTTTAAGGTTATCTTTGATTACGATGCTACACCTGCTATTGGTTCAGGCGATACCGACGTTAAGTACCTTTTGGGCATCGGCTACAGCTTCTAACGATTTCCATCGCAGAAGCCAATGAACATAGCATGTGATTATTGACACTGTCTAAAAGCTTTTCTTGAAAGGGGATAAAATGAACGGAAAGAGGAAAAGAGAAGAAATGTCGCGCAGGATAACAGAGCTTGTCGATAAGCTGCCGCTTTTTCCACATAATATTGATGAGCTTCTGGCGACTGCGGTGAAACCAAGCAAAAACAACAAGGAAATACTTCGCTTGATTGAGAGTGATCCGGAACTTAGTACTGAGCTTTTACATGTGGCGTGTTCTTACTATGGGGCCGCTGAGGACATCAAAACTATCGAGGATGCTATAAAACACATTGGCCTCCAGGCATTGGTGCAGTTGATTGGAATTTCATACGCAAGGAACGCTATCCAGGAAGAATTCGCCTCACTGAAATATTTGAATGAATACATTGACCACTCGGAAGACATTTCCATAAGTTGTCGTATTCTGGCCGAGATTTCTTCCATGCCGCAAGATCAGCTTAAAATATAGGCGGATTCAACTCCCAAGTGCAACTGAGTCAAATCCTGTTTTGTTATCCAGTTAATCTTTTCCGTTCATAAAATACTTCATTGGGTGTCAAATAGCCAAGTGATTTTCTAGGGCGATTAT
>SDBS01002951.1_pt1 | contig 16779 bp, 12 predicted proteins | sample 2277091 | NCBI WGS metagenome assembly SDBS01 (sample SAMN10404972, study PRJNA504765) | marine sediment metagenome | isolation source: marine sediment core GS10_PC15, 163 cmbsf | place: Arctic Ocean: Southern Knipovich Ridge | collected 2010 | reverse complement strand
TTTTAACTTGACTTGAGAAATATTTTATGTATATTTCAAATTAGATATATTCCCCTGTAGCTCAGTTGGTAGAGCAGATGACTGTTAATCATCGGGTCGCTGGTTCGAGTCCGGCCGGGGGAGGGCGATAGGACAGGCAGCAGGTTCACTTGCTGCCTGTTTTTTATTGACTGACTTAAAATTACGTGCTTCCTGGGCCAGTTACCAGATGATATAGAAGGGTGGTTTAAAGGCAGGTACAACTTTTCCATCACATAGCTGTGAGTCTGGAAGTATGAACCGAATAAGTTCTGCCCGTTCAGGTTTGCTTTTACTTTAGAAAAATCGATACACGTTCCGAGCGATTTCAATAAGCTTGATCCCCTGTTAAATGTAATTCTCATCGGCGTTCTGGTGCTCCGTAATCTGTTGCTGAAGACGGTTCTGGTCTTCTCTCCACTCCTTTACATGCTTGCGATAAAAAGCCTCATCGATCTCCACGTTCAGCTTGTCCAGTTGATAATAAGACCCAACTAGAAACCTCCTGATTATTTTTTCCTTTTTCGATTTTAATAAGAAAAACTTGAGATAAATGTACTCTTTATCTACTTCAAACTTCAGTTTTTTGCCAGAATTGTTTCCGATATTCTATTTTTATTGCAAAGCAGTATCAATTATTATATTCTTTATTAGATTGAGAGGATGAGGAGTTGTAATCACAAAATATGAGAAAAAACAGGCAATTCTTATTGATTTCCGCCCTGTTTTCTCACGAGGGCGATTATAATTCTTCCTACCAATAATTGCCACGAGGTTTTATGAGTATTATTCTAAACTTGAATTATATAAACACATCAATTGTTCGAGCTAAACCTTTGAGCTTTGCAGAGTGAAGCTGAAACGGCAGCTTAAAATCCATATAGTTTATGATTGCGGTGAAAAAACAAATTGTGAATTGTTATGGGCAATATCTCATCCTTGACTTCTTCTCTTGTTTCGGGTAGCATGCTTATAAGAAGGGCAACGTTTTTTCGGATTAAATAACAATAATAATCTCAAGGGTAAGTGGCAGTGGGTAGCCACGTATTGTAAAAAGTGAGTATACGAAAGCAAATATTTAAAACATACCTTTTGTTAATATTTATTTTCGTTATTTACCTGTGTATCTATATAAGTCTCGGTGTTTTAAGAACCCAGATCGATTCTGATATGATTCTGGTATATAAGTCCAAGAATTCACTCAATGAGATTTTTTTCTCTATGAACACTTTCAGAGCGAATTGGGAGAGCGGCAAGCCATTTGAGAGATTCAAAGAGGAAATCCTATATCATGATGAGGAGATTGTTTACCTTTATAAAAAAATATCCTCCAGGTGGTTTTATCCAAATACGATTCAAAATCGGATAAACTCACTTGAAGATGTGTGGAATATATTGGCGGTTAAAATTAATTGGATAGTCAACAGGTTTGAAAATCCCAATTTTGTAAAAATAATTGAGAATATAGAACGAGAACTCAGAATACAGCAGCTCAATAGACTTTGGATTGAGATGTTTTATTCCGGAAACGTGAAAGAAAAGGAAAGGGCATTCATGCTCGAAAAAGTGCTCAGTGAAATCGAGTACTTTCCTACATTGCATGGAAGTGAGATGAATCAACTCTACGATATTATAATAAACGAAATGCATGATTATGATTCTGCTATGAAACGCCTCCAAACATATTTATCAATTATATTTTTCATAATATTCATCGTAATTATTTTTTTTCTCTCGTCCAGGTTTACACTCTCTATATCAAAACCAATAAAGAAATCGATCGATTCGCTTGCCCATTTCATGGGGAGTTCGGTTAAAAAGGTAGAGCCACAAAACGATGATGAAATTGAATTGCTTTCAAAATCGGTCTCAGATCTCATTGCGCATTACACCAAGTTAGCCCAGGATGCAAAGAAGATTGCAGAGGGTGATATAGAGAACACTCTTATTCCAATTTCTGAGTATGATGTTGTCGGCAATGCCCTAAAGGAGATTTTAACCTATATGAGAGAGCTCGCTCACGCAAGCAGCTGGATCCGGGAAGGGAGATATAGTTCAGAGATCAAAGTGAAATCAAATAAGGATATCCTCGCAAATGCATTTAACGTCATGTCTAGAGTTATCGCTGAACAAATAACAACCCTCAGAAATATATTTGATGCCGTTGAGGAGGGTATTGCGGTTATTGATGAAGATAAGAACATCGTAGAGGCAAATGATAATTTCCTGAAGCTCATAAGAGCCGGTGCACTGGTTGATTTAAAGACCCATCTGAATATTGATAACATTTTCATGCAGGAACCAAACTTCATTAACAATATCATCTCAGAAAATACAGATAAAGAACATTTCACCCAAATTACCACAATGAACAAATCACGAATACCCGTAAAAGTAGTGGTTAAGAAACTGCCCCAGACTCATGGAAAACCGAAAAAAATAATGTTATTCGTTTCAAATGAATCGTTGAAAATGAGACATAAAAGGGAAAGAGAGAAGCTCAGGGCTCAGGCTGCTATCGCGGAACTCAGGGCATTACGAGCACAGATCAATCCTCATTTTTTGTTCAATACAATCAGCACGATTATTTATTATGCAAAAACAAAGCCGGACAAAGCTGTTATTGTTGCGGAAAAACTGGCCGATCTTTTTCGCTATTCCCTCGCATCTACAAAACAAAATACAGTTACGCTGGAAGAAGAGCTTGAACATATACAGAAATACGTTGACATCGAATATGTGAGGTTTGGTGAGAGGCTTGTGGTCAATTATGATGTCGATCCGCTGCTGGGTAATGAAAAGATACCACCAATGTTATTACAGCCTTTAATTGAGAATGCTATTAAATACGGTGAAGATGACAGGGGCAATACTACGCTAAATATATCGGTGAAAAAAAAGGGGGATGATGTACTGCTGAGCATTGCAGACAGGGGTACATTAAAAATCGAATTTGAAAACATGACTGAAGGACATGGAACCGGATTAAAGAATGTGAATCAAAGATTGAAAACTCTCTATAACAGAGAGCTGCATTTTGAAAAAAATAGTCCCAGCGGCATCATAGTCAGTATGATGATCCCGGAAACAGACTCATGAAAATAAGAACTATAATTGTAGAAGATGAAAAACCATCCCTGGCATTATTGCGGGATCTTCTTGATATGTTAGAGGGCATTGATGTTGTAGGAGAGGCAATGGATGGAGAAGCGGCAATTTGTATAATCAACGAGAAGAGACCGGAACTTGTTTTCCTTGATGTTCAGTTACCTATCTTGAATGGATTTGAGGTACTGGAGAATTTACAGATCAATCCAAAGATCATCTTTACTACTGCATATGACGAGTATGCATTGAAGGCTTTTGAAGTGAATGCAGTAGATTACTTATTGAAACCCATTGGCGAAGAGAGGTTGAAAAGATCGATTGATAAATTCAAGTCTACTATCAATAGTTCTGTAGAAAACACACGTCCGATCGATTCCCTGATCTCTTATCATCGAGAGCGTAACAGATATTTGGAACGTATAATGGTGAAGAAGAAATTCGATTATGTTGTTATCAACACTCAGGACATTTACTTTTTTCGTATTGACAATGGGCTTGTTTTCTTGCATACATATGATAATAGATTCATAATTGATCTTCCCCTGTCAGCTCTTGAAAAGAAACTGGATCCATCAATTTTTTTTAGAACTCATCGCAAGGCAATTATCAACCTCAATAAAATCACAAGGATCGTACCCTGGGGAAACAGCACTTGTTTGCTTGAATTTCCAAATAACAAACAGGTGGAACTCAGTAGATCACGTTTAAAGGAGTTTAAACAACTTATGGGGTACAATTACTGATATATGTTACGGCGACAACCATAATGATCCTTTTACGATATGACAACTAAATACCATACAACAACTGGTAAGTTACAGCACCTCTAATTGTAATTCACACCCTCATTTTGACCGTTTAGCTGATTTCGATAGTATTGAATATGTTTATGTATATCATAGTATTAAATCTTAATCATAGGAGGATGAAAAAAATGAAAAGGACGATTTTTGTTTTATTGATCCTGCTCCTGGCAGTCGGTATGCTCTTCGCAGAGGGCCAAAGGGAGTCGGAAAAGGCATTAAAAGTTCTCATTGGTGGCCATGCAATTGAGGAGGCCGATGCCTGGGAATACATTATTTCAACCTTTGAGAACAAACATGGCGTCGATGTCGATTATGAGCTCATCGGTTTCGAAGGGTATAGGGACAAACTGGTCACCTCTTTTTCAGCTGGTGTCCCTCTTGATGTGGTGTTGTGTAATCTTATTGGAGATACAGGGGATTTTGCCTCAAGAGGATGGCTTGAACCAATTGATGACCGGCTGGCTGGTTGGGAAGGGACTGACCAAATATGGGAAAAACTTTGGGAAGCAGTATCCTACAAGGGAAAGCGCTACGGTATCCCCTGGTTTACTGATTGCAGACTTTTGTTATACAATTATGAATTATTTGAAAAAGCTGGTCTGGATCCTAATAAACCTCCAAAGACATGGGAAGAGCTTGTAGATTATGCCGTTAAATTAACGGACCCTGATAAAGGTATTTATGGGTATGGAGTTTCGGGCAATGCGAGTCTCATAAATACGTGCGGTTACTATATATTTGTTCTTTCAAATGGAGGACAGGTTCTTTCGGACGATTATTCAGAAGCTTTGATAAATAGCAAAGAAGCTGTAGAGGCTTTAAAGTTCTACACCGATCTATACACAAAGTACAAGGTCTCACCTCCTGGAACGCTGTCCATGGGAGAAGATGAATACCGGACATTGATGGCACAGGGTAAAATAGCTATGGCCGTAGGCGGTCCATGGTCGATTCCATTAATTGAAATGGCGAATCCCGATATTAAGGGAAAGTATGGATTCGCACCGCATCCGGCAAATAAGGGTAAAAAAAGCGGTACTTTCTTCGGTGGCTGGTATTTTGCGATGGGAAGTAAATCACATAATAAAGATCTTGCCTGGGAATTTCTTACCCATGTGACCAGCTATGATACATGGATGTACTGGGCCGGGCGTTATGGCGGCCCGTTGCCCACCAGGAAAGATGTCATCAGAGATGCAGCTGTATACAAAATGGATCCATGGCCCGCTATCATAGATGGATTCAAGGGCGCTCATTCTGTAGAACCAATAAAACCTATTTTTATAATCTGGACGGAGCTTTATACAATGGTACAACAGGTCCTTCTTGAGGAATTAACCGCTGAGGAGGCAGCTGAAATATACAAAGTGAAGATCGATAAAATTATTGAGGAACAGATGTAATTTTTAACATATAACTCCATGGATTAGCCACTCTATGACTAGTCCATGGAGTTACCTCTTATTATGTGTAGTAGTTACTGTAGAAAAATTTTACGTTTAAAATCTCTATAAGTTGTCATAAAAATGAAATTAACATATACCCGAAAATCATCTTTTTTTGTTACCCCCTATATGATCTTTATTATCGTTTTAATTTTCTATCCGATTCTGTATACCTTTTACCTGGCGAGTGTAAAAGATGGTACATTTGCTCTTTTTAATAATTTTAAAGAAGTTTTTATTGATATGCACTTCTCAAGAATACTCTTAAATACACTTGTGTGGACCACTACCTGTGTTGCAGCAATAATTATAATTAACATAGGATTAGCACTTTTATTGAATCAAGATTACTTTGGTAGAAATGTGTTTCGATTGATCATACTTGTTCTTCCGTGGGCAACTCCGGATGTCGTTGCAGCTATCAAATGGAGATGGATGTACAATACAATGTATGGTGTTTTTAACGATTTGCTTGGGAGAGTGGGTTTCATCTCGGCTCCTGTCGATTGGCTGGGATCGCCGAATGCAGCTCTTTTTTCTGTGATAATTGCTAATATATGGAAGGGTTATCCTATAGGAACAATGATAATGCTTGCTGCCCTGCAGACTATTCCACCTGAAATATATGAAGCCGCACAAATCGATGGCTGTCACGGTTTAAAAACATTGTTCCGTATTACACTTCCTGTCATAAGATCAACGCTTCTTTCCCTTATTCTCATTAGCGTTATATGGACGATTAATTATTTTCCTTTGATATATATAATGACGGGGGGAGGCCCCGCACATGGTTCCGACACTTTAGTCACCTGGGCATATCGTGAATCATTCTCTTTTTTACTTTTCAACAAGGGGAGCGCAATTATCGTTCTCATTTTTCTTGTAACTTTGATATTTGCCTTGTTCTATATACGAGTGGTAGTTGGTAATTCAGAAGATTAAATATCCGGTAAACATCTCATGAAAAGATTATCAATATATAAAAAGTTGCCATTATATATTATAAGCATAATTGTGACTGTAGTTGTAGCCTTTCCGTTTATATGGATACTTATGACGTCTTTAAAAACATATCCTGAAATTTACACTTTTCCAATTACCTACGTTCCCAAGAAACTCACTTTTGAACATTATCTCAATGTGTTTAAAACCCACCATCTTGAAAGATATATGTTCCAAAGTTTAAAGGTGAGTTTATTTACGGTTGCATGTACACTTGTAATCTCAATATTTCCTGCATATGCATTTGCGAGACTCAAATTTCCACGTAAGAAAGTGTTGCTACCCACTGTTGTTTTTTGCATGGTTCTTCCACAAATTGTTCTCGTTATTCCATTTTTACAAATGCTTAAATCATTAAGATTGGTAAATAAACACGCAGGATTGATACTGGTTTACCTTGCAATAACGACTCCTGTAGCAATTTGGTTTCTTATTGGTTTTTTCGAAAGCATTCCCCGGTCCCTGGAGGATGCCGCTTTGATTGACGGCTGCAACAGGTTTCAAACATTAATCAAAATTATTCTACCAATTATGAGACCCGGGATATCTGCAGTCGCGATATATGCGTTTTTCTTGTCATGGAATGAGTTCATGTTTGCACTCTCATATTTAAGCACATCTGATATGCTGACACTTCCGGTGTTTTTGGGCAGGTTTGTTGGACAGTATCAAACACGCTGGGGTGAACTTTTTGCAGGTTCTGTAATTTCTTATTTAGTCCCACTTATTGCGTTTGCAATTCTCCAGAAACATTTTGTTTCCGCATTGGTCAAGGGGGCTGTTAAAGAGTAATAGGCTATTGCAATGAAGTATGACGCTAAAATTAAAGAGGTGTGCCATATCAGTAATCAAGACATGAATGAATTGAGGAGGTGAGACTACACCTCTCATATGAATCTATCAGCAAGAGGAGGGTTATGAGAAGATGAAACATCGCGAGCGTGTATTAACTACACTAGACCATAGAGAGCCTGACCGGGTACCCATTGATCTTGGAGCAACATGGGTTTCTACAATGGCCAAGAGCACTCATGAAGTGTTGAAAAAACATCTTGGCCTGAAGGGCGGTGAAGATAAGACAGCGATGCTCGTGTTACAAACCGCACGAATTGATGAACGTATTTTAGAAATGTTTGATACAGACATTCGACCTGTTTATCCCGGGGACCCTGTCAATTGGAAACCTACATTCAAGGAACAGGGAAATTATTGCTATTTTGAAGATGACTGGGGTATTGGCTGGCGGATGCCAAAAAATAATGGATATTACTTTGACATGGTATATCATCCTCTTCGTGACGCAAGTCTCAGTGAAATAAAAAATTATAAGGGGCCTGTTATTGCTGACCCGGGTCGTATAGAGGGGTTTGCAGAGCGAACGAGAAAACTAAGAGAAGAAACAGATTTCGCCGTTTTTCCTGAGATTGGTGGAGCAGGTTTATTCGAAGGCTCCTGGTTTCTGAGTGGCATGGAACAGTTCATGGTGAACATGGTGACAGATCAAGAGATAGCTGGTGCTCTTTTAGACAAAGTGCTCGAGATATCGGTTGGGTTTTACGAGCTCTATCTCAATGAGATTGGGAATTATATTGATATTGTGCCTGTGGGTGATGACCTCGGCAGTCAGAATGGTCCTCTTATGGATCCGGAACTTTATCGCAAGCTCATCAAACCAAGACAAAAAGAGCTGATTTCTGTGATAAAAAGTAAGACAAAGGCAAAGGTGTTTTTTCATATTTGCGGTGATGTCACACCATTTCTGGATGATCTCATCGAAGTTGGAGTTGACATCATCAATCCTGTACAAGTAACGGCAGCTAATATGGATACAAGCGTTTTAAAAAAGCGTTGGTGTGAACAGATAGTATTTTGGGGTGGAGGTTGCGATACACAAAGGATTCTTCCCTTTGGCACCAGGGAAGAGGTAAGAGAAGAAGTCAAACACCGAATTCAAGATTTAGCACCTGGGGGAGGTTTTGTATTTACACAGGTACATGATATACAGGCAAATACCCCTCCGGAGAATATCGTCGCTATGTTAGAAGCAGTGCGTGAATTTGGTAGATATCCATTACAATAAATATCTTTGAACTACAGCAGTGTCGAAATCCTTTTATTTTTGGTACCTGTATATTCAAACCATTCTGAACAATGTCAAGAAACTTCTATTTCAAGACATTTGCGCTGTAACAGTTTTATTGCGAGGATGAGTTTTATGAAATTAGTTCAGAAATATAACACATTCGTATTTGGAACTGTCATAATATATTATTATAGGAGCCAGGCCTGGTCTTTCTTTTTTTCTCAACAATTTCAACATAGTTCATATGAAGTCTCAATCTATTTGTTTTGGATGTTAATTTTATCCTTGACAAAAAAATAGTTTTCCAATAGAAATAGTTTATAAAGTTTGTAAATAATTTCCTATTAAAATATTTATCATGCAATTAAATAACTAAACAGTTTTATGTATCTAATGGAGCTGGAATTGAGGTGCCCCGTGCCCTTGGCAAGAAAAGGAGTTAAATGCGGTAATTTAGAAATATTAAATATTAATCAGATAAGATCTATCCACAACTCCACTATTAGAATATTAGAAAAAACCGGAGTTAAAGTCTTAAATCGAGAGGCTTTAGAAATCTATCATAATAATGGGTGCCTTGTAGACTTCAACAGAAAAACCGTAAGGATACGAGAAGAAGTTCTTATGGATTTTGTATCAAAGGCCCCTAGTACGTTTAAACTTTTCGGTAAAAACGAAGATTATGATCTGGAAGTCGATTGTAACACGGCCTATCTTATGGGAGGTGCTGCCGCTATTAGACTTTTAGATCTTGATGGTGTTTATAGAGAGCCAACATCCACTGATTTAAACAACTTCACACGATTGCAGGATGCTCTGGAAAACACCGATATCATTTGCCCGATGGTAATTCCGAGAGACATAGAACCTGAAATTCTGGAATTACACATGAGCGCGGAGGTAATGAAAAATACCAGTAAGAATTGTGACCTGTGGATTCATGGATCCCCGGGAGTCAAATATCTGATAAAAATTGCTGAAATAATTACAGAGAAAAAGTTTAGTGAAAGGCCCATATTTACTCTTTGTATTGATTTGATCAGTCCCCTTGTCCAGCCGGATAATGTTCTTGAAACAATGATTGCGGCAGTCAGGAGAGATGTGCCGGTCTATGTGGAAGTGTGCACAATGATGGGCGCGACTTCTCCGGTAACGGTTGCGGGAACCATGGTACAACAGTCAGTAAATATTTTATCAGGCATAGCTCTAGCTCAAATGATAAATGAGGGTATTCCCTGTTTTTATTCCATTGCTTCTTCAGCAATGAATATGAACAGAGGAGGCTATCTTGCCGGTGATCCCGCGACTGTCCTGCTCAATGCTGCAACAGCGCAAATAGCGCATTTCTATAACCTTCCTTTTAACTGCGGTACCGGTCTTGATTCAAAACTTCCCGATATTCAGGCGGGTTATGAAAGGGCTTTTCAGAATATGGGATGTATAGCTGGAGGCGGGAACATTGTTCATCTGGGTACAGGAATGCTCGAACAAATGGCAATGGCAAATTATGAGCTGACAGTTGTTGATGATGAAATATTCGAAATGTGCAAGAAATTCTTTAATGGAGTGAAAGTTGATGAGGATGTGATAGGAGAAGAGGTTATAGACAGACTTTTTTCGATTAATAAGCACGAGTATTTGTCTGATGAGCATACATTGAAGAATTTTACTGAAAATCTCTGGAACAAAAGGGTCACTGATCAAAACAGTTATGAGGTATGGAATATGAATGGAAGAATCGATGCTCTAATGAAAGCCAGAGAAGTTGCTGAAAATATTATAAAAGATTATCACCCTGCTATAGTGGACAGCCAAAAGGAAAGAATGATAAACGAAATAGTTGGAGAGGCAAAAATAAAGCTAAAGGAAAATTCAGTTAGTGGGAGGACAAATGAACAATAATTATCCAGGAAGAGTTGATTTAAGGATCCCGGATGAAGAGTTTTACCTGAGAGTGGACAATATAAAAAAAAGAATGAAAAAAGAAAGTATTGACTTAATGATACTGGTGGGAGATGAGCATTATCAGGGACATGTAAGGTATGTGTCAGATTACAGACCTATGCTGGAATACGCTATTGTTGTAATCGGCAGAGATAAAGATCCCATTCTACTCTGTGGACCTGAATGTAAAGTGCTTGCTTACCATACTTCTAGAATAAAAGAAATAAGAGTTTGTTCAGATATGGCAATTCCAGGAGAAGAGTACCCCAATGAAGAAATGTTTACTCTTAAAGAAATATTGAGTGAAATGGAAGGTAAAAATAGTTCTAAAAGAGTAGGAATAGTAAGTTTAGATATTGTGCCTAAATTTTTGATAAAACCGATATATGAAGTTTGTGAGGGTAAGGAAATACTTAACTCTTCCAATATCCTGGATGAATTGAGGGGTATTAAAAGTGACAATGAAATAAGTATCATGAAACGGGCTTATGAAATGGGGATTGCAGGCATAGAAAAAGGCCGAGAGTGTTTGAATGTAGGAAAAAGTGAAACCGAAATTCTCGCGGAGATGGCGTACCCAATTTATAAAATGGGCGCTGAGCAAATGTCTCATGCTTTTTACGCGGCTTCGGGCGCGGGTACTTCTCCAGCCTTATATTTTTCAAACAGCTGCAAAATAATAAATGATGGTGATCTCGTGATCCTTGATATTGGTGCGGTATATAATGGATATTATTCAGATGTTGGAACAACCACCATTGTTGGAAAGAAAAGCAAAGAAAAGTTAAAAGTACTTGATACAGCAAAAAAAGCACTGGCAGCAGCGATGAGTAAGATTAAGCCAGGAATCATGGGCAAGGAAATAGACCTGGCCGCCCGGAAAATTACAACAGAAGCGGGGTTTGGAAAAAATCATGTTTATGGGAGTTGCCACGGTGTTGGCCTGCAGCATTGTGAATATCCATTTTTTGGACCAAATACGGATATAGAGGTAGAAGAGGGAATGTTTTTTAATGTGGATCTCGGGCTGTTTAATTTTGATTTTGGGGGCGTGAGATTAGAAAACGGAATTCTGGTTACCGTTGATGGATATGAAGTATTTGATGTTGAACATCATTTTTAATGGTTCAATAAATTAATGAATTTAATGCTGACTATAAAAATACACCCTCAAGTTTAAAACAATTATATTGTTTTAAACTTGGAGGTTTGAGATAGAAAAATAATAAAATTGGAGGTTAAAAATGAGGAAAAAGTTAGTGAACATCATTAAAATTGCGATTGTAGTATGTTTTTTGTCTGCGAGCATCACGGGAGTTATTTTTGCCAGCGGCGATAAGGAAAAGGTTGATAAAACTAAAATAAACTTCTGGTGGGCTGGAGCTTGGGATGTGGCCAAAATGCCCGAGTGGATCGATATTGCGGTGAAGCAATATGAAGAGGAAAACCCTGATATTGAAATCGAAGCGGTACAGCAGTCCCTCGATACACTGATACCCTCCTGGAAAGCTGCTGCCGCCGCGAAAGAGGGGCCGGACATTGCTTTCTTCTGGGGTGGAGTCTGGTGTCTTGAAGATGTTTGGGAAGGAAGCATAGCACCCCTGAGCGATTACTGGTCCATGGAAGAAATCAAACAGGTAATCGGCTGGAAAGACCGGTTGTGGAATGGAAAAGTATGGGGCATGGGGTATTACCTTTCAGGTAAACCAATGATATACAATAAAAAGTTGTATGCAAAGGCGGGCCTTGATCCCGAAAACCCGCCAAAGGACTGGGATGAATTTATGAATACCTGCAATAAGCTCAAAGCGGCTGGAATTACTCCTCTGGGGATCGGAATGAAAGATCAGTGGCAGGGTGGATGGATGGTCTCACACTGGGGAATTCAAGATCTCGATAGCCCCGACGACATGAAACTTGCGGCTATCGGTAAGGCGAATCTGACCGATCCAAAGTATTCGGACTGGTGGAACAGGCTTGATTTTGTAATCAAGAACGGATATTATAACGATGATGCAATGTCGATCACTGCTGATCAGGGCTGGGATCTGTTTCCTCAGGAAAAAGTTGCAATGGTATTTGCAACCGATTCTCATGTAGGCACCTGGGTTAGTGAACTGGGAGAAGATGTTGTTGGAATTGCAAGGATACCGGCAATGGGATCCGGCAAACTTTCAGGTAGCTATTTCATTGAAACAAACGGGTATTCCATTACCTCGTGGTCACCGCATAAAGAAGAAGCAGCTGAGTTTCTCCGCTGGTTGTACGCTGAAGAGCAGGTAAATAACTTTTTCAAAACCACCGGCGCCCTTCATACCTCTAAGAAACTCGATTCAAGCCTTGTAACACAGCCACAGCTTAAAATAATGTGGGAATGGGCAAATTCTGACCAAACTGGACCGCATTTAGAAAACTTTTTTCCAACTATGCTGGATGAACAGGGATACTTTGTGGCCGTGGCAAAAATGCTTGCCGGTGAAATGACTCCCGATGAGGCAGCCGATTTGACACAGCGGGTGATAGAGAAATGGAGAAAAGAAAATCCGGACCGGATCGATGAATATGAGCTCTGGATAGAATAAGAAAACCCTGACAGTATCTTTTTAATCAGGTATAAAAAGAAATAGCATTACAAGGGGTGAAGCAGCGAAGATCTTCAGTCCCGGACGAAGCCTTTCAGGAGCGGACAAGGCACTTCAAATTCTTCGGACTATCTATTAATCATATAGCCGGAGATACGCCATTTTTTCAACTCTACAACCCTTCACCCCTTGTGTTAATAAAATGTATTTATACAGGCCGCAGTCAACAATATATGTCAACAACCTGTTAAAATCCGTAGGATTTTTTAATAACGGTTCAGTCCCAGGCGGAATAAATGTTATTAAAAGAAAAGGTGCGACCTTACTTTTATCTTGCTCCTGCATACTTGTGTATGTCCCTGATTTTTATATATCCTGTTATAACTTTGTTCCGTTTCAGTATGCTTAAGATCCGTGGTTCGGAACACACATTCGTGGGATTCAATAATTTTGCCTATCTTTTTCGGGATGAGGTTTTTGGCCTGGCTATCCGCCATAACCTGACACTGCTTATATGTGTCCCTGTACTTATATTTCTCGCTTTGATATTTTCATCGCTGCTGTTCGATCAGATGACCGGGTGGAAGTTTTATAGAGTAAGTATTTTTTTACCATACATCCTTGCCATCCCGGTAGTTGGGATAATATTCAGTTATATATTCCAGTACAACGGTATTCTCAACACGTTTCTTAGATGGGTTGGCCTGGGTAAACTTGCTCTTGACTGGCTCGGTAAACCTTCCCTTGCACTTCAAACAGTCATGTTTGTGATTATATGGAAAGAGCTTGGCTTTGGCACAATCCTTTTTCTGGCAAGGCTCATGTCAATGGATGCGGAGCTCCTCGAAGCTGCCACAATCGATGGCGCAAACTGGTGGCAGCGCCTTATTCATATAAACATCCCTCAACTGCACTCGGCAATCGAATTCTATGTGATCATTTCTGTTATTAACATGCTGAGCTGGATGTTTCCATACATATACATAATGACAACGGGCGGGCCGGCAAATGCTACGATGATAACCGAGCTGTATATCTTTCAGCATGGGTTCAGGTACCAGATGATGGGGGTTGCATCGGCCTGTGCGGTTTTACTCCTTGCCGTTACTTTTGTTTTTATCTTTCTGCAGTTCAGAATACGAGGTGGTATGGCCATTGAAAAAGCTTAGATCTCTTAACATGATGCGGAGAAGAAAAAGGGCAGTTACTGCAGCCCAACAGTTTGTCATGATCAGCATGTCATTTCTGGCACTTTTTCCGATTTACTATATGATAGTTACAACTTTTAAAACCAGACAGGAGTATCGTCATAACATGTTTGGACCTCCCCTGCACCTGGTGATCACAAACTTTGCGAAATCTTTTCGAAGCGGACAGCAGTTTGTGACATGGTTTTTCAATTCAGCTGTTATTACCTTCGGGTCCGTAATTATTGGAATCATTTTTGCCAGCCTGGCGGGTTACGCCTTTGCTAATATGAGCTTTCGGGGCAAGAGGACCCTGTTCAATTTTACTATCTCTATCATGGTAATCCCGGCTGTAGTCATGATTATCCCTCTTTTCAATCTTTTTGTCCGTCTTGGTATGCTCAATACCCGCCCTTCGGCTATACTGATTTATGTCGGGCTGATTTTACCCTTCTGTATATTCATGCTTTCGAATTTTTTTGTCACAGTCCCAAAGGAAATTCTTGATGCCGCCAAAATAGATGGATGTTCTCATCTGCGTATTCTTCTGCAAATTATATTGCCGTTATCAAAACCGGTGGTTGTTACACTTATAGTTGTAAACGCGCTCTGGGTGTGGAATGAGTTGCTCATAGCCATGGTTTTTTTACAGTCGGACAAATTAAAAACTCTTATGACCGGTCTCATTCTATTCAAGTCGAGAAATATTCTCGATTTACCCATGATAATGTCCGGCCTTGTGGTTACTACCATACCTATGGTTATACTTTTTATAGTAGGAATACGGTACTTCATGAAAGGTCTGTACGCGGGATCAGTTAAAGGATAGCTGCAAAAAGTTGTTCAATAGAAGCATATATATTTTTAATTAAAAAAGTCAGGAAAGGAAATTTGTTGTGTCCAGCAGACCTATTTTTAAAATATTAACTGAAGATGATATAAAATCTATTCATTATGCCACTTTGGAAGTCCTTCAGAAAACAGGAGTAAAAGTTATGGCTCCTGAGGCTGTCAGGCTTTTACATGATCATGGATGCCGGGTAGAAGGAAACAGAGTATACATTCCGCCTTACATCGTAGAAGGCTCCATCAAAAAAGCACCCAAGAGGTTTCGTCTTTATAACAGAGAAGGGCATCCGGCATTTGAGGTTGGGGGAAGGGCATCACATTTCGGTACGGGCCCGACTACTCCAAATGTTCTGGATATAAGGACAGGAAAACGGCGTCCTACACAGATAAAAGATATCGTGGATGCGGCCAGAGTTTGTGATGCCCTGAAAAATATTGAATGGATTATGCCATTGGGGTCTGCACAGGATGTTCCGGCGGAGGTGGCTGACGTTTATGAATTTGAAGCTGCTGTTTTAAATACGGACAAACCAATAGCCTTTATCTGTTCTGATGGACAGGGTGTGAAAGATGTTATTCAGATGGCGGCCGCTGCTCGCGGGGATATGGAATCCCTGATTAAAAAACCTTTTATAGTGTCTTTCCCGGAGCCTATATGCCCCCTTGTCCATCCGAAAGAAGCGGTTGAGGAGATACTGGCTGCTTCCGGAGCCGGGATTCCTCTGTATTATTTTCCATCTCCGATGACCGGAGCCACCTCTCCGGTTACACTGGCGGGAACAATTGTTCTGGCAATGGCAGACGCTCTAACAGGACTTGTTATAGCGCAGTTGAATAATCCGGGCACTCCGGTAGGTCTCGGGCTTGCTCCCAATATAATGGAGATGTTTACAGGGTCGATCTGCTGCGGGCCTCCGGAATTCAGTCTTGGTATAGCAGCTCACGCAGAGGTTCTTCAATACTACGATCTACCAAGCTGGGGCACAGCGGGCCTAAGTGATTCGAAGATAGTGGATGAACAAGCTGCTGTGGAATCCACATTTAGCTGTATGCTAAATGCGCTCGCAGGGTTAAATATGATACACGACACAGGGTACATAGAAATAGGAATGACCGGTTCCATTGACATGGTTGTCTTAACTGATGAGATCATAAACATGGTGCGCCGTGTCCTTGGAGGAGTAGAGATAAACCCGGACACTTTAGCCACACAAGTAATTGATGCCGTTGGTCCAGGTGGAAATTTTCTTGAGGAAGACCATACAGTACGCTACTGCAGGGTTGAAACTACCCAAATGCCCCTTATGGACAGACAAAATTATGACCACTGGAAAGAAAACGGTGGCCTGACCCTTGGGGAAAGAGTAAATGCGCGGTCAAGGGAACTGCTTGATAATCACAAGCCCCTGCCGGTTTCTGATGATAAAAGAAAAGAGATAACAGCCTTGAAGGAAAAAAGCGTAGTGAATCGAACTAGAAAGTAATTTTTTCTCTTACTGGTGGTAATGAGTTTTATTTAATGTCAGATAGATGATTATGGGGCATAACTTAAAAAATATATCCGAGCTGTTTAATATGGCACTTTCATTTGAGCCGGAGGTGGTACTGACATGGGATGCAGTAACCAGTCCCGAAATTTACTCCAAAATGGCAGGCAGTAGAGGGTCGCTTATTGAGCGCAATTTTGCCATGGTAACGAAGTTGGGGGTTGATGTTACGACATATATCCATGATCCTGGCCGCCACTGGATGGAT
>SDBS01002950.1_pt1 | contig 16782 bp, 16 predicted proteins | sample 2277091 | NCBI WGS metagenome assembly SDBS01 (sample SAMN10404972, study PRJNA504765) | marine sediment metagenome | isolation source: marine sediment core GS10_PC15, 163 cmbsf | place: Arctic Ocean: Southern Knipovich Ridge | collected 2010 | reverse complement strand
AATTACCATTACAATCATATTAATAGTCAAATTCATTGACCGTGTAAAGTTCAAGGAACTTACTGGATCACACAAAATTGTAGTAGTTGTTTGTATGATCGCAATAGCTGGTGAACTAGTGTATCTGTCAACTTCATTCGGATTACTTGAGTATGTGTTCGAAATAATTGCTTCTATAGGTGTAGGTCTAGTGGTGTTGGGTATAACCTTCCAAAATAAACTAAAAAATGCAGCTGCAGGTCTAAGTATATTCTTAGGTCCACGAGTTAATTTAGGAGATATTATAGAAATTGATAATAAAGTAGGTGTAATCAAAGAGATTCATTTAACAAAAACCATTATCGAATTAAATGACGGAAATCAAATGCATATACCTAATGTGAAATTTGACGAAGAGATAATAATTACTCACAAAGGAAATAAACAGGATTAGCTCAATTTTTCGTTTTTATTCCAACAAACAAACTCACGTTATAGTTCTATGAAGAGATTCAAAAGCTAGAGTGATTCGTTATGACTTTATAATTTCACTCAAATGACTTACTAATCCTTGTAATTCGATAGCCACAATTTGCACAAAGATTAATTTTATTATCAAATCTAAGTTCTCCACATTTGCCACATCTAGTATAAACCATAATACATTCAAAACCAACTAAAAATTAAGAATTTAAAATTAAAACTTTTGAGTTTACGATATAATTTTAACTTAAAACAATTTGACTATTATATACTCTATGAGAAATACTTCATAGTTTTAGTCACTGTCACAAACCAACTTCGCATTATAATGCAGATTAGAGGGATTTTTTACGAGTAGAACGGGGGGATTCTATTTTTAGAGATTGGCTATAGTCTCTTTTGTAAATTATCTCAAATTTAATCCTGAAAATTCTTAATTCTTAGCTTATTTTTCTAAGTAAACTGAGTAAAGTTAGCTAATCTATGATACTAATTTTTTAATCAAGGTAGAAAATTCGTTTTCTTCCATTGGCGGAATTTTCATTATTTCTAAATTTTCAGTAACATGTGCTTCCAACTTGTGACCAACCAACGGTGCCAAAACACCTGGAGTTGAACGTGTGAATTGCAAAGCTCGCAATGAAGGTTGTAGATTACCAAATTCTGGCAAGACACCCGGAGTCAGCAATTTTCCTTGCATTAATGGAACGCTAGTGAAAACTCCAATGTTGTACTTTTGTGCCGCTTCTAAAATTGAAATATTTTTTCCATCAATATTTTGGTTTTTCTTTATGAAAGCTTGATCAAAATGCATGTTATAGGGTAATTGTATAAATCGAAAACCATGAGAATCACCACCAATTTGCTTTGCCAACTTTAAAGATTCGCCAAGAGAGAGAAATTGAGGGTTGTCAGAATCCACTCTAAAACATTCCCATGTTGCCATGCCATAAAATCTAATTTTTCCCTCTTCTCTTTTCTTTTCATAAAATTCAAAAACCTCTTTAAGATTTTTCAAAAATTGCTCTTTGGATATGTCTTGAATTTGTCCTTCAACAGCATTGTGAAGATAAATCAAATCTATACATTCTAAATCTAGGTTGTTTAGGCTACGGTTAAGTTGATCATCCAAATAAGGAATTGTCATGCAGTGATATCCTGATGAAATGTCAGATGCATGTATCACGCCCTTTTTTACATATTCTCGATTGACATATTGCCAAAAATCTTCCTTTATGTCTCCATCATTTGTTACATATCCATTTTTAGTGCTTATGAAAATCTCATTTCGATTAATTTTACCTTCATCAATTAATTCAGAAATTGCTTGTCCTACAGAACGTTCTGCTTTCTGTAAACGATAATTTATCGCAGTATCTATTACATTTATTCCTGCATTGATTGACATCTTAATTGCTTTTTTTACAAGCTGATCAGTTTCAGTGTCTGGCTGCCCCAAATATGTCCCAATACCAACATTTGAAAGAGTTAATGCTTGTGCAACGCAAAAATTTTTCGAGTTTGCATTACTGTTTTTTGCAAATTTTGCCGTGCCTTCTTCTGAAGCAAAACCACTTATCATAACTTTACTTTATTATTGGATGATTTATTTTACTCGATTTTTAGCACATTACAGATTTAATAAAAACCCAATTACAAGCAATGCACCAGTTATTCTACTAAACATTAATGTTTTAGTCATTACTGGAACCATCAAGTTGTTATCGTGAAAGGATGTTTTTAAACCCCTTCCAGATTTTATAATTAATGGAATAGTTACAAGTGTGATCAATGAAAAGACAGGGAAAAAATCCAAAATTACGCATCCAACAATTACTCCAAAGCAAATAACTGGAAATATCCAAAAAATATTAGTTGCATTTTTCTTTCCAACTGCAATAACCAAGGTTTTTCTTCCCTTGGATTTGTCTGCATCGTAATCTGGAAATGATGTGATAAATAAAACCAGTGAGGAAAGAACCCCAACTACAATACCTGCAAAGATAGGATTTATTGCAATTTCTGAAGTTTGAATGAAATAAGTTCCAAGAACAATCATTGTGCCTTTGATTGCCACAAAGACTTCAGCCAAACCAGAATCAACTATCTTTGTTGAATAAAAGTAAATTGATAAAATTGCAAAACCAAGAATTCCTGCAATAATCATTCCGTATATTACAACAAAATAGCTTCCAATCAGAGTTCCTAATATCAAAAATGCTATTCCAGCTTTGTAAACTTGAACTGGTTTGAGAAGGCCTTCGGGCAGAACCCCAGTACCTCCACTCAGTTTGGTGCGTTTTGTTTTGGTATCAATTCCACGTCTGAAATCCCAATAATCATTTAACAAATCCACACTGGCATGAAGTGCTAAAACACCAGCCATTGTTAGACCCGCATGTAGTATATTGATTTGTGAAGTCTGCCACCAGCTAAGAGTCAAACCCAATGCAACAGCTATTACTGACGCAAGTAGAAATCGAACTCGGATTACCCGTAACCAAATAGCCCAAGTTTTCTGACTTTTCTCTGTAGTTGGCATGATTTCGAGTAATCATTGTATAGTATTATCATTAAATCTTCCATCGAATCACCAACAAAAAGACAGTGAGATGTGTTTAAGCCACGAATTGGAGTACAAAAAATTAAGGAATATTGCTGTAAATATAGAAATACTTCATATTTCCATCATCGATAATGGCTAATTCTAAATCTAGGTTGGAAATTCACGGTCCAGCTCCTTTCAAGCAGTCTGGAAGTTACGAAGTTCAAATTGCAATAACAGAACAAAAACCTTCAGCGGAAAGCATCATATCAAAACAATTTGCATCAATATGGAAAGATAATTTTCATTTACGCGTCAAAGATGGTCAATTTAGTGAAACTCTTGGCAGTGACAAAAATCCACTACCTGAGTCAATCTTACAATTAGATATAATCTGGGTCGTAGTTACAGATCAATTCTCATCTTTACATTCTGTTTTTGATGTAAAAACATCTGCAAAACCTGCGCAAAAAAGACCATCAGTAGGTATCTCTGCTGATAAAGGCACACCCGGCGATAAAGGCACACCCGGCGATAAAGGCACACCCGGCGACAAAGGCCCATCAGGCGATAAAGGTTCTCAAGGTCTGATAGGGCCACAAGGAGACAAAGGCCAAATTGGTGAAAAAGGTCTTACTGGTGATAAAGGTGACAAGGGGGATAAGGGTGACAAAGGGCCACCCGGCCCACATGGTGAAAAAGGTGATCTGGGACCACTTGGACCACATGGTGACAAAGGTCCTTTAGGCTCGACCGGTCAACCCGGTGAAAAAGGACCAAAAGGTCAACAAGGCTCATCAGGTGATAAAGGGATTACTGGTGAACGAGGACAGCCTGGAGCTAAAGGCGATGCAGGTCAACAAGGCCCACATGGTGACAAAGGTCCTTTAGGGCTGCTAGGTGAAAAAGGACCAAAAGGCCCATACGGCCCAGCCGGTGATAAAGGAATTACTGGTCCAGTGGGTCCACAGGGGGACAAGGGTGCAGAGGGTGAACGGGGCATTACTGGAGGAAAAGGCCCACAAGGCCCACAAGGACCAGTTGGAGAAAAAGGACTAACTGGCATTCTAGGTCCACAAGGAGAAAAAGGACCAAAAGGTTCACCGGGACCAAGTGGAGTAAAAGGTCCAGTAGGTCCACATGGTGCCTCCGGTGATAAGGGTCCATTGGGTGCACAAGGTCCACAAGGTGAACGAGGTCCACAAGGTTCCCACGGTGATCCAGGTCCATTGGGTGCACAAGGTCCACAAGGTGAACGAGGTACACAAGGCCCGCCAGGGGGTAAAGGTCCACAAGGTCCTCAAGGAATTCAAGGACCACAAGGCGAAAGAGGTCCTTTAGGTCAAAAGGGTCAACTAGGAGAACCAGGACCAAAGGGTTCTCAGGGTACAGTAGGCTCCTCTGGTCCTCGAGGTCCACCAGGACCTCCAGGAGAAAAAGGTGAAGCTGGAACTATGTCTGAAGAGCAGAAGGCCCTGTTTAAGGAATTATTGGAACTGTTAGTAAGCAAGAATGTAATTACGACCGAAGACCAAATCAAATTGATGAGCTATCTGTACTATTGACATCTGCAAAACCAAATTCAAAATTTTAGAATGCAAATCACTAGAAAAAAGAACATCAACCGCCAATTAGATTGACGATTGTAATTTTTTGATGATATTATCGTCGTTTTCGTTTGACAGCTTTTCTTTTCTTTCCACCAGACTTTCGTTTAGCTCCGCTACTTTTCTTTCTGCTGGATTTTCGTTTAGCTCCGCTACTTTTCTTTCTGCTGGATTTTTGTTTAGCTCCGCTACTTTTCTTTCTGCTGGATTTTCGTTTAGCTGCTTTTCTTTTTGTAGCCATTGGCAACCCCTCATTTTTATTGTTTTTCTGTGGTTAAACTAAATAAATTACACAAAGTGTTAACAAATCATCAACGAAATTTTTTTGAAAATAGTTAATTTTTGCTCGAAAAATTCTCAGTAAACACTTTCGGCTGATGGCCTTCTACCTTGTAACCAAATTTTGCTTCCACAAATTGTACATTTGTATTGTCTTTTACGCTTGTAGGTTGCCATTTTTGGAACAAAAATAATTTCATGTTTTGTTTTTGTCATACAAAACTTGCACCACCTGTATTCAAATTCTTGATCCATATGTTTGCTAAAAGTTTCTCAAACAAATTTGTTTTTATTTAATTCAACGGGATTTTATTATCGTTACCACATCTTCGTCTTGTAAAACATGATTTATTCCAACTCGTTGTCCACCAAATTTGACACTATTTCCCCAAACCAACGAATATCGAAATTCATTTTTCATTCGTCGATGTAATTTATCACATATTTCACCAATAGTTGAATCTTTTCTCGCTATGAGTGGTTCTTTGTAATCAGTTTCTCCTCCTTTTGGCCTCATGTAAATTCTAATGAACCCAAGCATTTCATAGATTTTGTCCTTTACCACATCAATATTAATTCCAGAATCAGCTGACACCTCAATAAATTCTGATTTTATTTTTGATTTTAATTGTTTTAGAAATTTTTTGTCCACTAAATCTATTTTATTGATTATGGTTATAGCTTTAGCATAACTCTTGTTTCCAGAAACAAAATCAATTAATTGGTCTGATGTAAGATCTTCACGTATCACTACTCTGGCATTGTTTATCCCATAAACTCGAAGAATGCCTTTTAGTAGATTTTCAGTCATTTTTGTAAGTTTTACTTGTTGAGCAACAGCTATGCCCCCAGTAGTTGTTTTTTCAATGATGATATTAGGGGCCTTTTGATTGATCTTGATTCCTATATTGCCTAATTCGTTAACTAGAACATCTTCATGATATGGCTGAAACACATCTAGCATTAGTAACACCAAATCCGCGTTTCTTGCAACAGAAAGAATTCTTTTTCCTAATCCTTTCCCGGTCGATGCACCTTTGATAATTCCTGGCAAGTCTAAAAGCTGAATTTTCGCACCCCTATACTCCATCATGCCTGGAACAACTGTTACTGTTGTAAATTGAAATGCTCCAACAGTTGATCTGGCATCTGTTAATTGGTTAAGCAATGTAGATTTTCCAACGCTTGGTAAACCAATGAATACAACTGTCGCATCACCACTTCTTTTTACACCAAATTTATCTACCTTTGCTCCTTTTTTTGATTTTTTTTCTTCTTGTTCTTTTTTTAGCTTTGCAATTTTTGCTCGCAGTAAACCCAAGTGATGTTCTGTCGCTTTGTTGATTTTGGTTTTTGACATCTCTTCTTGAATTGCTTTAATTTTTTCAGGGATTCCCAACTACATTCACCTCATTCTCTTAATTTTTTAAATAAAATTTCTTCATTCCTCTTTATCATTTCAATTCTAGTAATAGGAATTGTTTCAAAATTATTAGATTCAGCAATAAAATCAGGCAATGTTAATTCTCTTATGTTTTCAAAGTCTCGATAAAATACTTTGTATAGCTTTGGATCATCGACAAATCTTGCTTTGCTAAATATTTCTTCAATTATTCCCTTTTTTGTCATGAAATAATTGCAAATGATTATCCTAATCTACCTTCGTTAATTTTGAAATATAATTTGATTTAGTAGCAAATATTATCTGGCAGATAGTAGAAAAATTATGAAGAAAAAAACATTTGCAGTGGACATTGATGGTACTATTACTGAAAACGGCAGAGGAAGAATTCATCTTGATGCCCTATCTGCCCTAAGACATTTGAAAAACATTGGCCACAATGTAATTTTTGTTTCTGGCAGGTCTTCTGTAGAGGGGTATTTGCTTTCAATTTTTGGTGGAACCACAAATATCGCTGTTGGTGAAAACGGCGGCTGCATTACTTTTGGACCAAACAATCACAAATTGCTTGGAAACAAAGAAGAATGTATTCAAGTCTTTGAATTTCTCAAGTCAAAAATAGATAATGTTGTAGAAAAACCTGTTTTTCCAAGACTAACAGAGGTTGTTTTAGAGAGAACTTTTGACATTGAGTTGGCAAAAAAAATTGTTTCAAAGAATAATCTCGATGCCAGATTGTCTGACAGCAAATACGCATTTCATATTAACTCCAGTGGAATACACAAGGGTCGTGGGTTTGAGGAGGTTATGAAAATGCTGTCAGTTACCAAAAATAATGTGATCGCAATTGGTGATAGCGAAACTGATGTTCCTTTATTTAAGGTAGCAAAAATCAGCGTGGCGTTGGGAAACTCTTCAGATGATGTTAAATCCCAAGCAACTTTGAGCGTTTCAGCAAAATCTGGAGACGGATTAATTGAAGCATTAGATATGCTCGCCCCAAAACTATCAGAGGTTTAGGATGTCATTTCAAATTCTACTTGATGAAGTAAAAACAAACTTAACCAAATGTTTACAGGATCTTTCTTTCCCATCAGTTTTGTTTTCAGTTGAACCTACAAAAAAAGAATTTGGTGATGTTACCTCCAATGTATGTTTTTTACTTGCAAAAAAACTAAATCAAAAACCAAGTGAGATTGCCAAAAAAATTTCCGATAACTTTCAAAAATATCTTGGAGATCTTGTTTCTAATGTAGATGCACATCCATCAGGATATCTGAATTTTTTTGCAAACCGAGAAAAACTGAATGAGCTTATAATAAAAAATTCCATCAAAGATGATTATGGCTTTGTTAATATTGGAAATCAAATTAGAGTTGTGGTAGAACACACAAGTGTTAATCCTAACAAGGCTTTGCATATAGGTCATGTTAGGAATATCATTATTGGTGACACTATAGCCAGACTTTTAAAAAGAACAAACCATGATGTGAAAATTTTGAATTATGTAGATGATTCTGGTCTTCAGGTGGCTGACATTATAGTAGGTTTTAAACATCTAGGTTTTTCTGAAATTTCACCGTCTGGTGAGAAATTTGACCATTATTGTGGTGATGCAGTATACGTAAAAACATCTGAAAAATACGAAAGCGAGCCAGAACTTCAAGAGATTAGGAAAAAAATTCTTGAGGAAATTGAAAATCCTAAATCAGAAATTTCTGAATTTGCAGATTATATCACAAAAAAAGTCCTTGCTTGCCAGCTTGAAACCTGCTGGAATCTTGATGTCGAGTATGATTGTTTAAACTTTGAATCACAAATAATTCATTCTGGGTTGTGGCAAAAAATCTTTGAAAAACTCAAAGAAATGAAAATTATTGAATTGGACCGAGAAGGAAAAAACACTGGATGTTGGGTTATCCGCGGTGATGAGAAAAATGACGATAAGGTTCTGATTAGAAGTGATGGAACTGCCACATACATTGCAAAAGACATTCCATATGGAGCTTGGAAGTTGGGAATTCTTAAAGATCCGTTCAATTACAAAAAATATGATCAAAATCAACCTAGTAGAACCTTGTGGCAAACAACCTTGGAACAAACTTCTGAACCAAAGCAAAACTTTACCGGAAATAGTGTTATCACAGTTATTGATTCTAGACAATCAAGGCTTCAAAAAATTGTCACAGAAATAATGTTAAAATTTACATCAAAACCTAATTCATATGTGCACTTGGCATATGAATCAGTCACCCTTAGCGCAAATACTGCAAAGCAATTGGGAATTGATACTGGTGGAAAACAAACTCAAATGTCTGGCAGAAAAGGTTTGTATGTAAATGCAGATTTGGTATTTGATTTATTAACAAAAAAAACCTTGGAGGAAACAAGAAAACGAAATCCTGATCTTGCTACGGAAGAATATTCTAAGATTGCAAAAGATGTTGCTATCGGTACAATAAGATATGAGATGATAAAACAGGATTTAGACAAGATAATTACTTTTGATCTGACAAAATCACTCAGTCTTGAAGGAGACACTGCATCTTACATACAGTATACATATGCACGTGCTGATGGAATACTTGAGAAAGCAGGCATTCCGCCAAAATTTGATTCCGAATTTGGGTTACTTGATAATGAATTTGAAAAAGAATTAATCACAATGATAGGATTATTCGTTAATCGAGTTAGAGACGCAACAAACAATTTGTCTCCCAAGGTAATTGCTAAATATTGCTACAATTTGGCTGTGTCATTTAATGCGTTTTATGAACATGTAAAGGTCTTGGATACTGGTGATGACTCTCTTGTCAATATCCGACTTTGTTTAGTCTCTTCATTCAAATCTACCCTTGAAAAGGCATTGAATCTTCTTGGAGTTCCTTCCCCGCCAAGAATGTAATTTCTTCTCATTAAGATTTGATATGAACTGTTCGTAAAAATAAGTTAGTTGTATAAATTACATACTGACATTATTGTAAGATAAATTTGAAAAAAGCCTATTGGAAAATTTCGATACTGACAAAAATTGTAGTAAATGTAAAGCAAATCTCTCAGCTGCTAGTAACTTTTGTCCACTATGCGGTTGGCCAAAAAATAGGCGCATGGTACATTATGAAGCTGATGAAGAAAAAGTAGCAAATAACATTAAAAGCAATCCATCTCCAAAAGAACCCACTGAATCTATATTTGAAAATGAAATACCCCGTCCAACTGGGGTAAGACTACTTGGCATTTTTCATTTGATCTTTGGAATTTTTTTGGTAGCTATTGCAATACTTGCCGGTTCAGCTGTCATGTTTTTGGTGATGGGGAATGCAATGAACATCCATGATACTACAATGAGCAGCTTGGGTGGACTAGGGGATATGGGAGACATGCCAATACCACTAGGAATGGGTGGTGTAGATCCAACAATGATGTCATCTCTTAATATGATTAACGGACTGCCTGGAATGGAGGGCTTGCCTAGTACAAGTGAAATTGAGAGGGCGACAAACTCCGCTGCTAGTGAAATGAACATGGAGATAATAATGGAACTTGTGATGGAAACATTTGTTATTGCAGTTATTGTGATCATTCTGGGAATATTTACTGTTGTAGTTGGAATAGGTTTGTTAAGAGGTAAAAAATGGGCCAGAATTGTGACAATTGCGTCTGCAATTATTTCTATTCCACTCACTGCATTATATTTAGGCAAGCTTGATATTTTGATTATTCTTGGATCGGTTGCTCTTGATGGTATAATACTCTATTACCTGTTTAGACCACAAATTAGAGAGTACTTTATCCAAACCTCAATAGAAAATTCCATTAAAAATTCCAAGATTAAAACTTGATACGAACTGTTAACTTTTCTAACAACTCATACCATCCGTCATAACATGGACTATGGGGGAATTTTTGTGAGTAGGAGGGGCGATACTATTTTTACTCTTTGTCAATGAATTTGTTAGAATTATTCATTTTTTGGATTTAATTATAAAAATAAGTAACGAAGTATTGATATTAACGTAGATTTTTATCTAAAACAATTTATGCTTCGTGAGTATGATAAAACAAAATTCCTACGTATTATTCTATTATAACCATACAAAGAAATGGCTTCAAAAAATTTCAAAAAATAAAAGTCTTCATACTCATATCGGTGTAATTCATCATTCTGATGCAATTGGAAAAAAATACGGTTCAAGAATTATAACAAATAAGGACAAGTATGTCTATGTCTTAGAACCAACAATTTTTGATTACATTATGAAAATACAACATGGAACACAGATTGTATACCCAAAAGATTTGGGATATATTGTTGCTAGAACGGGAATGCAAAGTGGACAAAGGGTAGTTGAAATTGGAACAGGCAGTGGTGCACTAACAACATTTGCAGCTAGCATCGTTAAATCAAGAGGACATGTTTACACTTTTGATGTTAATGAAGAGTTTATGAAAATTGCCGAGAAAAATATCAAAAAAGCAGGAATGAGTAAATATGTCACTATGAAAAAAATGGATCTCAAAACTGCAAAAAAAATTCCTGTAAAAGACGCTGACATAACAATTATTGATTTAGGTGATCCATGGACTGTAATTCCACAAGCAAGAAAAATGCTCAAAGACAGTGGCGCAATTGTATCAATTTGCCCAACAATGAACCAACTCGAAAAACTTGTTTCCTCATTAGTACAAAACGAGTTCACCGATATTGAATGCACTGAAAATATTTTACGAACAATTGATGCAAGAGAAGGAAAAACTAGACATTCTTTCCAAGCAATAGGTCATACCACATACCTTTGTTTTGCAAGAAAAGCCTTTTTTGATAAAAAACCTTCAAGGCAAAAGAAAAAAAAATCTAGAGCTTAAAAGGCATGAACCGCAAAACAAGATTTATTCATCTGCGTTTAAAGCATAAAATGTGGTAACAAAAACCCTTCAATCTTCAATTGTTAAAAAGTTCATTCCTTCCAGGAGAGCAAACTCACGAAAAGGAGAAAATGGCACTGTTTTGGTAGTGGGTGGAAGCTACATTTACCATGGCGCGCCAATTCTTTCATCATTAGCAGCTTTAAGAGCAGGCACAGATTTGGTGTATACTTCAGTTCCAAAAATAAACACACAATCAACAAGAGCCATTTCACCTAATCTTATCGTCATTCCATTGGTTGATCAGAAATTAACTCGTGGAGCAGTTAGAAAATTACTTGGTGCCATCCCCAAAAACTTGGATTCTGCAACAATTGGAATGGGGCTAGCAATTGCTGATAAAGCTGCATTAAAAATTCTCATTCAATCCTTATTGGAAATGGATGTTAGATTATCATTAGATGCTAGTGCTTTATTATCTGATATCTTGCCTCAATTAGAAAATAAAAACGTCGTAGTTACTCCGCATTCTGAAGAATTCAAAAGATTATTTGGTGAGATTCCGCCAGAAAAACAAAAACCACGAATTTCGGTAGTTGAGAAATTTGCTAAAAAAAATGGCATTACCATTTTGCTTAAAGGCCCTGTTGATATAGTATCTGATGGTAAAACAACATATGTTAATCCAAAAAAAATACCTGCAATGACAGTTGGTGGAACTGGAGATGTTCTTTCTGGATTAGTTGCAGGGATTTTAGCAAAGAATAGAAATTCGCTAGAGGCAGCAGCCGCAGCATCATTTGTTAATGGATTGGCAGGAAAATTGGTTCAAAAAAAATTAGGATTACATATGACATCAATGGATCTTATTGATGTTATCCCTCAAGTAATGAAACCATTTGATAAAATCAAGTGAAAATGAAAAAAATCCTAAAACATGTTGATTCGAATATGAAAAATTTAGTGTCTGAATTGCAGACACTTATCCGGCAACCAAGTATTTCTGCAAAAAATGAGGGTCTTGAGGAATGTGCTCGACTTGTAAAAAAAACTTTGCAAAAAGCTGGCATCAGATCTCAAATTTTGCGATTAGGAAAAAATATTCCTTCTCTAGTATATGGTGAGTTGCGTTCTAAAAAAAATCCAAAAAAGACATTATTGTTTTACAATCATTATGACGTTCAACCAGTTGAGCCTCTTGATTTGTGGGAAAACCCTCCTTTCAGTGCTAAAGTAAAGGGTAACAAGGTTTTTGGGCGTGGTTCAGCAGATGACAAAGGAGAACTAATTACTAGAATAAAGGCTGTTGAATCCTATTTAAAAATAAAAGGAGACGTTCCCTGCAACATCAAATTTGTGATTGAGGGCGAAGAAGAGGTAGGTAGTCCACACATTGAGAAATATTTGAAAAAATTTAAGAAGAAATTTTTATGCCAAGGGATAATTTGGGAATTTGGACATGTAGATTCGAAAAATCGTCCTATAGTTGGGCTTGGAATGAAAGGTTTGCTATTTGTCGAATTGATAGCTAAAGAATCCATTAGAGATGCACATTCAAGTCTTGCTGTATTAATAAAAAACCCTGCTTGGAGGTTAATTGAAGCTGTAAAGTCATTAAGAGATTCAAACGGTAGAATTTTGATAAAGGACTGGTACAAAGAAGTGAGGCCATTAACAAAAACAGACTTGAAAATTATTAAAGCAGAACCCTTTGATGATGCAGCTTTTAAAAAAGAATTTGGAATCAAATCTTTTGTTGGAAACAAAAAAGGCTTTGAAGCAAAAAAAGCTCTAGTATCTGGTGCAACATGCAACGTTGCAGGTTTTGTTTCAGGCTATGTTGAGAAAGGAGTGAAAACTGTTCTTCCTGCAAATGCTTTAGTAAAAATTGATTTTAGACTAGTTCCGGATATGGACCCCCAAAAACAGGTTCAAAGATTAAAAAAACATCTTAAAAAAAAAGGCTTTGGCGATCTTAAAGTGAAGGTACATCATGGCGAGGCAGCTGCCCGAATTAGTTCATCTAATCCATTTGTATCACAAGTAAAAAATGCAGCTGATGAATCTTATGGAAAATCAATCCTTAACGTTTCAAACGCCGGAACTGGACCAATGCATTCATTTATGAAAATTCTTGGTGCTCCTTGCATTTCTATAGGAAGTACGTATATGTTCTCTAGAATTCACTCTCCAAACGAGTTTGCAAGAATCGACCTTTTGAAAAAAACTACAAAATGCATTTGTCTAATCATGGATAAATTTGGGAAAAATTAGTCATTCGTTTTGGAGAAAGGCCTTTATTGTGTTCTGAAAGCACTTGAACTATGTCATATATGTACATGCCAGGAGCTACCGCTGTAGGTATTACATTTGATGGTGGCGTGGTTATTGCAAGTGAAAAAAGAATTGCATATGGTAACTTTTTGGCAAGCAAGACAACAAAAAAGACCTTTCAATTAACGCCTAGAGTAGGGGCTGCGTGTGCAGGATTGGTGGCTGATATGCAAATTCTGTCTATGCAGATATCGGCACTGGCCAAAATTAGAAAAATGGAGATAAAAAGAGAGATTCCACCAAACTCAATCGCAAAGATGATGTCAAACATGATGTATGAAAGGCGATTTTTCCCATTATTGACTCAAGTTATTGTTGGAGGAATTGTTGACAAACCAGCCATTTATACACTGGACCCCCTTGGCTCTGTCCTTCCTGATGAATATGCAGCTGTTGGAACCGGAGCTGAAATGGCACTTGGAGTACTCGATCCACAATTCAAAGAAAAAATGACAGAAAAAGATGCAATTGAATTAGCAAAAAGGGCAGTCAAATCAGCTACATTGAGAGACACTTTTAGTGGAGATGGAATAGACGTTCTTGTAATAAAAAAGGACGGAATCAAAGAGTTCACAGAAAAACTAAACTAGTTGGTTTAACTAAGGTATTTTTTTAAAAACTGTTCCTGATAACGGTAATACTTGGATGGTCTTCGTTGAAGGCAATAAAGAAAATTTTGATAGATGTCACGATGAGTTAACACATTTAGTAAACTCTTACATTCTTCTAATTTGGTTATTATGACGCGAGTAATTTTTATTATAGGATTAATAGTAGGGATTTCTTTTATCACTCAAATTTACGCTACCACTTTCTCTGTTGATAACTCATCTTATGAATATGGTGATGTCATTATCCTTGCTGGTTTTGCAAGTCCAGTAAACGAGGATCAGCTTATATCTGTTCAAATTTTGAATCCCTCTCAGTCGGATTTTGCTCAAATTGACACCTTTGCTCCTAATTCTGATGGATCCTTTTCAAGGAGCTATATGGCAGAAGGACCCAAATGGAATATGGATGGCACCTACACCCTGAAGCTTTTTTACAATGGAGATAGTTTTCAGACCACATTTGAATTCAGTATTAATCCACTTTCAGTGAAAGAAACAGAACCACAGACAGAGCAAGAACCTGAAACTTTACAACAACTCGAACCTGATAATGAAGAAGAGTCAGAACCCATAGTCATCAAGCAAGGCTCAAAAACCCACATACCTGGCTTTCCGACCTTGGACAAACCGCCTCAATATTATTTTGATAGATACAACAATGAAGACAATTTCAAAGATTGGTTTGATTCTCAATTTCCAAACCAATCTATACAAGTGGTGGGTTATACAAAAACTCACATACTAGGTTTTCCTGATAATTCTAAATCTCCACAATATTACATCAACAGATACAACAATGAAGACAATTACAAAGATTGGTTTGATGCTCAATTTCCAGTAAAAACAATTTACCAAGTTTTAGGATTTCACGACCCTGTTTCAGTACCTGATTGGATAAAAAACAATGCGGGCTGGTGGGCAACAGGTAAGATTAGCGATAAGGAATTTGTTTCAGGGATTCAATTCATGATTGAGAACAACATCATGATAATTCCAAATTTGTCGGACTCTCAAACATCACAGGTAGAATCAGTACCAAATTGGATTCGAAACAATGCTGGCTGGTGGGCTTATGGAAAAATATCTGAAGAAGAATTTGTTTCTGGCATCAAGTTTCTTGTGGAGCAAGGAATAATTCGAGTTTGAATTACATTCGATTCGAACTGTTAACGAGGTTCGCAATCTATACAGGATGGTTATTTGTTAAACATAAGATGGTTAATCCTGAATGGTTTTTCCGATTTCCCAAAATTGGTCGGAGATATAATGCATGTTTTCTATTACTTTTCCTTTTTCCATTGTTTCTAGCTCAGTACTAGAAATTACTGCCCTTCCTACTGTTAAAAATTTGTTTTGTGATTCTTCTTTTACACAAACTATTTCATCTTTATCAAATTCCGAATAACTTTTTATTCCAGGTCGCATTACGTTTGCACCCTTGCACATGAATTTAATTGCCCCCATGTCTACGATTACATGTGGAAATTTCTCAAGAAGTGAATTCTGTGACAGAAAAGGAAGGTGTACATCCCCTATCTTCAAAAATATGAGATCTTTAGCTGTAATTATCTGAGCATCGTTTGCAATTTGATGAATTTTTAGATTTCTAATCTTGGGGAAATCAATTTTCCATTGAGCTGAAATTTCCTTTAATATCTTATTTGTCTCGCTTTTAGAAATTAGGTGTATCTTCAATCTATTGAAATCTCTTTTCTGATGTCTAGCAAGTCTCTTAAAATGGAACTGGCAGTTTCGATTCCTCCTGCCCCAGCTCCGATTATTATTTGCGTGCCTGAATGTTCAGACGTAAAGGCAATGGCATTGAGCGTCCCATTTACGCATACTGGGTCATCTAGAGAGACTTGTTTTGGACCTACAACCAAATCCTTGTTACATGATGCAATTAGCTTAATAGCACATTTGTTTTTGGCAGCATTTTTGATATCATCTGAAGTTACATTTCTTATCCCTGTACATTGGATATCTGGAAGAGTAACTTTCATGTCCATTATCCAGTTTGCAAGGATAACCAGTTTGGCTGCAGCATCCAAGCCATCAAGATCCAAGGACTCGTCAGCTTCAACATATCCTTTAGATTTGGAATCCTTTAGTGCTGCATCAAAAGACATTCCATTAGCCATGTTTGTTAGGATATAGTTTGTTGTGCCATTTAGAATACCCTTAAAGGAAGTAATTCTTTCTCCACGTAAACTGTTTTTTCCATAATCCAAAATTGGTGTTCCGCCTCCAACCGTTCCACTAAATCTTAACAAAACATTATTGTAAATTGCTAATTCCATAAGAGATGGAAATGCAAGAGCTAATGGACCTTTGTTCACTGAGATTACATGCATTCCTCTTTTTATTGCATCTGTAATATGTGACATTCCAGGTTCGGCATCTTTGTAGTTGCTTGCAGTCGTTTCGATCAACACTTCTGCATCTAAATCATTTATCATTTCCACACCTGACATTCTATTTTTGACATTGCTGTAGTTTTTTACACTGCCGTTTTTTTTCTTGACTGCAATTAATTTGCTTAAATCAATTCCTGAAGATTCTACAGCACTACCACTGCTGTCAAAAACGCCAACAATTCTTGGTTTTATTCCATACTGCGCATATAGATCTTCTGACCTAGAATCAAGTAATTTTGCTAGACTTTGTGCAACAACA
>SDBS01002949.1_pt1 | contig 16782 bp, 17 predicted proteins | sample 2277091 | NCBI WGS metagenome assembly SDBS01 (sample SAMN10404972, study PRJNA504765) | marine sediment metagenome | isolation source: marine sediment core GS10_PC15, 163 cmbsf | place: Arctic Ocean: Southern Knipovich Ridge | collected 2010 | reverse complement strand
GGGTTCCCACGGGTCGTGAACTTGAACCACTACGACGATGCGCTGACCCAAGACCTATTCCCGGACGATCGACCTTCCTCGCCGCCAGAAGATGCGATCTACATCGGTCGGCCAGCGAGGGACCGCCCAGGATCGCCTCTGGCCAACCCATACCGCGTCCAGGACCACGGCCACAGGGCGCTTGAGCTCTACCGCCAACACCTCGGCCGGAAGTGCCTCGCGGGCGACGATGCAGTCCTCAGGGCGCTTCGGGACATCGAGCCCGACAGCACGCTCGTGTGCTACTGCAAGCGGCGCAATGGTTCTGGGGCGTGCCATGGTGACATCGTTGTTGACGCTTGGGCGTGGATGCGAGAATCGGCCGCCCAAGCCGATGGAGCACGGGGCACATGAAGCGCGGGAATCTCACCGGGGTCGACGGCCAGCCGCTGCTGGGTGACCACCGCAACGAGCTCGTCGTGGCGGCGGCCGACCGCACTGCGCAACTGGCCGACCTGCTCAACCACGAGGAACGCGCGTTTGCCGAAGCGATGTGCGACGCCCCGAATTGGACCGAGGCAGCTCGGAAGGTATGGCCCGGCCACGAGACGTACGAGCTCGCGCACCTGGCGTGCATCTACCTCCGGCGGCCGAACGTGCGGAGCTACTTCGAAGCGATCCGTGGGTTCTCGGGGCTCACGGCGGCGAGCATGTTCGAGCGAGCGATGGCCCGGCTCGAGGCGATCGCCTGCGATCCAGTGGCGACGATGCGCCAGCGGCTGGACGCGAATATCGCGCTCGCCAAGCTATCGTTCGACGCGCTGCAGTCGGGCGTCATCATCGACGCCAACCACGTGGATGTGGACGCTGAGCCGGACACGAAGGCGATCACCGAGGGCGACACCGACCGGGCCGGGATCACCGACCAGGACGTCATCGAGCTCGAGGCCCTCCTGGTCGGGCAGGCGGACACGGGCTGATGTGGGGATTCTCTACAAAACCACGACTGGTCGAGCACAACTGCGAGGCGGCACAGGGTTGGCCGCCGCCCATTCCACGACAACCTCATGAACGGGTCTTGCATCTGGAAGTGGGCGTTCGCAAGACCAGCACCACAGCACCGCGGGGACCGGCCTCTCGCATGTGCAGCATGGATGCGCGCGAAGGAAGTCGGCCATCCTCGGGTGCTCCGGCATACTCATCGCCGACAGTATGCCACGGTGGTGCCGAATCCGCGATGAAGGGCAGCTTTGCTGCGCGCCACGATGAAGTCCGTGCCGCAGGCCACGCTCTCCTCGCAGCAATAGCCTCACGCTTCCCACGGCTCGCGGTGGTTGCGATGGCTGTCCTCCACCGTGAGGAGAAGCCGTCTTCTCCCTGCGTAGAATGCGGCAAACTGACTCGGTACGAGGACGACATCGGTGACCCATGGTGCGGTAGACATCCGACCGGGAGCGATGGCTGATGCGGTATCCCCACATGGGCGGCAAGCTGCTGCATGGGTACCAGCGCCATCTATGGTGGGACCGTGCGATGGTGCGCACCATCCTCAAGTCCCGGCGCATTGGGGTCACGTTCGAGGAGGTAGGCCGAGCGGTACAGGACGCATGCCGTCGCAACGGCCGGACCACCTACTACATGTCGCACACGGCATGGGCGGGGCGCGAGACGATGCAGACCGTCGAGCGGTGGGCCGACTTCTACGACGCGAAGGCCCGCAAGCATGGCCGGTCGATCTGGCGCTGGGGCGACAAGCGTCGAGCGCTCTCGGCCACCCGCGCGTTGTTCAACGGCGGTCGCAAGTTCGAGGTCCTCGCCAGCTCGCCTCGGCTGCTCCGCGGCGCCCCGGACTCCCCCCACTACCTGCTCGACGAGGTGGAGTTCCACAAGGATCCCGAGGCGCTGCTCGCGGCGGCGTCCGCTGTGCTCATCCTGGGTACGTCCGCGATCACGATGATCTCCACGGTCAACGGCGAGGGGCCGTTCTGGCAGTGGTGCCAGGAGGCGGTCGCGGGTAAGCGCCCCTACTCCCCCCACAAGATCACATTCGACGACGCCCTGGCCGATGGGCTCTACGAGCGCGTAGTGGCGGATCAGGTCGCCAGCCCATTCATTGCGGAGCCTTGGGGTGTCGATGATCCCGAACTCGCCCGCGTGCTGGGGGTGCCACACCAGCCGGGCGCTCGAGACCAGTATCGCGACGAGATGTTTCGGTCGGTCTCGGACCCCCAGCAGGAGCTGCTCTGCATCCCACGGAGCAGCGTCGACCAGTACATGGGTCCTCGACTCGTGCGCCCCTGCATGCACCAGGAGCTCGCGGTCCTCAGGTGGACCGCGCCCGATGACTGGCTTCATCGAGCTATCGGCCTACGGGAGGTCGACATCAGCGCATGGGCCGAGGCATTCCTCGGCGTCCTCGTCGAGCACCGGAGGAACCCACCGCGCCAGTGGTACGTCGGAACCGACTTCGGCCGGTCGCGAGATCTCACCGTGATGTCGTTCGCCTACCACGACGGCCCCGTGCTCCGCGTCGCCCTCGTTCTCGAACTGGAGGACTGCCCATGGGATGACCAGGCGCTATTCTTCGACAAAGTACGCAGAGCGCTGGCGCCAGGGACGATTACGAAGGCCAGGACGGACGGGGGTGGTCCAGGCGGACCCCTCGCCGAGCACATCCTTCGTGAGCTCGGTGACCGCGTGGCGGAGACCACCCACACGGGGATCCCGTGGTATCAGAAGTGGATGCCCGAATTCCGAAAGCTCATCGAGGGACGCGCACTCGCGATACCTGATGACCCCTTCGTTCTGGACGACATTGGGCAGATCCGGCTGATCGATGGGGTGCCGAGGGTGCCAAGGAAGAACAAACGGGTGCCATCGACGGGCAAGGGCAAGGCTCGATTCCGGCATGCGGACGCGGCCGTGTCCCTCTGCCTGCTCACCCAGGCGGCGCACCGCGTAGCCAACACCGGAAACTACTCATCGACCCGGGCGAAGAAGAAGCGCAAGGGAATGCGATCCATGGGGATGTGACATGGCGACAGACAAACAGATCAACGCAATCCGCGACGCGATGAACGCGTTCGGTTCATTGGTGCCCGTCGAGCACGGCGTGGCCAACACCAGTGACTACACCCACTACTGGTCCATGTCCTGTTCGACCGCGATGAAGAAAGCGATGCGCATCGGGATCGAGCGACCTCGGAGACTCTGAGATGCCGATCCTGTACGACCACCGCAACCAGCCCATCGACCCAGCGCTGCTACGTCGACACGATGAACGGCCGAGCCGCGTCCGCTCCAACAACTGGGACCTGTTCTCCCGACTCGAGATCGAACCGGAGTGGGTGGCCGAGATGTTGCGGCGTCACGAGCGGGGCGACACCCGTTCGTTCTTGCTACTCGCCGCGCGGATGGAGGAGCGCTTCCCGCGGTACCTGGCGGTACTGGGCCAACGCAAGGCGGAGGTGGTCGCATCACCGATCCGGGTGACGCCGGCGGGCGAGAGCGACTTCGACGAGCAGGTCGCGGCCGAGGTGCAGGCGATCGTCGACGGTGACGCGTTTCGGCTATGGCTCCCGGACATGCTCGACGCGCTCGGCAAGGGCTACTCGATCGGCGAGATGGTCTGGCAACTCGTCAAAGGCAAGTTTGTCCCGGTCGAGTTCCGGACGATGAAGCCAGAGACGCTAGAGTTCGATGAGCGCGACGGTGTGACTCCCATGCTTCGGGTAGCCTCCAATACCTTCGAGCCGCTGACCGCGTACAAGTACATCACCCACACGCCCAACACCCGGAGCGGCCTGCCGATCAACCAAGGGATGGCCAAGACGGTCGCGTACCACTATCTGATGTACGTGCATGCGATGAAGTCATATGCGTCGTACTCCGAGGTATTCGGCCGACCCATCCTCGTCGGCGAGCATGAGCCCGGCGCGTCGGACAAGCAGATCAACACCCTACTCGATTCCATGGAGGCAATAGGTACCGATGCGTCGGTCGCGATCGCCAACAACATGAAGATCAGGATCGAGCGAGCAGCTGGTGCCGGGCTCTCGGGCGCCGACCGGTTTTGGATCGACATGGTCAACCTCATCGGTGACGAGGTCGCCGTCGCCGTCGTCGGTCAGACGATGACGTCGTCGGACGGATCCAGCAATGCCCAGGCGCAGGTGCACGAGCGCCGACTCGAGAAGCTGACGCAGGGCGATGCGTTCGGGGTCTCGGCGTCCCTCCGCAAATGCCTGGTGCGGAGCTACACCGACCTCAACTACGGCCTCGATGTTCCGGCCCCGTTCCTGTTCCTCGACGCCGAGCGTGGGGAGGACCTCGTGGAGCTCGCAAAGGGCCTCGGACCTCTCATCGATCGTGGCCTCCAGGTCGAGGTGCGCGAGGTGCTCAAGCGCGCTGGCCTGCCGATCCCGGCAACGCTCCAGAAGGGGCTCATGCTCGTACCGATGGCGCGGGCGGGCACCGGCAGGTCGGAGTCGATGACCAACCTCGAGGAGGCGACGACGCGGGCGATGTCGTCGGAACGCAAGGCCGACCGGCTCGCCCATGCAATCACGAGGATCAGTGCAGCGGCGGTGGACGCCCCCAGCCTGCGGGATCTCCGTAGGAAGGTCGTGCGGATAGTTGACGAGCTACCCGGCTATGGGCTGGCAGCCTAATTGCGCGACGCCGGGCATTTCCTCCCAGCGTCGCTACGGCTACCAGCCGCCGGTGGTGCGCTTTGGTGACCCGGCGCGCCATACCGGAGGCTGGAAGGCTAGCAGCCCCTCTCCGTGGACCCTGCCCGCTCTCAGCTATAGGCACCAGCGTCGATGGCGGAGGCTCTTTGCGATGGTCAGTCGTGAGAAACATCAATGAGTCTCCGACGATCGTGTGCTGAACAGCCTGTCACGTTGTTCGCGCACGTGAGTGTGTTCATGGCGCCGGTCGACGGATCCGTGCGGATCGATGTACCAGCGCCAGCAACAGCGTTTGTCATTGAAACGGCTGGTTGGAGGTGGCATCGATTAGGCGTGATCGTCGCGAACGGATGCGCGCGTGCCGCGTAGGCACCTGCCCCAATGCCTCCACCGGACGGAGTCGAATGGCGAGCTCGTGCTCTCCATCGACGACGTGATCTCCGTGTTCGGGGAGGACCCCTTCTGGGGCGACATGGGGATCTCGGGCCGCGACGTCCAGCGGGCGCTCGCCGAGAGTGATGCCGACCGCATCAAGGTGATCATCAACTCGCCCGGCGGCGACACCTTCGAGGGGATCCAGATATTCAATGCGCTGCGGTCCGATTCCCGCAACGTCGAGGTCGTCGTCCGGGGGCTCGCAGCTTCGGCCGCGAGCATCGTCGCGATGGCCGGTGACACGGTCTCGATGGAGCCCGGGTCCATGATGATGATCCACAACCCGTGGACCAGCGTCTTTGGCGGTGAGGCTGACGACTTCGAGAAGACCGCGAACATGCTTCGCAAGATCCAGGGCAGCATGGTCGAGGTCTACCAGACGAAGGTAGGGGACAAGACTTCTGCGGAGGACATTCAGGCGGCGATGGATGCCGAGACCTGGATGACATCGAGCGACGCGATCGAGATGGGCTTCGCTGACGCCGCGGCCTCGACAGGCTCTGCGCCCGTGGTGGCATCGATAAAGCCGGGCGAGTGGAATGACCGCCGCGGAGCGATGCTCACCGAATTCCACAACCTCCCCGGCGCAGCATCCTACGGCAACGCACTCGGATGGACCGGGCGGGCGCCGGATGTCCTCGCGGCCGCCACGGCCCGCGCTCGGACCGATGGCTCGACGCTGCTGGCCGCGCTCAAGAATCCACCACGCGGGCCCACGCCGCCGCCCCGCGCTGAGCCAGGCGGCACCACCAGAACGACGGAGGATCCACCCGTGAACCGAGAACAGATGATCGCGATGCTGGGCCTTCCGGCAGACGCCACCGACGAACAGATCAAGGCGAAGTTCGCCGAGAACGCGCAGGCCGGCGCCGCTCTTCAGGCCGTCACGACGCAGCTCACCCAAGCTCAGGCCAACGAGGCCTCCGAGAAGGAGAAGCGCGAGGCGGCGGAGGCAACATCGGCGAAGGCGGCCGAGGATGCGCACAAGGTCGCCGCGAGCTCCTTCATCGATGGAGCACTCGCCGAGGGTCGCATCACCGTCGCAGCTCGGTCGGAGTGGGAGGCACTGTGTTCAACTCCTGCCGGACTTGAGACCGCGAAGCCGATCGTCGCCAAGATGGCTCCGCTCAACGGACCCGGCGACCAGGCCAGGCGCGCGAACGCGGCCGCGACGGCTGCAGCAGTGGCAGCCGGGACGCCGTCGGCCGCACTAGCCTCTACCGACGAGCCCAACCCCTACGCCCCGGTCATGTACCAGAACACCCGCGAGGGGATGCCCTTCGCGATCGACCTGAGCCGTCTGGCGGGCGTCACCTCGACCGAGATCGCCAAGCACCAGATGAAGCTCCGGCTGAAGGCGGCCGCACGCAATCCTCCGGAGTTCCAAGGGAGCTGAGCCATGACCGCACTCACGCAAGATAGACTCACCAACCCGCTGGACGATATCCGTTTCCTCGGTACTTTCGGCCTCGCCGCGGGAGCTCGGATCTTTCGAGGGTCGATGGTCGCCACCCAGGCGGCCGATGGCTTCGCAGTGGCGGCCAGCGCCGATCCTACACTCCGAGTTCAGGGCACGAGCCGGAGCCGCGAGCAGGACAATACCACGGGCGCTGACGGTGACCTCGACGTCACGATGGACCGGTTCCCCCAGCGCATGGTCAACAGCGCGGCGGCGGACGAGATCCAGGCTCAGCACGTCGGTCAGATCTGCTACGTCGTCGACGACACGACGGTCGCGCTCACCAGCGGCGGAGGGTCTCGGCCCATCGCTGGTGTCGTTCGCGACGTCGACACCGCAGCCGGCGTGCTGGTGGACTTCACCGATCCCCCGGCCGGCGACACCGAGGGCCTCGGGACCTTCATAGCATCGCTCCAGATCACGACGGTCGAACTGACCGATGCCGCTGTGAGCCAGACGTTCCAGTTGGCGGCGAACGCTCCTCCCGGTGTCTACGTCGTCTACCAGGTACTCGACACCGTCTTCAGCGGTGGCGGCTCGGCGGCGGTGACGGGCGATGTCGGATCCGCAGGAGTGAATGCCGATCTGCTCGCTGATGCCGTGGACATCTTCACCGGAGCGGTGATCGCGTTCGGTCCGCAGATCGGAGACGTGGGTGCGACGGTGGCCACCACGCAAACGACTGCCGACATCGAAGTCGTCATCACGGCAGACGTCAATGTCGTCCTGCTGACCGCGGGCGACACCACCTACCACCTCTACCGGGTCGCGTAAGGAACAGACGATGAGCACAGGAATCATCAGAGCAAACGACGAGCTCTTCGTCAGCCTGGACATCATCTGGGAGCGCGAGCAAGTGCGCAGTCCCGACCTCTGGCAGACGAGCGGCGTCGGGCAGCAGTTCCAAATGACGTCGATCAAGAGTCGCGTCCCGAGGATCACCGACAACATCCAGACGAAGCCATGGCATGGTGGGGCTCGCTTGGAGCAGGGCATCGTCCACAGCGACTTCGAGTGGGAGTCGAAGCTGTTCGAGGCGACTTGCGCGATCGACCGTGACGAGATGCGGGACATCAACCGGTTCGGCGACCTCATCGACAAGACCGCATCGATGGGCAAGAGCGTCTCGAGGTTCCGCAACACCAACGTGTTCGGATTCTTGGAGACAGCCCTCACGGCCGACGAGTTTGTGATCGACGTGTTGGGCGACAGCCATACGTTCCCCACTCTCGCGCACGATGATGTCCGCCTGTTCGGCACGCACCCGAACAACAACGAGCAGATCCCGGGCAACGAGTACCTCAACATCGACAACGGTGGAGGTGACCCGTTCTGGTACCTGAGTGACAGTGAGTCGCTCGCCCCGGTGTTCGTGGGTCAGGACCGAGACTTCGAGTTCTACGAGTTCGAGAACGAGTTCCGGAGCAGCAACCGACGGAAGTGGGGACACGACGGTCGATTCTCCTTCGCGGCCGGCGACCCCAGAGCCATATTCGCCAGCAACCAAGCTCTCACGGATGCGTTCTTCGATGCCGCCCGTACGTCGATGGCCGAGTTCAAGCTCGAGGATGGGACACCATCGAACAACGAGCCCGACACTCTCATCGTCTCGGGGGCCAACGAACGGGCCGGGCGCGAGGTTCTTCGCGAGCGGCAGGCCAACGGGGCCGACAACGTCTTCGCCGGCATCACTCGGTTGGTCGTCGTCCGGTACCTGAGCGCGTAGCTGCTCAAGTGATACGGATTCGGTAATGGCACACGTCACCGCACAGCAACTGCGAGAGCACCTCGGGAGCCGTAGGTTCCTCGAGCTCGCAGACCTGGACGGTGACGGGTCGGTCGACTCCGAAGAATTAGCGGCGCTGGAAGCCGCGCTGTCGCGAGCCGAGAGCGAGCTCGCTAGCCACACCGGGACGAAGTACGCCAAGCTCAAGGACGAGGACGTCACACCAGCTCTGCTCGGCCACCTGGTGGATACGACCGCCTACTACCTGTCGAGCACCGGCGACGTCATCTCCGAGGAGGTCATACGTCGCCACAAAGAGTCGGTCATGTGGGCCAAGGCGGTGGGCAAGAGCAAGGCCCAGTTGGGTAGCGAATCCGGTGAGGACTTCACAACGCGGGTTCCGTCCGTGCGGAGACGCGGCCCCGACCGGGAGTTCACGATCGCGAAGACCGAGGGCTTGCTCTGATGGGATTCGAGGTCGAGGGCGAGACCGCAGCGGCCGAGAAGCTTCGGGACTTCGGGCGCCAGGTGCCCAGGCTGCTGAAGAGTCGTGGTCTGCGTGATGTCGCGAAGACAGCCAAGGCGCAAACGGTCGCCAGGCTCAAGACGACGAAGCGAGACCCCGACGGGCAGGCCTGGGAGCCTTGGTCCCCGGCCTACGCTGCGACCCGGGGCCCACGCCACTCCCTTCTTCAAGACACGAGGACGATGACCCGCACGCTGAAGGTGCAGCCGAAGGGCGGCGACCTGTTGATGGGCAGCGATCGTACGTACGGCCCATTCGTGCAGGAGCGCCGTGAGTTCTTGGGGGTCGGACGAGCGGACATCGACGACCTGCAATCGACTCTCGACGATTGGTTGATGGGGGAGGCACAGCGCCATGGCGTTGCGTGACCCTCGGCTCGGTGGGACCGAGTTCGTCGATCTCCGTGATGGAGTCGTCAGGACTTTGCGACTTCGATGGCCTGCCGACCAGGGTATCGTGAAGACGATCGAGTCGTTCCGCGGCAAGTGGATGGCGGCACGGGTGAGGAAGTACAGCAAGCGCGCTCCAGCACTGCTGGTCACGATCAACGGGACGGACGAAGCGCAACTCACTGGTGACCATGTCCAGGTCGATGTGGACATGTCAATCGGCGTCATGGCGAGAGCAGCAGATGGTCCAGCTGATGATGCCTGCGTAGCGCTGGTAAACGAACTCGTTCGACTTCTCCCGATGAACGACTTCGATGTGGAGTGCGTCAGCGGAGCGAAGGACGTCGTGTCGAAGAACCTCTTCGAAGAGAAGATCGAAGGAACGGCGATGAACCTATGGGGGGTTGCGTGGACGAGCACCGTGCGGCTACCGCTGCTGACGGACGAGCAGCGCGCAGAACTCGACGACTGGCTACGCACACGCATCACCTATGATCACCAACCCTCGGGCCCAGATGACGAGAAGCCCGTGCAAGAGATCGATCAGTCATGAAGCCGAAGACAGTACGACGAGTGATCGCCCCAGCGGTCCCAGCACCAGTCTTTTACCCTGGCGGCGGCAGGCAGCTACCAGAACGTGGCGCGACGATCGAATTCATCGAGCGCACCGGCCTGCCGAAGCATCCGTTTTGGGCTCGTTACCTGGCCATGAAGGTGATCAAGCTCGTACCTGCCGGCTCGACCGTGGAGGGATAACCGATGACCACTCCGTTCGCATTCAACCTGATCCCCGCCGACCTGAGAGTCCCTGGTACCCGAGTCGAGATCGACGCGAGCCAGGCGCAGGTGGGGACACCAACGCTCCCCAGCCGCGTACTCGTTATCGGGTCGCGCCTGGCCGCGGGCACTGTCGCGGAAGGCGTCCTCAGGCGCGTCACCAGCGATGGTCAATCCGAGCTTTGGTGGGGCAAGGGCAGCATGCTCGACGCGATGACGAAGGTCGTGCGTGGGCACTCGGCGCAGGCGCGACTCGTCGAGGTGTGGAACATCGCTATCGACGACGATGGCGGCGCTGTTGCTGCGACGGGGACGATCACTCTCGTCGGTGCAGCGACCGAGGACGGCGTTCTCGATGTACGCGTCGCCGGTAGACGGGTTCGCACGGCCATCAGCAGCGGCGATAACGAGACGGCGGCAGCGGCGGCGGTTGTGGCGTCCGATCACACGGACACTCCGACGTCGGTCGGGAACGTGGCTGGCGTCATCACATACACGGCGAGGAACGCAGGTGAGGCCGGCAACGACATCGACATCCGTGTAGATGTGATCCCAGCCGGGCTCACCGCGACCGTCGTGCCGATGGCCTCGGGCGCCACCAACCCCGACGTGACCGCGACGATCGCCCTGATCACTGCCAAACAGTGGACGTCGATCATCAGCAACTACAACGACGATGCGAACCTCGATCTGCTCGAGGCGGAGATGGACCGGCGCGACGGGCCGCTCGTCGACCAGCCCGGCCACGTCTTCGCGGGGCTGACTGACGAGCTCGCGGCGGCGCTGATCTTCGGGGCGGCCCGGAACTCGCGGCACTCCACGATCATCCACCTCCGCGCCAGCCCGTCGCCGCCATGGGAACTCGCCGCGTGGGGGACGATGGTCGACGAGATCGAGTCCGACCCCGCCCGGCCGCGCAACCGACGAGGCGGGACAGTCCGCCCAAGCAGCGGCGCGGACGTCGACGGCATCGCGCCGCCAGACCCGACGGCGAGGCTGATCGACGAGGACCACGAATCGCTGCTCCGGTCGGGCATCACCCCGCTACAGAGCGATGACTTCGACAAAATCACCACCATCCGGATGATCACGACGAACCAGCTCGATGACCTGGGGAACGCGTCCAAGACCTTCCTCGACATCACGACGCCGAGAACGCTCGACGCACTCCGGTTCACCGCGAAGCTCTTCTTCGGGAAGTTCAACGACTTCAAGCTCCAAGACGACCCGCTCACTCTGCCGCTGGCCAACGTGATGACGCCCAACGGAGCCAAGGCGCAGATGATCCTGCTGCACGACTCGCAGTGGGTGCCCAACGGATGGGTCGAGAGCGCGGGCAGGGCCGAGTTCGTGGATACGATGATCGCTACTCGGCCGGATGACGACGTGAACCGCATCGACATCCAGGTATCCCCCGACCTCGTGAACGGCAACCACATCACGGCGATCCAGCTCGCCTTCCGCCTGTAGGAGACGACCATGGGACAGAAAGTCAGCGGCCGATTCACGATCACCATCGCCGGACAATTGCTCGAGAGCATGCCCGGCGCGACGCTGGTCCTCGGCGGGCTCAACAAGACCCCGGTGAACACCGATCAACAGCGCACTCACCGTTCCGAGGAGTACGTCAACTCGCTGACCACCGGGACGATCCCAGTCCTCACCCAGGACTCGATCGAGGACATCCGGAACGTCGAGGACTCCGAGCTCACCTTCACGGCGGACAACGGCGTGGAGTACACGGTGACCGGAGCAACAGCAAACGAAGCGGGCGCTTGGTCCTTCGGGAAGGACGGCATCGAAGCGTCGTTCTTTGGCGAAGAGGCCAAACCGTCATAACAGTCGAAACCGAAACAAGAGGGCCAACATGCTTACAGCAACAGAGATGGCGAGGAGATTGGCAACGCACGCGGCCGACTCCGACGCGGGAAAGGAACCCACACCAGAGATCACGCCAGCGAACGATGCGTCATCTACGGATGATGCTGAGGCGGGGTCGAAGACGGACCCACTCGATCGCATACTGGAGCACTCGAAGAGTCGTATTTCAGGCGTGGAATCGATGGTCTCCGAAGGGATCGTGCAGGTCCGGGAACATTCGGTCGAATACAACTTGCAGCGACCACTCGATAAACCACTCGGAGGGGGGAAAGACAAGTACGCCAAAGTCACGAAGATCTCGTTTCCACTCCAGCTGTATGGCCGCCACCTCAAGTACGCCATGACGCCACAAGAGGGCCTCACGCATGAGGTGACATACGATTGGTTGAAGAACTTCAGTGGGATGGATGAAGCATTCCTCGACCGGCTGAACGGCGACGACTTCGTCGGTGCAGGTTGGGTGGCGGATCACGTCTACTCGGGAAAGTTCAAGAGCTCGGTGGGTATCGAGAAGCCATAGAGGATCTCCTTGCGTTCGGGAACGGTGAACTCCTGGACGACATGACCATCGAGCAGACGATCAGGTTCGCGAGGATGGCTCGCAGGGGCGGCGCCAGGATGGCCGACGTAAACGCCAAGCGTATCGCTGAACATGTCGGCGTGATGCTCGGAGTCCTCGAGTGGAAGTGACGTGGCCGACCTACTCATAGCAGTCCGCTTGACCGTCAAGGACGCGGGCAAGTTCAAATCCGACCTTCGGGACGCCGGGCGCGAGGCTCGTCGATTTGCTGGTGGTCGTGGCGGGCGAGACGGCGATGGCATGCCCGGTGGGCGGCGGCGGGGCCGTCGACGGGACCCCGGTCGTGAGCTCGACGTCCTCGGCAGGCGGGTCGGCAACACGGGGCTCGCCCTGGAGCGATCCGCCCGACGGACAGGCCTGGCCCTGGTGTCGGTGGTGCAGCCCGCGATCGAGTTCGAGCGGGCGATCACGGATGCGGTAGCAGTGACTGGCGACGCGCTGGCTGACGTAGGCAAGGAACAGGACCTGCGCGATCTCACCAGCCAGTTCACCGAGATGGGATTCACGTCCCGCGAGGTCGCGGAGAGCATCGGTTTTATGGGGATGGCGGGCCTCGAGACGAACCAGATCCTCGGCAGCATGAAGCCGGCCCTGGATTTGGCGAAGGCCGCCAGCCTCGATGCCGGCCGAGCGATCGATCTCGGGACCGACGTGATGACGAGCTTCGGGATCTCGGCGAATACGACCGAGGAGGCATTTGACAACATGACCCGCGTCGCCGACGTGCTGACGCAGACTTTCACGAGCACCAACACAACGCTCCCGCTCACCGCGGCGGCGCTGTTCAAGGTGGGGCCTCTGGCTGAGCAGGCTGGGGTCTCACTCGAGTCCACGGCGGCCGCCATTGGCGTCCTCGCTTCTGCAGGGATAAAGGGAGCACGGGCAGGCACAGCGCTCCGCACTATTTTCCTGAGGCTGGCAGCGCCGACACGTGAAGTAAAAGATGCTTTCAAGACACTGAAGCTGGACATTGATGATGTACAGCAGGCGATCGCGAGCGACGATCTCGAGACGGCGTTTGGGCTGATCCAGGAAGCCGCGACAAAGAGGGGACTAGACGCCGCAGACACGTTGAAGGTGTTCAAGCAGATCTTCGAGACGAGCGGTGCAACGGCCGCAGCAGTGCTGGCAAGAGCTTCTACGACCGGCGAGTTCGCTAAGGCGACAGCGGGAGCCCGAGCAGCAGGTGGGACCACGGCGAGGATCTCAGCACGGAAGCTCCAGAGCGACGCCGCGAAGGTCGACATCGCCCGGGCCCGGCTCGAGGAGATATTCGTCACGGTGGGCAAAAAGGTGCTTCCGCAGTTGCTACCCGTGGCCGAGGGATTGCTGGAGATCGGGGAGGCGATTGCCAAGTTCGCGGGCGAGAATCCTAAGCTGGTGAAGGCACTCGTCAAGACGATCCTCACCGCCACGCTTGTCGCGGGTGCATTCGGCCCGGTATTGACCGTCTTCGGCGGCCTCGCCAGGGGCGCGAGCCTGGTGCAGACCGCGATGGGGGCACGGGGGCTGACGGGTGCAATAGCAGAGACCGGCAAGACCTCCGTCGCGGCTACGACCAGCGTGGGGAAGCTGTCGACGGTGCTCGGCGCCGCTGGCCTCCTCGCTGCTGCTGGTGCGGCTGGCTTTGCGATCGGGACACTGATCGATCAGACGCTTGGACTGAGCGACACGCTCGCGAGGGAAGCGGACAGAATACGCAGAGTAGGGACTGGCGAGATCGGAGGCGGCGCCGCACGGGGGGCGCAGTTCTTCGCGAAGGACCTCACCGAGGAGGAACGAGATTTCATCAAAGCGAGCGAAGCAAAGCTGGAGGATGTGCGGGCACGCGAGGAGCGCATAAAGGCTCGCACCGTGGGTGTAACGGGCCTGATCTCGGGTCCCGTGCTCGCTCTATCTCGGTCGCTCGACACGGAACGGCTGGAGCTCGAACGCGGTGTGGCGACCGTACGTAAGCGGGGAGTGGAACGGCGGCGCACGCGGGAGGTCGAGATCGCGGCCACGTTTTCTGGAGCGACAGAGGACATTGCGGCGAGCCGAGAGAGCCTAGATGCACGCCGGCTCGCCGCCCGAGGGATCGGCGGTCGTGGGCGACGTAGGAGAGTACAGGCCAAGATCAGGGAAGAGACAACGGAATTGGATGTGCAGGAGCAGAGAGTGCGCACTGAGGCGGTTCGCGCAGGGTTCACCACACGGGAACAGACGGTCGCGGAACGGCTGGGGATGTTGACGGAAGCCCAGCAGGAGAGGGTCGCGAAGATCAGGCTCGAGGTCGACGTGAAGAACAATACGATCGTGGCGTTCGATGCAGGTCGACGCGAGATCAAGCCAGGCACGGGTGCCACGGTATCGGGGTTGTAATGGCTTGGCGCGACACACTCCTACCGAGCAGCCTTGAAGGTGTCGTCTTCTCGTTCAGGACGGTGACTACGACCGTCGGGCGTCGGACGATCGTGCACGAACACTATGGCGACCGTCCACCATGGGTGGAGGACATAGGTCCCGCGACATTCCGCATCACGATGGATGCGTTTGTCGTTGGCACCGACTATCAACTACAGCGAGATGCTCTTCGGGATGTGCTCAACACCGAAGGCCCATATGAGTTCGTCCACCCACTTTGGGGAGTGTTCACTGTCCGCAGCGAGGGCCCAACAGAGCTCTCGGAATCGATCGCCGAAGGTGGTCTCGTGCGCATAGGTCGGCTCTCACTCGTCGAGGCCGGTGACCCAGGCCCCACCGTGTTCGAGCAGAGCTCGGGCAAGATCGCCGAACTCGCAGCGTTGGCTGCGGCGGCCCTCGCTGCGAACACCAGCTTCTCGATCCTTGGAGCGATCGACAGCGTCGTCAACTCGATAAAGCTGGGGCTGTTCAAGGCAACGAATCGGATCCGCAAGATGAACGGCAAGATTGGCGCAGTCCTGGGCACGCTCGACCAGATATCCTCCCAGCTGGATGAGTTCGACCAGGCCATCGACTCGCTGTTGAACACGCCGAACGCGCTGATGTCCTCGCTCACCGGCCTGGGGCTCTCCGTGATGGGCGTGCTCCAGAACTTCGAGCTTCCGGTCGTCTCCGTCGAGGTGGACGAGCCGGAGTTTCCGCTCGTGGACCTGGCGTCGGACTCGATCGAGCAGTTCAGCGGATTCGAGACCGTGCCCGATACGACCGACTGGGTACCACCTGACGGGCCGCAAGGGGTGATCGACGAGGCCCAGCACGCGGAGGTCTCGTTGCAGATGCAGGGCGCGGGAGTGATCGGTGGTGCAGAGCTCGCCGCGACGCTCCCGTTCGACAGCGCACAGCAGGCGGGCGCCATGGTCGAGCAACTCACCGACGCCTTCGAGAAGGTGATGAGCGCCCCCACGTTGAGCCCCGACACGTACGAGGCACTGGCGGCCCTCCGCGCGGCAACGCTACGGAACCTGCTCGACCAGCAGGCCGAACTGCCGCAGGTCGTCAGGGTCACGCCCGCGACCGTGCTGCCCGCGGTGGTGCTCGCCTGGGAACTCTTCGGCGACGCAGAGGAGGCCGGGCAGCTCGTTCGCCGCAACCGCGTGGTCCATCCGGGCTTCGTACCCGCTGAGGAACTGGAGGTCGTTGTCAGTGCGTGACTCGGCAGACGTTCGACTGCGTGTGAAGGGGCGCGAGTATGGCGACATCGAGCGCGCGGTCGTGACGCGGAGCATCGAGCAGTTGGCGGATGACGTCGACATCACGCTGTCCGAGAAGTGGCTGCAGGACGGGTCGGCGCTTGGGTTCCCGATCAAGGCCGGTGACGACTTCGAGCTCGTGGTGGATAGCGATGTCCTCGTGACGGGCTTCATCTCGTCGATACCGATCAGCTACTCAGCCACCGACCACATGGTCTCCATGTCGGGACTCTCGCGCGGCGGCCACCTGGCGACGAGTAGCTACACGGGCAGACCACGGACGTGGCGGGAAGCCGGTCTCGACCGGATCGTTCGCGACGTGCTCGCCCCCTACGAGATCGACGTCAAGATCAGCGCCGACATCGGGGAGCCATTCTCACGGTTCGCGGCGAACATCGGGGAGACGTCGTGGAGCGTGGTCGAGCGTGCGCTGCAGAAGCGTGGGCTGTGGATGATGAGCTTGACCGACGGGACCCTCGAGATCGTGGAGGCGGGAACGAGTCGTTACGTCACCCCGATCCTCGGGCCCGGCCCCGGGCAGCAGACGAACGTACTGCGGGGAGCTCGTGAAGACCGGTTCACTGAGCGCCACGACCGGGTGATCGTGGTGGGCCAGTCCGGCAGCCGAGCGGACTGGACTGGCGACCAGGCGAACAAGGGGGTCGCGATCGAGCCCGATCCCGGCG
>SDBS01002947.1_pt1 | contig 16796 bp, 46 predicted proteins | sample 2277091 | NCBI WGS metagenome assembly SDBS01 (sample SAMN10404972, study PRJNA504765) | marine sediment metagenome | isolation source: marine sediment core GS10_PC15, 163 cmbsf | place: Arctic Ocean: Southern Knipovich Ridge | collected 2010 | reverse complement strand
CACCTAGATTTATTTTTCTTTTAGCTGCTAAATCAAAATAAGCAGCTTTTAAATTAAATGCTATTCCTTCTCCAACTTGAGTAAAAAAATTAAAACCAGTTATATTGGCTAAAAATCTAATTGCAGATTCCACTAATTGTTTGTTTCCTTTAGCCTCTTTAAATAATGCTATTTGTTTTTTAACAAATGGTTTTACTCCTTTTTTGATGGAAGGTATAATGGTTGGTAATTGCCCTAATGCTGCTCTAACTTTATTTTGTTCTCTTATAATTGCAGCTTTTGTAGATTGAGATATATCCTTGCCTATTTCAAAATGAACAAACTTTAATCTTCCTTCATCTGCTGCTTTCTCTCCTGCTTTAATTGCTCTATCTTCTATTACTTTTATCCTTCTTTGTATATCTTCTTCTTTTTTTATTTCTGCTTCTTCCCTTCTTACTCTTTTTTGTCTTTCTTTCAATATGAAAGGAACACTAACAACTGCTTTACCTGCTCTAGGAACTGTCGCTAGAACTTGTCTCCCAAAGATAACCTCCCTCTTGCCTGTGATTGGATCATTTGAGATTATTTCTCCTGTTGCTCTAACTGTTACTTGCCGACCTTGTCTTTTAAAAGTATCAATAATCCCTTTGTTTGCTGCTGTTACTGCTGCTATTTGTTGTCTTTCTGTTTGTGCTTGTTTTAATCCTGTTACTATCCTTGCTTCTCCTGGTGTTGTTCTTCCTGTTCTAAATGTTTTTGATGGAAATAAACCTCCTCTTTTTTGGTCTCTTGAACGCAAACCTTCAATAATAGAATCTGGGTTTACTCCTTTTCTTTGAGCAATTTTATTAATTTCTATTCTGTTGGATTCTATATTCTGTCTTGCTCTTGCCACATCACCACTATACTTATTCAGAAGAAATCTTTGAGCTTCTATTGTAGCACTTATCCTTTGGTTTTCTTGTGCTCTTGCACCTATGAATACCAATTACTTTCCCTCCTTCTCTAAATATTTAATTAGATTGGATAACATTCTTTCTTCTTGTTTATTGAAAAGATAGTACAAAAAGAAATAATTTGAAACTACTACAAAGAATAATCCTATTGCAAAAAGAGCTAATGTACTAACCATTTTAGATTTTGATATATAAGTAAAACTACACCTCCCTCGTTTAGAACTCGCATTTTTATTAGAATTAGTAATACTAATATATATATCTTTCTATTTAAAAATTCAAATTGGTGTCATAAATCCTATGATTAAACCTACAATCAAACCTAATGTTAGAATCAAAATATATATTATTCCTCCAACTATTCCAAACTTCAACCAACCACTTAAATCTTTATATCTTATTTTTTCTTTTTCCATTTCAATCTCCCTTAACCATAGTCAATAATATAGTGGCTAGGATCAATACATATACTCCCATAGATAAAAGTATCTTGTTGTAATATAAACCACCAAAGTAAAATATCAAACCTGCAAAGAAAAGAATCAATACTTTACCTAATGATATTTTTGATTTCATTTTCTCTTAGGCATTGTCTTAAAGTATTCTTCTATGGTATCTGACAAAGACCACTTACCACCCCCAATGGTTTTCTGAAAGTGGCCTCTATCTTCAACTAATCTTTTATGTGTTTCTTTTGTTACTGCTATCCTTACATACTTTTTCTTTGTTCTCATAGTATATTCTATATTGAAAGTATAACTTATATTTATATTTATTGGGTAACACTTAAATACTACCTATGTTTATAATCTAATGGGGAATTCAAAAATGGAAGATGGTTCTAATGATATTGAAGAGAAAGTAATTAAAGATATGAGTGATAAGTACAATGAAGATATTGCTCAGATACAGGAACAAATAGATATTCTCAAGCAGCAGATACTAACTAACCCTGACTTTATCATTAATCTTAACGAAAGGATACAGGCTTTGTATATTAAGTTACACCAGAAGATGAAGCCTGATGAGATAAAAACACAGAATCAATTTAGGAAAGCTATCGTTAAGATAAAGTTATTTAAGTATAAAAAAATACTTGATGAGTATAATAATATAATCAACCAAAGGATAATATATCAGGGTGGATTCAATAGGTTAAAGTCTTTATTAGAGAGGAGAGAGATATATTTGAATAGAGCTTTAGAAAGGGTTGGCCTTACTTCAAAGCAGAAGAAGGAGAAGAGGAGGATTGTATAATGGTATTCCCTAAAAAACAAACAACTCAAGATGATGTAGATGATATTGAAATATCCCCTGGTGGTGGGAATAGCTTTAAGGATATTGTTATGTCTCAGTTAAGGAGAGTTACACAATTAGGATCTGCTGAATATCGTGGAGGGTATTATACATCAGTACCAACCAAAGCAGGGGTGGATAAAGAAATCTATGTCCAGGATAGTCGAGAGGTTTTTTCTAATGCTGTCTATACTCTTGCCCTTTTATTAAAGCCTAGGTTTAAAAAAGATATGAATACTGCGTTTGATAATTTTAATACTAAGCTCAAGGAAAGGCAAAAGGAATTTATGAAATCATCCTCTGTTGATGAAGAAATTATATTGGGTGAAACTTTTTATACTGATGAAAAGGATAAGATATTATTAGAGACTTATAGAAATAAAAAACTTAGGCTGCACTTATCTTTATTCGCTGAAATATCTAAAGAGTTAGGAAGATTAAACTATATGGAGTTAAGTGGAGATTCGTTCTGATGGGATATAAATGGCCTACAGTCAAACAAGTAGAGGGAGAAAACCCATGGACAAGTTACTTCTTTAAAAGGACTGGTATAAAAAATAACTGTATAAATCTGATTATGACTTCTATGCCTGGTGAGGGAAAATCATATGCCCTTTTATCAGAATTCTCTCAGGTTGATCCTGACTTTGATGTCAGCCAACAATGTGTATTTAAGGCCAAAGAACTAATTAAATATTTCAAAGGTAATAGAATAGTCAAAGGAAAGCCTATACTCTATGATGAGAGTGAAGTTGTTTTAGATTCTTCTGATTGGCAGAATATAGTTAATAAAGCTCTAGGTACATTTTTTTCCACATCCAGATTTTTAAATTATATATTTGGAACTACCTGTCCTTTTCTTACAAGTATAAGCAAGAAGGTTAGGAAATTAATGAACTGCCATTGGAAAGCTATGGGTTGGTCTAAAGGATTAACAATAATAAAACCATTTACCTTAGAGTACAATGGTGACGTAGATAAGTTCTATCGTAAAAGATTATTAGTAAAGAAACTAGATGGTACTACTACATATTGTAATCAATTAAAATTACCTAAACCTCCGTTGAATATAATTAAGGAGTATGAGAAGATGAAGAAAGAATTTACTGTTGATGTCTATGATGGTTTACTTGAGGGTATTGAATTAAAAGAAAGACAGGATAAAGAAAAGGTATTAGGAGTACAACCATTGACACCTGTAGAAGAAGAAACATTAACTGTAATGAAAAGGGGAATAGATATTGATGATGCTGCTAAACAATTAGGCTGCGAAGTGAGTAATGTATATCAAACCATGCAGAGAATAAAGAAGAAAGGAGTACAAGTCGTAGGTATAAGGGGAGATGATGGCAAAGTTCTAAAATATGAGATTATAGATTATAGGGAAACCAAAAAAGAGTAATTTGTTCTATTACAGTTCACACACGCCCCAATAACTCAATTTGTTTCTGGCTGATATCTGATAAAAATCGATAGATATATATAGTAGTTATACCTTACTGCTCTATGGTATAATAATCATATACTAGGACTAACAATGATACCTACCATAAATAGAAGGGTAGCATGGAGTAGGCAGAAGGAACTACAGAAGAAGTATGCCTATGAAGAAGTACCTGACATAGATGAGCTAAAGAATATAATAGATAGGATCAATGTAGGTAAGGTTGATATAGTTAAACAGACTAAGAGGGCTAAGGCTTTGTTTGCTATGTACTATCTTACTGCCTGTAGGGTTAGTGAGATAGTTAAGGTAACTAATCTATGGAAGAAGAAGTACATCAAAGAAGGTAATAAGTTTAAGGAGATAAGTAAAGAACCAATAAAACATAACTACCCTGGTATTAAGAAGGGAGAGATTAAGTTTGGTATGGAGTATGATAAACAATGTATGTATATCAGAACTGAGAATAGGAAGCATAAGGAAAGAACCACTAAGAGGCAGCCTATACCTATAGAACTAGAGCAGCCTATAGTGGAGTTCATAAAGGATTATATAAAGGATATTGATGATGATACTGTATTGTTCAACTTTAAATCTAAGAGGGCTACTCAGATAATAGTTGATAGTACGGACTTCAATGTCCACTTCATAAGGCATATCAGAGCCACTCACCTAGTAACTAAGTATGACTTCAATGAACAGGCCCTAATAAAGTTTATGGGTTGGACTGATGCTAGACCTGCAAAGAACTATATGGAACTAAGCTCTAAGGATATATTCAAACAATTTTATAAGGATAGAAGATGAAAACCCTTAACCAATACATACAAAACAAGATAGGATGGATAAGCAGACCAAACAGAATACTAATCATGGGAATGACTTATATCTTAGCCAGGATGATAAGAGGTTGGATATGAAACTAACAATCTTACTCATTAGTATATTACTAATAGGTTGTTCTAAACCAATAGAATGCCAAAACATTACAATCAATGAAACAAATACAACAGGGGGTAATTCAACATGAAAATAAAAACATATATAATCTTGGTGATTATTTTGATTGCAGCTATTTTGATATTTTACTTGGGTGGTTTAAGATGAAACCCAACTATTGGGAAAAGAACAAGAGAGGTTTACTTCCAAAGATTAAGGATTGGACAGGCCCACATAATGAAATAAGGCATAGTAATAATGTTAAGGCCATGACTTATAATGAATGGCTTTATCTTCATCCTTCTGCTTATCAGCTTATTTACTATGGAATGGACTGTGTTGGTATGGTTATTTTCACTTTGGTTGCGGTCTATTTGTATAGAATTGGTGCTTCGTTTGGAGCTTTGATTCTTTTAGTGTTTGTTATTGCTTTTATATATGACTTAATCAGAAAAATAAAAAATAAAGAACAAATAAAGGATCTAACTCTTTATGATATGTTTATGAGGGAATTATGAACCTAGATAGTATCAACCTTGATTTTGATATAAATGGTTTTCTTGAAAGTATTAAAGATGGTTTCTTTAAAACAGTTAGAATAATACTTATTATGATTTATGACTTACCTACAAGTGTTAAGATTACTATTGCTGTTTTCTTTGTGTTACTTGTTATTGGTATTGGTTATTTTACCTGGAAGTATAGAGATGAATGGAGATATGTTAAGTATTAGGTGGACTTATATCTATTTCTATATCATTTTCAAATTCTGGAATGTTCAACTTCATAATGCCAGTTTTATACATTGAAGCATTTGAACAATGCAAATCAACAAAATATTGTGCATCTATTATCTCTTCATTGGCTAGTTTTTGGTAATGTTTTGCTGAAATCTGTGTTCCTACCATTATTGCTATAAATAAAATCATAAAGAAAAGATATGTCTTTGGATCTTTTAGCATTGGCCTTATGTCTAATACTTCTTTTAAAGTATATGGAAACTTGTATTCTCCACTAACTAATTCTTTTAAGAATCTTATATCTGTCCTTAAATCATTGATTATTGCTTTTATTATGTTCATTTTACCCCCATTATTAAAAACTACCAGGTGGAAAAAGAGGTGATAAGCCAAAACCACCTAACAGTTCTGCATGACTAGTGCAGCTTGATTTCTCCTACTATCTGTCTTATTTTTGATTCAAACTCTTTTTCGATTATCTCTTTTGCTGTTTTGCTTAAATCTTCTGTGAATTTCTGTATCCTATCTCCTAATTGCTCGTTAAGGCTTTGCTGCTGTAGTTTGGATTCTTCCACTAACTGTTTTCCTACTGATTCATATACTGCTGTGTGCAAAGATTCTTTCATCTCTGTAAATGCTTTCATTGCGTTTTTGTTAAATATCATCTTCAGGTTCTTCAGGTTCTTCAGGTGTTTCTTCCTTTTTTTCCTCTTTCTTTGCAGCCACTTTCGGTTTCTTTATTGATATTTTCTTCTTTAGTGGTTTTGTTTCCTTTGGTGCTGCAATCTCTTCTTCTGGTTCTTCTGGTTCTGGTTCTTCTCGCCCTAATTCATCCAATAGATCCTCATCTCCTTCTTCTTCTGATATATCTGCCCAGTAGTCCTCATTCATCTTCTTTGTTAGGAAATATTTGCTCTGTATATCTAATCCTTCCTTATCAAAGAACTTATCTATCCTTTCTATTATTTCTGGTTCTTCCATTTTACTTACCCCACAATCCTTTTTTCTTTCTGTTCCTTTCCCTAAAGTTTCTTAGGGCTGTTAATAGTTTTTCTAGTCTTTCTGCAAAGTTACCACCTAAGTTTATATCCACTCCTTCGTTTGATTCTTCTGCTTCTTTTATATGCTTTACCCAATCCTGGTGTTCTTCTTTGAACAAAGCTACTACTTCTTTTTCTAATGTTTCCATTTTTTTATCCTCCTACTTTGTATTTGTGTTTCTTTAGGATGTTATATCCTATAAAGATAATAAAAACTATTATAAAACACATTCCTAAGACTACCCATATACTCATTCTTGCCTCCTTTCACATTCATAAAAAACGTTTGCTCGGATACCCATGACTTTAGTCGTGGGAGGAGAGCAAACTCACCTCGCTTCTTGTATTTCTACTTCGTGTTGGGGTATTCATCTGAAACATCCACATCTACCTCTTTTCTTTCCAGTTTGTTTTTGTAGTTCCTTACCATATTCAGTCATAACCCTACATTCTCCTTTGTGCATTGGATGTAAACACATTTCACATTCTTTTTCTTTTGCCATTCTTTGAAAACCCCCGACTTTAGTCGGATTTACTTTGGGAAGGTGTTATTTAATTTCTCTTCAATTCTATCTATCTTATCTGACATCTTTTTCCAAAAAGGTGTTATCTCAGTTGAGTAATCTTTGAAACCTCTTAACGAACCATATTTATCATCTAAGAAACCAACTAACCATAAACCAAGTGTTCCTGCAATTAATATCATCATAATTATTTTTATTCCTGCATCTTTAAAAAATAATGCAAGTATCATTAAAAACTGTGCAATGGAAGCATACCATCTACCTCTCTCAAACCTTACCATTGCTTTTGATACAACTCTTTTTAGTTTATCGTTCATTTTTCTAAAAATAATGTGGTGAAACCATATCTCATTACTTTATGTCTTATTTTATATCCTAATAACTTTAATTGATTTAATAAAGCTAGTGTATTAGTTCCAAATGCTTTAAGCATTTTTATGTCAAATTCCATGAGAACTTTTAAGTTATTATTTTTAAAAACTCTCTTGCCACCTTCTACTATTAATCCTTCTGCTCCCTGGGCATCTATCTTAATAAAATCTATTCTGTTAAAACATTCATCTAAAGTTGTTGTTTCAATCTCTTTAATACCAACTTCATTATCTATGTTTTCTTCTGTTAAAGAACTTATACTTGGTGAACTATCCATAAATAACTTAGCCTTTCCAGATTTATTTGATACTGCTTTCTGGATAGGTATAACATTATTACAGTTATTTATCTTAATGTTTTTTACTAAGATATTATAACTCCTAATGTCTGGTTCAAACGCATATACTTTACCTTTGTTTCCTACTAGCTTAGAAGCAATTAAAGTATAATATCCTATATTTGCACCTATGTCTATTACTGTCATTCCCTCCTTTATGTTTTGTTTGAAAATCTCTGTTTCTTTTGGTTCGTAGATTCCTTTTGTAAGTAATGCCCTTGACACACCATAATCATCCCCTACATACATTTTTATTCCATCTATAATTATCATTGGATTATCTTTTGGTCTTACTAACTTATAGATTAATTTGTATATTGGAGTTACCATAGGATAAAACTTTAGATTAGTATTTGATAAACTGTTTGTAACTTTCTTGAATATCTTAAATATTGTTTTCATCCTTCACCTCTAAAGTGCATTAGCAAAATTGATTACCTGCTATTATACCTAACATAAAAAATACTAAAACTAACATAAAAAATGGTAACCATTCCCACCATTCAGCTTCTATTTTCATTTCAAATACCTCCAACTCTTCTATGACGTATTAAGGTTTATATTTATTTAAAGTATGATTAATAATTCCTCTTAAATCTAATAACCATGCTTCAAAACAACCAGTTTTATGTTCATATCCTATAATCTGTTTAATTAATTCTATTTTCAAATGGTCTGTATCGTTACATTGTTCCCTACTTGGTTTTTCTTCTTCTACTGTTATCCAATTTAACTGAACAATATATTTATTCAATTTCTTGAACTCTGAAGTCTCCATATCATATATCTCAATATTACTTCCAGTACCTTCAAGTTTGTATTTCTTGTCTGTATCCATAACTGTCTTTCCAAGACACCTTACCTTTACAGCTTCCATAAAATCCATCTTATGCACCTCCATGCTTGATTATTTTGTTGTATTAAGGATTCTTGCGAGGTTAGTTGCTTTAAACATCAAGGTCTAAACCTTTTGACCAAAGGCGATTAGAACAAGATTCTAACCTTTCGCAACCCTTAATAATTTATCCTTCTCTTAGCCATTATACCCTCTTTTCAGTTCTCATTCCTACAGCACTCTCTTCTTTCTTCTTAGGTTGTTTGCGAGGATATTTACCTTTATTTGCTGTTTGCTTTGCTTCTGCTTTAGGTTTATCTTTAGTGTCTTGTTTTTCTTCAAAGTGTGAACATTCAGTAACGCTCAAATCAAAATCACCATTAAAAAGACTACAAGTTGCATAAATAGTTCCTTTTGTTGTACAAAATACTAACTGTCTTTTACATCCTAAACATATTCCTTTCATTTTCCTACCTCATTCTTCTTATTTTGATTATCAGTATTAAGGTAAGGCAAATCCCTTATATCATCATTTGTTGAATCCACACAAATCCTTATAGCATCCTCAATTAATTCTTTATGATAACCTTGTAAAAGATAATGTGGACTTTTACAGCATTGAATAAAATCTGCTCTTTTAAGTCTAATTTTCAATCCAACTTCTTCATAACCTAGCATACAAGCAGTTTGTGGTTTTAAGTCTATAGGTTGGTGGTTATATGTTATATAACATTCTGGTTCTTGGGATTTGATTTCAATTAATAAATATATTAAAAATACTAAAACTATTATTCCTATTGTAAATAATATTCCTTTAGTTGATTTTTCCATCTTATTCTTTCTCCGTCTTTGTTGGAATATACGAATGGTCATCATAGAATCTTGAATGTTCGCTTAGTTTCTTCCCACAAGTCTTACATTCCCTATCATCCTTTATCTCTTCCTCTGGATAATCTCCACCAACACTTCCAATTCCACCCATGCTATTTGTGTTTCCCATCTTAACTCTCCTTTTTGGAAGATGGTGTATAAAGCCTTTTGAGATTAGGTTTTAATCTTACTTCTGTAAAGGTCTTTAGTTCTTTGATTAATAATTCTATTTCTTCTTTAGATGGTTCTTTAAGATTATGTCCTTTGCTATCTGCTCCGATATTAACCCATTGAGGTTGTATGTTCTTAATCATCATAACAAATTGTTCTAAATCAAAATCCATAATTGGTTCTATTTTTACCATAGTCATCTTAACAACATCATAAGTTTGAAATACAACAAATTGGTCAAATCTTACAAATGGTGATGATGATTTGGAATACTCATAAATATCTCTATTGGTTTCTAATGTTATTCCCCATATAGAATTCTTTGGAAAGTGTGTTCTAAATTCTGGAAATCTCTCTGGATTCTTAGTTTGAAACAAATATGTATTGTTATGTTTTCTACAATGTTGTAATGTTCTTTCTATCCATTCAATAGGAACATCATCAGCAAACATATCAGTAGAACTTCCTACAAAGATAAAGTTTCCCTCTCCTAAATTATCCTCTAATTCTTTTTCAACTAGGTGTAGGGGTTTCTGCTTATAGACTTTCATATAACAATACTTACAATCATGGCTACACTTACCTTTAATTGGATTCCATGTATGAGTAACGAATCCATACATATTTCCTCTAGTTTTATTCATTACCATCTTCATTCACCTCTTCTTATTAAACTGAATTATACCTTTCCTAATCAATCCAACTATAAATGATAATATATACATTGGAATCCAGATTGGTGAAAAGGCTATTCCTAAAACTATTACTGCAAATAACATAAATGCACCATATAATACTTCTGCTCCCTTTTCCAATACCTCATTTACTTCTATCATTTAATACCTCCATCTCGCATTATGTGAGTTTATACTTCTCTTCAACCTTTTCTGCTATTTTATGTTTTCTCTTTATCTCATCAACCCATAATTTACAATATTCATCTAGTTCTTTTTTACTAAATAGTCCAATTCCAAATGTACCTACTTTAGTCCGTAAAAAGTTAGGGGTTATTGGTTTCATAAATTTACTTATCATTCTTTAACCTCGCATTAGTTGAATTAAGTTTTTATTTTAACCTTCCTTGCATAAAAGTTGAATACAGTATTGCTATGTAGTTGTGATAGCTGTTCTTTACTCAATTTTATTATCTTCTCACAATGAGGGCATTCTATCTCCTGCATTTGATGAATAACATCAATCCTATACTTCTGTTTACACTTTCTACAATAGTAAAGCAAGTGCTTTCTATCCTTGTCTTGAATCCTCTTCATTGTTGTTTTACATTGTGGACAGGTATCGTGATATTCTACTTCTTTGTCTTTTATCATTTTAAATCAATCATCCTCTGCTTTTTTAATGCTCCGCATTCACAAACAAATATACACTTCTTATCTACTATTACTTCTGCCGATTTACTTATTGGTTTCCATTGATGTATATGGTCTTTTACCATTTTTATGCCTCCAATTCTTTTAAAGTTGTTCTTCTGAAGTCCTTAACTTCTGCTTCAATTATCCTACTAAATCCTTCTTTTCTTCTCATATCTTTTACGAGTTTGAATACTCTCTTTCTGTGGCTTTTATAAACATCTTTGCATTTACACCATTTGTCTGTTGTAATAAGTATATCCTCTTTACAAGTAGGACACTTCATAAAGCAAAGTTCCTTAACTTCTTCAAATACTACCACATTAATCATTTTATCCATCTTAACTCACATATCCTCGCTTTCCTGTACAAGCTCTGGAAACTGTTTTTTTAGATTATCTGCAAAAGGACAACCACATTCAGCTTCAATTCCAATTAACCAAAGCAATTTAATTCTTTCTTCTGATAGTCCTTTTTCTATCGCTTCTTTCTTCAAATCTTGAAACAATTTCTTTACCTTGTTCATTCTATATCACGTTTGTGTATTAAGTTCCTTTATTCCCTTTTCTACTATCTCTTTTACAGCACACATAGCACAAATACCTCCATCACTACATTCACAAATAAAATCTGGAAATGGTGACTTTATGTGATTAAATAAACTTATAACATCATCAAGAGCAATCCATTTCTTATCTTTATCATTAGTATGAAACTCTATTCCCAATACATTTCCTTTAACTATTTCATTAATTGTTTTTATTTCCATCTTTTGTACCTCCAATCTCACTCAGGCGTATTAACCTTATGTAATCTACCTATATCATCTTCCACAATTCTTGCATCAACATAGATTTTAGTTAGATTATCCCTTATCTTCATTACTTTTTCTAGTAATTCAAAGAGTTTATCTTTTTTCCTTGTTTCTTCAAATTCCTTAACTGCAATACAAATATGTTCAGATAAATTGTTCATCATATTATCAATTTGGTCTGTGTTTAATATTTCCATTCTTATCATCTCCTTAATTCACAATTTGACTCTTCTACGAAAGTAATTCGGGAACTAATAAGATACTTAAAGTTCCAATTACCATAATTAAATAACCAATTAATAAAAATGTTTTATCACTCATTTTTTGACTCTACTTGGTATTTTAATATGATTTCTTTCTACAATAATACAATCTTCTAATATTAAAGGCATGGGTTCTTCAAAAGCCTTAGGGTCTGTAGTATGAGTGATACCCTCATAAATATCTCCATCTATCATATATCCATGCATTTTTCCTTTTATTATATCTGTTGCTACTATTAGAAATCCAATTCCTTCTTCATCCCATTCTCCTGCCTCTTCATGGATTTCAATTACCAAATCCCCTAGTTTTATTTTAACCATTTTCCTTAATACCTCATCTTACCCTATTGTGAGTTAATCTCCTCAATTACATCTTTCATAGTAATATCTCTCTCTTTGTTTCCATCTTTGATTTTCCCTTCTTCTATGAACCCTACTAGCTTTTCCTTTATGCTATCAATAGTTATCTTAACATGGTCTGATACCATCTTACTATTCTTGAAGTAATGGTTAAAGAAAGCTAATTTCTCCTTATCATCACTCCACTTAACATTTCTCCATAATTCTTTATATCCTTCTGGTGTACTCATTTTTATCATCCTCCTTTATTAATTCGTTTTATTGTTCTTAAGTGCATTTAGCTATTATCTTATTTGTAAATCTCGAATGACAGGCAATAGTTGGTGTATTAAATGATAGTTCATCACATTGGCTATCACAAAATAATAACATATCACAATCAAATTCATCAATGTTATTTTTACAAGTATTTAGATTAGTTTGTAGTGGCGTTTCTACACATCCTACCAATATAATCAATAATCCCAAAATCAATATTATCCTTTTCATCGTTTCATCACCTTTTCATGTGTTTATGAATTAGGTTAAAAAATCAATCCAAACTAAAAACATTAATATTGCTATTGCTAATAAAATAAGTCCTATGATTAATCTAAAATTAGACCAATTATCCCTAGCTAAATGATCTAGTTCTTCTTTATTTAATAACTTAAATCTTTTCTCTTTTGTAGTTGATTCTGGGGCTTCCCTTAAACCATCTCTTGTCTCAATATTTGTTTTATTAATTGACTTATAAAATCCTTTGCAAGTACCAGCCCAATCACTACCACAAGCAGGTAATCCTCTACTTCCACAATAATCTGCTTTATAAAAATCATATTCTGGAAAGTAATTATTAAGTTTATTCAAACAGAACTTATCCTCATTTACATTCTTATCCAAATTTGGTAAGATAAATAATGCAGCAACAAACAAGAACATCAAACAAGCAATTAATTCTCCTCTTTTCTCTGACTTCCTTTTTAAATCATATATGGTATCTTCTTTACCATCTATTATTATATCCTTGCCTTCGATTATCTTTTTAATTTTTCTTGTTTCTTTATCTTTTATTGGTTGTTTTCTTTTAATTGATTTCTTCCTTAGTCCTGGACTTTTTCCAGTAAATGATATTTTCTTAGCCATTCTTATCATTCCCCCTTAATACGTTTTGTAGCATCTTCGTGAAAGTAAACTATTAACTTAACTACCAAATAAGATAGGATAACATAAAATCCCAATCCTAATCCTTGTCCCAATGCTATATAATATTGTTCATTCATTTTTGTGTACTTTGACGAGTTTCTCTAGTTAAAATTATTATTCCCATAAGATAAATGAGAAAATAAAATATTAATATAACTATAATGATTGGACTTAGAAAATTAATTATATTTGCAAAATCATCCCATGTAAGGTATAAAACAAATATAAGTGTCATACTTAAACCCATTTTACATTGGTCTTTCGCTATCCCATATAAATTCTTTTTTGTTCTTTTCATCCTTAATTCATCCTCCATTAGGTTTGTGTATTTAATCTTTTATTGTTTGAATGTAATGTCCCCCATACTGAAATTAATGTAATCAAAATTGTACCTACTACTCCAGTCCATTTACTCACTCCTAAAATAAAACCTGAAATTGCAAGTAAACTTATAACACCCAAATCTATAAAATAAAAAGCTGCTTTTATTTCTTTTTCCTTTTTCATTCTTGACCTCCATTCACCTAAGACTAAACTTATGTATTACCTATTACTCCTTTGGTTTTTTAAATAAATCATATGTAACTTCTATTACTACTATTGATAGAAGCCCCATACCAAAACCTTCTAATGTTGGATAATTCTTAAATTGTGAAACTATCATTAATATTATTCCGACAATCCCATATATTATTAGTTTCATCCTTTGTTCACCTCATACCAGGTTTATGAACATACTCTCCAATAATTGTATGTTATTCTACCACTACAGTAATCATTATTCTTAGCTGGTAAAACAGCTTTACAGATACTTTCTCCAACCTCAACATAACATATCGAACCACCATAAACTTTCTTTCCTTTATCAGTCGTTAATATACACTTTGCAGTTCCAAAAAATTCTTTATTATATGAATTAATATCTAACACTGTTCTTCTCTCGTATTCATAATCACATTTTGGTGCAGGTGTACATCCAACTACCAAAATTAAAAATGCAAACATAGCCCCTATGGCAATTCCAATAGTTGCCCTTTTTATTTCTTCCATAGTTAATTCACCTTTTAACTGATTTATGAAGGCCCTTAGTTCCTTCAAATAGCTGCCTTTCGGCTAACTTATGATCTGCTTCCAGGATTAAAAGACTACCACTCCCACTTGAGGTGTCCTTTGAGGAAAGACTTTGATTAGGCATTTTTCTTCTCCTTATCCCAATAATAGCTCTTACATCTAGGACAGGTCTTTGGCCTTTCTAATTCCGAACTCCATTCATATTCACATCGTTTGCATTTGTTTTCCATTTCAGTTACCTCCTCTTGTATAATATGTATAATATGTATAAGTATATAAACCTTCCGTTATTTGCTTAAAACTTTTAAGCGTTCTTCCTCGAATCTCTTTTTGACAGATAGCACATTTTCTCATTCTGACTCTCCCTTATTCTTAGAATCTGTTACATTTCTTACAGCTAAACTTAGCTTCAAGTTTGGTTCTCTTTAATCTTTCTCCGCACTTAGGACATCTTGGGTTTTGTATGAACATTTTAAATCACAACATTTATATAGTTAATATACATATTAGTATACTAAGAGGGAAATGGGGGTTCGTTCATTGGCGTGAACAATGCCCTTATGCCTTCTTATAACCATTCTGTTATCCTCTTTTGGCTTAATAGAGTATCAAGCTTTTTGAATACCTTATTGTGAGTTCTTATATTGATGGCCAATTCATTATCTACCTTGATTCTGTTGTTCATCATATCAATAATTCTGTTTCCCATATTATCGAATCTTAGGCCCAACTGATTTAAAGAAGCTGCTATCTCTGGTGCAATATCTTCAATGGCTCTGTTCTTAATGTAATTCTTCAGATGAACCGTTGGTTCTTCTTGGGAGACATTTTTGAACTCAATACCCTTACCATAGACTTTTTTAAAGAAAGTGTCATGGATTATACATTCTCTTGGTATTTTGTCAATATATTCCTCTCCTTTGAGGAAGTCCTCATATCTACTCCATACAGGCTTGACGAATGGCAGAGATAGGGTAAATTGGCTAGAAAACTCATTTAGGGCATTATCTAACCTCTTTTCTATTTTCTCCTTAATTTCGTTGATTCTGTCGTTTATTTCATTTATTGAGTTCCTTTCTATTAACCAACCCTGTTTTTCACCATTTATAATGTCCTGGCAATGGATGGCCGTTAATGTGTTTCTTCCATATTGTATTGTTATATTTGGCTTGAATTTCTTTATTGATATTAGTTTAGTATGAGTATTGATATTAAGTTCCATAGGAAGTTTTGAGATAGTACCTCTAATTCGTGTGGAGATACTATTGTCTTTCTCTTTTACTGATATTTTCCGTCTAAAATTGTGTGGTCTCCAGAAGTAAGAAAAGGTCTTTTTGGTAGTAGTCATACTATTAAGTACGTCTTCCTTTGGAACTCCTAATGTTTTGGCAAAAATTGGTGTTAGGATTCTCTCTGTATAGTCGTCTAAACTGTATTTCACGTTTTTTTTATGAGAACCTTTATTTTCTTGTTTCATTGTTCCACAGGAAATAGGGGGGTACCCCTCTTAACCTCCTAATGATTTTAATTAAATATAAAACGTAAATGCTCCTTCTTTTTTTATAGTATGATTAGTTTCAAACTCGAAGTGTTGATTATCCCTTAATCTTACTAAGTCTATTCTTCTGCTTTTATCTAGTTGTGCCTCTGTAATAAAAGGTTCATTACTTTTTGGAAACTCTTTCATTTTATCTTCTATCATTTCTGAAACATGACTTATTGCATCTACTAATTCTTCATCAAACTTAATATCACCGTATCTCTGTAACATTAAAGCTCCTATTGTTTTACTTAACTCATGCTTTATAGAATTGGCTGTACTTAGAAATACTGCGTTCTTTGGCCTTAAAAGAGATATTGTTCCTGGTGTTAAGTATTTTCTTCTGTTCTCTTCTATTTTATATTCTGTTTCTTTTTTAGTCATTCTTTTCTCATTATGTTCTTTTGTTGTCTTAAAGTGTATTTCATTCTACTATACATTCCTCTAAGTTTCTCCATCCATCATTACATTCTGTTGAACATTCTCTATCTCTATCTTGAGCTTGTTGCATTATCTCCCATTCTAAATCATCAATTTCTCCGTTCTTATTATAATCCCAATCCATCATATCATAAAATAATTCTATACCACATTTATCATTACAAAAATCATAAACACAACTTGCGTTAATCTCTTTCCAATAATCTTCTTTTTCTTCTGGTTCTCTTGGTGCTTCTACATCTTCATAAT
>SDBS01002946.1_pt1 | contig 16810 bp, 12 predicted proteins | sample 2277091 | NCBI WGS metagenome assembly SDBS01 (sample SAMN10404972, study PRJNA504765) | marine sediment metagenome | isolation source: marine sediment core GS10_PC15, 163 cmbsf | place: Arctic Ocean: Southern Knipovich Ridge | collected 2010 | reverse complement strand
GGCTCTTTTACGCCACAGACAGCATGAACGCCTGGACTCGGCTTGTGCGTCCTCTGCCAGGAGGACGTCTTCCCGTCATGATCACCTACCATATTGCTCAATTTCTTATGGCTGCTGGTGTGCTCATCGCTGTGGGCGTTTTAGGATGACGGGTGAGTTTATTACTGCGGTGATCACGGGCGGACACTTGGGTCCGCCCCTATAAGTTGATCCCATCCACGAAGGCTCGCCCCTACAGGTAGACCCCACCCATGTAGGGACCAACGAATGTGCCGGCCCGTTCAAACAGTTGATCACTATTTCGTATGGGCCGCCCTTCGTGGCGGCCCTTTATCCCAGGGCGAACCCAAGGGCCCGTCCCTCCAATTTGATCGCACTCACGTGTGGGACGCGGTCCTATCCAATACGTAGGAATGGGTAAATCCGCTACAGCTCAAGAAAATATTCTTTCTCGATATCGTCTCTCGTAATACCTGTGGGCAATCGCATCCCTGAACCCAGGATCGGATGAACTTCCCTGATCATTTCTGCCATGCCTAAGGCTGTCCGCCGGATTGAAAAATGTGCATTAGGCTGGGATCGGAGCTCACAAAAGTGATACGCCTCTCGTAGGTTCAGGGTCATCAGCACACGGCGCTTATGTCCGTTTGGGACAATGTAGGCAGCCACGTGTGGATTCCAGGCATGGAGCTCTTCGTATGCACTTGAGACCGCATCCATCGCATTCCGATAGGGCGCCTCAAATCCGGAATCTGCGAATAGTCTTGGCACTGCATAGCCCAGGTCCGCCCTCAAACCCTGGGGAGTCTGCGTCATGATGCGATGACGCTTTAACTCGAAGTATGCACCCTGATCGAGCATAGCCTCGAATGTGTAAGTCGCATGTTCGAATGCCCGCAGAGGGATGTCGAAGCGATCCATCTTCCCGAGCAGCTTATCAGATATCTGCTCTCTTTCATCCGTACTCATCCTACGGATTTTTTTCATCACGGTATCAAAGGAAGCTCCTCCGGCAGGATAGATGGCAGCAGCCATTACTCGAAGCTCTGCTTCGTCATCATAGTCGATAAGACGCAAGTCATCACCGCCGACTTCTCCTGGAAATTCCTTTCCATATTCGGCAAGATCCACCTCGGTCTCCTGCAGGTACGGCACCGCATCGGCATATTTGACCAGCGTCGGCACTTCCTCTTGAGCAGCACTCTTTACGGCTTCACCGATCTCACGCACCTCCTGGAGCGGATGCGAAAGCATCTTTCGAATCGCATGCTCAAGTGCTCGTGCGTTGACCGTCATGCCGACATTCGCCAACGCCGCTGTCGGGAGGAGGAATCGCGCTACATCGACATAGCGAGAACGAGTACGCCCATCCCACTGCTCATCACGCTCACCCTCTCTGCGTGGATTCCGTTCCTGGATGACGATTTTCAATGGCTCAAGGGACTGGTGATAGGCATCGAATAAGAGATCGCAAGTATTAACATACAACTCTTCATACGGTGTTTGCACGATCTCTTCAGGGACGAAGTACCTCTTGCGCTCCCACTTTTGATATCGAGTCGATTTTTCCGTATACGAAGCTAGACGGTTTGACTCGATACTTTCAATCGCCAGCCGGGAGACATTCTCAAAGGCAATGTGCAGCACAGCGTGTTCGGCAACCGAGGCATGCCCGTAACCTACGACCCACTTTTCATGGAACTCCGCGGATTTTGCCTCGGTGAGCTCGGCCGCGATTTCGTCGAAGGATAACGGCGAGCGAGAAGTTTTAGCGAAGGTGACTGCGATCGTTTCTGGCGTGAGTTTCCCAGGCCGCAGGAGATAGACACGTCGCCTGGCAGGATCACTCATCATTTCCACGCACCCTTTCCTGCAAGATTGTCCTGGCCTTATCGACATCCCTCGTGATCTGTGCTTTAAGAGCATCAACAGATGAGAAACGCTGCTCGTCGCGTAATCTTTTGATGAAAGCGAGTTCGATCTCATTCCCATAAAGATCACCATCGAAATCAAGTAAGTGAGCTTCTACAACTGGGGCATTATGATCCTCATCGAATGTTGGACGGACACCAATATTCGTGACGCTGAGCCATTCTTGTTCATCAAACCGGGCAATACAGGCATACACCCCTTGGCGGGGATAAGCCCTCTCTTCCCATAGTTGAAGATTTGCAGTCGGGAATCCGATCGACTTCCCCCGATTCGCGCCCCGGATCACCCGTCCTGGAATAATGAACGGTCTTCCTAAATACGTCGCTACATGGGTCACATCCCCAGCTCTGAGAGCTTCCCTCACCCTTGTGGAGCTAACTACCTCACCACCGACAAGGATGGGGGGCTGGACCTCGACCTGAAAACCTCGCAGGGCTCCGCTTTTCTCGAGGAATCGGCGATTGCCCTCACGCTGAAAACCAAAGGTAAAATCCTCCCCGATGCAGATCACTCGGGGGTTGAGATGGCTTTGTAGTTCATCAAGAAAATCTGAGGCGCGCATGCTTGCCAGCTCTTTTGAAAACTTTTGTGTGATGACATGGTCCACACCTAGATATCCAAGGAGCTCCGCTTTTTCGTCGGGGGATGAGATATAAAAGGCTGGCTGACGATCCCGCAGGATGACAGAAGGATGAGGGAAGAAGGTGAGCACAACCGAGGGAATCTTGTATCGTTTCGCGTGTTTTACTGCACGCTGCACGAGCGCCTTATGACCCAGATGCACCCCATCGAATGATCCAATCGTAAGGACGCAGCTATCAAGTTGTATGGAGTCCAATTGACGAGTATGTTCCATGCAGAAGATTACCGATTGAACACCTTTCGTGGATGCCATTGGGTTCCATCTTCGACGGCTTCAAGAATGGCCACGAGGTATCCATCTGGACCAACCGCACGGGCCAACCCAACGGCGCCCTCATCGGCAGCGATCCGTCTTCCATGAATAATCTCGCCGAGCATATCTCCATCAAGCTCAATGAGGGGGAGATCGGGAAGGGCATCTTTCGCCGGCACGATGTGGGTCACCCATTCACCCGATGTAAATCCTTCTTCCAATTCCATCATGGAGGTACTATCGTCGAGCGTGAAGGGACCTGCTTTTGTCCTTCGCAGGCTGGCAAGATGTGCCCCGGTACTCAATCGTTCTCCTAGATCATGCGCAATCGACCGTATGTATGTTCCTGCGGTGCATTCAATATCCAGAGAAAGATTAGGAGGATCGTAGCGAATCAACTCCAGATGATGAACCGTGACCTTCCGAGCCTCGAGCTCAACATCCTGACCAGACCGTGCAAGTTGGTAAGCCTTCTGACCCTTAATCTTAATCGCACTATACGGTGGAGGGATCTGTTCAATTTCTCCACGAAACTCAGGCAATACAGCCAGGACATCTTCATCTGACGGCGCCGCGCCAGTTATGCGGATTACATCTCCCTCGGAATCATAGGTCTCGGTGGAAGATCCGAATCGGATGACGGCTTCGTACCGCTTGCTGGACATAGAAAGATATTCGCTCAACCGCGTGGCCGATCCAATACAAAGGACCAGCACGCCGGACGCGCGTGGATCTAACGTGCCGGCATGCCCTACCTTCCTTGCGCCGGTCCCATGCCGAACGATGCTCACGATTTTATGAGATGTCGGGCCGACAGGCTTATCCACAATGAGGAGACCAAATGGTTTCATTTTGATTTCCTGCACTTAACTCGTCTGAGCCTTCGTGGCTGTGATTACGCGGGTCCGGACCTCCTCCAACTCACCCTCGATCATCGCGCCAGACGCTTGCTCATGACCTCCGCCCCCAAATACGGATGCAATTTCAGCAACGTTGATTCCTGGATCCGAGCGCCAACTCACCTTCACCTTCCCACCGAATTGTTCAACAAAGATGATGCTTACCTGGGTGTCTTCGATTTCAGTGAGAAGGTTGACCAGATCCGCATCATCATCCCCAGGGTAGCCGACTTTTTCTCTATCCGCGAGCGTGAGCGTCGTCCAGACGAGACCATCCCCTCTTTCAATTCGGTCCAAACCACAGCCCCAATATCGTACACTGGTATATGTGCGACGACTTAATACAATCTCGTAAATCTCTGCCAATGGGGCACCGAGATTCATCAGATCAACCGTAATCTCGAGCAATTGTGGGGTCACACTGTGTGTACTGAATCCAATGGTGTCCGTAACTATCCCGGCGAGGAGATTAGTGGCAATCTCGGAGGTAATTTGAAGACCAAACGCCGGCAGGAGTTCGTAAAGGATCTCCGCTGTAGCTGCAGCATCTGGTCGAACAAAATTTAATTTCGCGAAATACGCGTTTGTGGGATGGTGATCGATATTGATGTCGATTGAAAGTTCCGAAGGGATGGATATTCGTTCTTTATCAGAGCAATCTACTGCAATAATGAGTTCGGCATCTGGAGGAATTTTCTTGTCTATCCCGGCCGATCCGGGAAGAAAGCGGAAACGTGCCGGCAATCCATCAGCAAGAACTGGGGTGACGTCCTTGCCTGAGTTTGCAAGGGCAAGTGCACATGCAAGCAGGGAGCCCACAGCGTCGCCATCAGGGCGTTCATGAGCAATGACAGCAATCTTAGACGACCTTGAAATCAATTTCAAAGCCGAGTCGGTGTCACTCCTCACTCGCCTCTCCCTCGGGTTGTCCGCCTTCGGTTTTTAAACTGTCGAGCATTTCTTCTATTCGTTGGCCCCGTTCGTGTGCAACGTCCCATCTGAAGCGGAGCTGCGGAAATGACCTGAGTTGGATGCGCGTCGCTAATTCACTCTTCAAGTATCCGCTTGCGCTTTCCATTCCTTCCAGAACTTCTTCCTCACGTTCCTCGCCTCCACTTGCCGTCACGTAAATTGTAGCGTAGGCGAGTTCCCGATCGACCTCTACCTCTGTAACCGTTACCATATTGAGTCGTGGATCCGCGACGTTTCTAATAAGCAGAATCGCGAGTTCTTCTTGAATCCGCTCCCCCACACGTCGAGCTCTTGCTTCACTGGGCATGATCACACCTTAGCTGACAGGTACAGTCTCTTCCGTGTAGCATTCCAGGATGTCCCCCTCCTCGAACTCATCAAATCCTTTCAACCCCACACCACATTCAAATCCCTCACGAACATCACGGACATCGTCTTTTTCGTGCTTGAGAGACGAGATCGCGCCGTCAAATATCACCTCGTCGGCTCGGATGACTCGCATATGACCGTTGCGCTTTAATTCTCCTTCGCGGACGAAACAGCCCGCAATTCGACCAAGCTTCGGAATTCGGAAAACCGCCCTCACTTCTGCACGTCCCAATATCACCTCATGGACTTCCGGCTCAAGCATACCCTTCAGAGCCTTTTCTACATCCTCGGTGAGGCGATAAATAATATCGTAGATACGGATGTCCACACCTTCCGCTTCGGCAGCATTGCTAGCAGCCTCATCTGCAGTCACGCAAAAACCAATCACGATGCCATCGGAGGCAGAGGCAAGCATGACGTCATTCTTGTTGATATTCCCTGTGCCTGTATGAATTACGTTTACCTTTATATCCCCTACGCTCAACTCCTGCAGAGAGCTGGAAATCGGCTCTAATAATCCCTGAACATCTGCCTTAATCACCAGACGCAGCTCGATTACTTCGCCGGCTTTGAATGCTTCAAATATCTGGTCGAGTGACATGGCACTGGAGGCTTGCGCTCTGCCTCCCGCCCTTGCATCTTCAAGTTCTTCTGCGATGGCTCTTCCTTCCCGATCACTTTCCACAACTGTGAATAACTCACCAGCGACGGGGACGTCAGAAAGTCCCAGGACCGAAACAGGTGTTGAGGGCCCCGCCTCCTCAATTGGGTTTCCTTGATAGTCAAACATCGCTCGGACTTTTCCATGGGAAGCGCCGATGCTGATCGCATCGGCTACTCTAAGCGTACCATTTTGAACTAGCAGGGTGGCCACAACACCTCTGGATTTATCTAGCTCGGCTTCGATTACGGTTCCGACAACATTGCCCGCAGGGTTGGCTTTGATCTCAGTAGCATCAGTGACGAGCGTAATTGCTTCAAGGATGTCCTCTAGCCCTTGCTTCTCTTTTGCCGATATCGGGACCACCATTGTGTCGCCTTCCCAATCGTCCGGGATCAGACCGACATCAGAGAGCTCTTGTTTTACTTTTTCGGGATTTGCATTCGTGCGGTCGATTTTATTTAGAGCCACCAGAACGGGAACTTGTGCCGCACGTGCATGTGCCAGCGCTTCTCGAGTTTGAGGCATCACACCATCATCCGCTGCGACCACAAGGACGACTATATCAGCCCCTTGTGCCCCTCGAGCGCGCATCGCCGTGAACGCAGCGTGACCTGGTGTATCTAAAAATGTGATGGTTTGATCATTGTATTCAACCTGGTACGCGGCTATGTGCTGCGTAATCCCACCCGCTTCGCCTTCAGCAACGTTGGTTTCACGAATAGCATCAAGAAGTGTGGTCTTGCCGTGATCCACATGTCCGAGAACAGTGACAACAGCAGGACGATCGACCAGCGCTTCAGGGTCCTCATCGCCGATAAGTTGTCGCCATTTTGGGATTCTTCCGGATTCTTCGCTATCTTCGTCTTCTACAGGGGTCGCAGGAGTGGCCTCGTAACCAAACTCCTCGATCACGATCGCCGCAGTATCGAAATCTATCTGTTGATTTATGTTCGCCATGACCCCGTTCGCCATCAGCTGCTTGATGATTTCAATGGGGCTGACATCAATCATCTCAGAGAGATCACGAACTGTTACCGTCTCTGCTAATTCGATGGTTTTTTGGCCATTCTCATTCTCATTCTCGCTCATATCCCACCTCCAAAACGAACACACCGACTAGATGGAGCGAGAAAGCCGATGGCTTCAAGTTTAAACTACATTGTCGTTCACCTTGCTACCGCTTGGCATCGCCAGGCTTTTAGCATCAGCCTTCCCACTCTTCTTTACGCTGGGAATAGTAACGCTCGAGTTCCTCAAGTTCCTGACTCGTTAGATCAACTTTCAATGCTCTTGCCAGAGAACCCTGCAACGCGGTCGCCCAACAAGAGCTCTGATCGTGAATATAAGCTCCGCGTCCTGCTTCTTTCCCGGTTGGATCGATCATCACGCCATCCGCGCTTCGAACGATCCGAATCAAATCCCGTTTCGAAATGACTTCGCGACATCCTACGCAGGTGCGCTGAGGGATGTGGCGTTTTCTACTCTTTCGGGAAGCCATTCATTCATCACTCCCGACAAATTATCCCGGGGCGAGCTTGTTAAAAGGCTTCTTTATCCCACTCTTCCCCTTCGTCACGTTTTCTACGTCGTTTAACGACCAATTCTCCAAGATCGGGATCGAATTCAACGAGCCGAGACTTCTCTTTCTTCTTCTTTTTAAGTTCCTCGAGTTCAGCCTCGTCGATCTCGGCTTCATCACCGATATCCTCTGCCGTGAACGTGCTATCAAATTCCTCTACCACCTTCTCAAAGGTTTCTTCGATAGTCTCGGGTTCTTCAACCGCTTTCTCCACAACCGGAGCAACTTCATCTCCCTCAGCTTCAGTGACCGCCTTATCGACTTCGACTCCTTCTACAAGCTCGACTTCTGCAGTGGGTTCAGTAACCTCCGCATCGACGGGTTCCTCTCCCTCTAGGGTGACTTCTTCCTCCTCGAGGACAGGCTCAATCTCCACTTCAGGATAGTCATACTTCGTCAGCACCTCGCGAATTTCAATAATCGCTTTAGGACCAATCCCCTGGAGACCCAGGATGGCATCTTCATCCATCCCAAGTTGCTCGAGCAACGTACCCGCAGTCTTGTAATCAGCTTCCGTGATCAGGTTCAATACCCGGGTGGAAAGACCAACTTCTGGTAACGGCACATCATAGGCTGTGACAGGATAGGATGCACGTACGTCTTCGAGCTTTTGCCGTTCGGCTTGTCGAATGACATCCCGTTGTCCTTCAACTTCTCTCTGGATGCGCTCAACGAATCCTCTTAAAACCTGGTATTCCTCAGGTGTCACCGGGCGACCTTCAGATTTCTTCGTGAGAATCGACTCCACCTGTACCAGAACTTCTTCCTCTTCCGCCGCGAAGGCTTTATATTCTGGTGAAGACTCGAGCAACGCCATGGATTCAATGGCTGCCTCGGGGAGGCTTTTGATATCTATTCGCCAACCGGTAAGTTTGGCTGAAAGGCGTGCATTGACCCCGGCTCTTCCAATCGCCAGACTAAGTTGATCCTCGGGGACGACGACCATTGCTGTCTTCCCTCGACTAGAATCGTCATCGAGATAGACACCTGAAACACGTGCGGGGCTCAAAGATTTTGAGATAAAGGTGGCCGAATCAGGGTTCCATTCAATGACATCGATTTTTTCATCATTCAGATCGCGCACGATCGATTGGATACGTACACCGCGCATTCCGACACAGGCCCCAACCGGATCGACGCCATCTCGTAACGCGGTCACGGCTACCTTCGCCCGCTTACCCGCTTCCCGAGCAATTGCCTTTATCTCCACGAGACCCTGATTGATCTCGGGCACTTCCATTTCAAGCAACCGCCGCAACATGTGCGGATGTGTTCTTGAGACAACGATGACCGGACCGCGCGATGATTTCCGCACCTCGAGCACATAAGTTCGAATACGATCACGGACCCTGAAATGCTCACCCGGTATTTGCTGGTTTCTTGGCAGAATTGCCTCAGCTCGACCGAGACCAACGGTCACGGCTTGTGGCGTTATCGAATGCACGGTTCCGTGCACCATATCGCCTTCACGTTCAACATATTCCTCGTATTGTGCTTCCCGTTCAGCCTCTCTCAGACGCTGTAAAATCACCTGCTTCGCCGTCTGGGCTGCAACACGACCGAAATCGTCGGGGGTAGAATTTACTAAAACCATATCCCCTGGTTCAGCCTCGGGCTCAACCTTACGAGCGTCGTCAAGCGCGACTTCCGTGAGTGTATTCTGGACGTCGTCAACGACTTCCTTCTCTGCATAAACCTCAACATCACCGGTTTCGGCCAGGATTTTTACTTCGATATTCTGTGCACTCGAGGCGTTTACTGACCGCCGGTACGCCGAGATCATCGCCGCCTCCAGGGCCTCCATGACAGTCTCTTTTGGAAGTCCAAAGCGTTCCGTAATCTCGTTGAAAGCCAGGGCAAATTCAGTTTTCATTTCTATTCATCCCCTACCAGGTTAATCATACTCGCATAGACGCAGAAAAGTGGGGCAAACCCACTTTTCCGACCAACTCAAAATTCAAACGCTAACGGGTTGATTTTAGCATACTGACCCACCACCTGCAAGGTAATCCCGAAGCTTCCAGCTATCCGGAAAACCGAGGTGGTTTGACACATCTCAAGTAAATCGAGAACCTGGGCTCATCAAAAGGAGCCCAGCCCAGGTTTCCTGGATGGATCATGGCTGGCACCCATGCTGGCGGCACGAAGGAGCTCGTATTCCTGGGGAGCTCTAACCCTCCTTATCCGCCGCCGTCTCGACGGACGACTCTTGTAAGTGGCGAGAAATCAGGAAAGAAAGCTCACTCAATCGGATTGGTTTCTTCTGGTGGTCCGTTGGTCCAGCGGAAATTACACGATCTTTGAGTTTGAAGTCCTGTCGAGCACTCAGAATAACAATAGGGACCCGCTCACCACCCTCCAGCTTCCGAATTCGATCCAATGTCTCGATCCCATTCATGCCGGGCATCATATAATCTAAGATCACCAAGTCTGGATTGCAATCAGGGATCAATTGAATTGCCTGAGGGCCACTATATGCTTCGATGGGTTCATGCCCGAGCTGGGCAACGGCGAGCGCAAGAAGCCCCACTGTGTTCCGCTCGTCGTCGACGATCAGGATGCGAGCCATATGTTTTTCACCATCTCATGCGGACATTTAACGGCTATCTAATTGAGTATATCCTCTCGCTCTGGTCGGATGACCTTACAACGAACTAACGATTGATGAAGCATTTTATTACCTCTCTGTGGGGATTTGCAGGCACACGAATAGGTGCCACATGGCGCGTATATTTTATAAAATTTCTACGGGATCCTGATTGAATGACAGACAGATGATTGACGGCAACATGTGAAATCCGTATCATACCGGGGTCAATCCTTATCTAATTTTGAGGTGCTTTATGGAAGTGGGCCTGGTTCGTCAAATTGATATCGATGTGGAGATGCAGCAATCGTATCTCGACTACGCCATGAGCGTCATCATTGCGCGTGCGCTGCCCGACGCAAGAGATGGACTTAAACCCGTGCACCGGCGAATTCTCCATTCGATGCACACCATGGGGATTCGTCCTGACAGCTCCTATAAGAAATCAGCTCGAATCGTGGGAGAGGTCCTAGGAAAGTACCACCCCCATGGAGACATGGCGGTGTATGAGGCCATGGCACGAATGGCGCAACCATTTTCGATGCGCTACCCACTCATTGACGGCCAGGGCAATTTTGGCTCTATCGACGGTGATCCCCCCGCTGCTATGCGATATACAGAAGCCAGGCTCGCACCTCTGGCAATGGAGGTCATGTCCGACCTCGAGAAGGATACAGTCGCATACGTCGACAACTTCGATGGTTCGCTGCGCGAACCCACCGTCCTCCCATGTGCAGTCCCCAATCTCCTCGTTAACGGGGCTACGGGTATTGCTGTGGGGATGTCCACCGCCATTCCCCCCCACAACATGGTTGAAGTTTGCGATGCCCTAACCTACATGCTCGAAAATTGGTCTACGTTGGATGAAATCAGCGTCGAGGAGCTGATGAACTTCATACCGGGTCCAGACTTCCCGACAGGCGGCATCATCCTGCGAGAGAAAGGAGAAACCGACAGCATCACTGCGGCATACGCAAGCGGGCGTGGAAAGATCACGCTGCAAGCAAGAACGCATATCGAAGAGATGGGCCGCGGGCGCTCCAGGATTATCGTGACTGAGCTGCCCTACCAGACCAATAAAGCCAGCCTGATCGAGAAGATCGCGCATCTGGCTCGTGCGGGAGCTCTCGAAGGCCTGGCAGACTTGCGTGATGAATCCGATCGCGAAGGCATGCGCATTGTTCTAGAACTTTCCAAAACAGCCGACCCCGAAAAACTATTAGCTTCTTTATACCGCCGCACGTTGATGCAATCCACGGTGAGCGTCATCATGCTGGCACTCGTCGATGGCGAGCCTCGTATGCTCACCCTCAAACAAGCATTGCGCGTATTCCTGGATCATCGCCTCGAGGTAGTAAAGCGACGCAGCGAGTACGACCTGGCGAGGGCCAAGGAAAGAGAACATATCCTCGCAGGATTACGTATTGCGTTGAAAAACCTTGATGAGGTTATCCAGCTCATCAGATCAGCCAAGGATGCCGAACAAGCAAATACAAGGCTACAGAAAAAGTTTGAGCTCAGTGAGCCGCAGGCAAGAGCCATCCTCGATATGCCCTTGCGCCGGCTGTCAAGTCTCGAACGAAAGAAAATCGATCAGGAGTACAAGGAGATTCGAACGAGGATAAAAGCGCTGGAAAGCCTGCTGCGATCTCCGAAAAGGATGCGTGGCGCCATCTCCCAAGAACTTTCTGATTTGAAGACCAATTACGGTGATCGCCGCTGTACGCAGATTGCCCATGCAAAGAAAGGAAAGCAATCAGCTGTATTGATCGCCGCAGATCTGGCTCCCGACAAAGAAACCTGGGCCGTGATCACCAAGGATGGAAAAATCTCACGTACACCCACAGCACGACTGCCGCGAATGTCTGGCTCAGCAGCGCCTGCGTTGGTCATCGAAGCAAACACACGAGACACCCTCTATCTCTTCGACTCCAAAGGAAATGGCGCTGCCATCAGGATGGACACGATCCCTGAAAGTGACAACCCGCAACAAGGTAAGCACTTCTCCAGCGTTACACCTTTGAGCGCTCAGGCAGAACTAACCGCAGGAATATCCCTTCCTCATGAACTGGCAGGGAGCAAGAAGGACACGGCTTATCTGGTCATAGCGACGTCCAAAGGTGTGGTCAAAAAAATAGACATCACAACATTGCCCGGTCCAGCAGCACGATCCTTCGCAGGCATGAAGATTGCTCGCGGCGATGCTTTAGGCTGGGTCGCCCTCACCGATGGAGGGGATGAAATCATCATGATCACTAGCTCCGGCATGGCGATTCGGTTTTCAGAATCGGATGTTCGTCCGACGGGACTCTCAGCAGCCGGTGTACAAGGCATCCGTCTCGATGAAGAGCATACCAGCGTTGTCATGATGGCGATCGCACGACCTGGGCAGGAGCTACTGTTGATCTCAGAGGATGGTTTAGCAAAACGCAGCAACCTCACTAAATTTCCGACTCAAGGGAGACGCGGTAAAGGTGTGTTGGCCTGGAAATCTGGAGAGGATGTTTCAATTGTGGGCGGTGCGATAGGTGAACAGAAAGATCGAGCCGTAATACGTTTTAATCGTGGTGCTCCCCGTTCGGTCCGCTTCAGCGATGCCCCCCGCAGGGCCAGGACATCTTCGGGAAACCCCCTCTTCGAGATGAAGGATGGGACGCGCATCATCGTCGTCTCACCTGCTTTGCCTCGACCGAATATTCAACCGCCTACCCCAACATCCAAGACACCAAGTCGGAAGAAGCGAGTTTCGGCCTCGTCAAAAAAAACCTCCAGCACCAAAAAGAAATCTTCCACGGTGAAAAAAAAGGCAACCAGAAGTTCGAAGGCATAACGGAGCACGACAATAAAAGCTTCAACGAAATCATCTGAAAAAGAGAAAGAGTGAAGAATTTTAGTGAGAGTGCATTTCGCGGATTGATAGGAACTAACAGGTAGCGTGAGAACGTGTAGGGGCGAGCCTTCGTGCTCGCCCTGGTTGTTGTAAAAACATCACAGTTCAATCGAGAAAATATTTGTCTAATGACCATTTAATGGGATTGTTGCAGATGTAGAGTCTTATTCTCTGGTGTTCATCTTTATCCCTGATGATTCGATCGTAGAACGACCTTTGCCATAATTTCTTGTAGTAAGGGGTCCATCCCGAATAGAGGACTTCTTGACCGTAATCGAAGGTCGTTTTTGTTTTGAACCAATGGATGACGTCCGATATCGACACAATTCCTGATGTACTCATTTCCACAGTTGAGAGATTAATCCAGAGAATTCCATGTATATGGTTTGGCATTGTCACGAATTTGTCGAGAGAAACTTTGGGAAACTGGTCCTCGATTTTATGCCAGGTTGTGTGAATCAATTGACCTGCTTCATTGAGGATCATTCTTTTATCGTTCATGTGACCAAAAAGAGGGACCCTGTTTTGCGTGCAGATAGTGATGAAATATGCGTTGGGTTGGGTGTAATCTAACCCAAATAAGCGTGTGCGTTTTCGTTGGTAAAACGGCATGGATTTCCCCCTATTCAATTCTATAGAGATTATACATAGGAAGTTAGATCATTCGTACTGATGATTGGATAAATGACCTGTTGAGGTATTAGGGCCGGCACGAAGGCCGGCCCCTACGTGCTGAGATGAATTTTAATGAAGGCCCGGCAATGATTTCCTGCCCCCATGGCTGAGTGAGGCGGATTTAACCGTCTGACCACCCACACAATTTGGAGGAAAACCTTTAAATAACAAGAAAACTATGAATTCAGACCTGGATGTTCATGAATCTAGATGGGTCATAACGCGATGGTTGAACTATAGGAATAATTTCAGGGCAGTTCGTAGATCAACATATTTTCCGCTGAAGCACTGGAGCTTGCTGGAACAACTCGTGAACCTTTCGTAAGCGTGCCTTCATAGGCGTCATCTCCGTATGCGGTGATCCAACCATCTAACACAAACGGAATAGCACCACCGGCCGGGATCCACTCGCCGTTATATTTTCGGGCGAGATGCACATGCGTACCCGTGGCTCGACCCCCCTCACATGACGGATGACCTAATAGGTCTCCTTGCTGCACATCGGATCCTGCTTCGATGCGGCCCTCCGTAGCGACGTGATAGAAGAATATCACCCAACCTGTCCTCTCATCTCCATCACCATCCAAATCAAGGACGACAGTTGCTTCATCGCTCCGAGCGATGTGACCGCTGGCGGGTGCCGTGAACCAATCGAACGAGATCACACATCCACTTTCTTCGGATGGGGGGGCAAAGTCTAGCGCGCCAAATGGAAGGCTCGTCCCCCAGGCTGGGTGGGGGCCACCGGTGAAATCCCAGACGTGCCCTTCTACGAACGGCAATGCCAGCTCGGGTTGTTGCAAACTTCCAGGGATGTGTGCCATCTCAAGCGAAAAAGGATCTCCCCATAAATCGACATAGGATCGATAAAAACCTTCCGGGCTCACGGCGTGATCAAATTCTTCCTTCCCATAAAGTCCCGCGAAAAAATTTTGGACGGCGACAGTTCCAGCATTTTGCCACGGGTCCACAGGCATCGTAAGACCATCGGTCAGCTCAAGCGAGGTGAGCGAACCTATCCGCCAACCATAATATCCATCACTCAATCGTTCTGCAGCCCAGATCAACTGCCAGAATAATCCTCGATAATCGACATCCTCGACACCCATGGGGTATCTCATCTCATTCCCGGGTGGAAAAGGGAGGCTCAACGCTTTCGTCTGGTATTCCATCAAAGCGAGAAGCAATCTTGGATTGATCGAGTAATTGAGTGCGATGATGTCCACAACGTCCCAGGCATCGCGCTGTCTACGATAAGCAAACGAATCGATTTCTGACAAGAATCCAGGGCGCTTGAGGATCTCTGATCGAAGATCGAAGTCTACTGCGGTCGGCCCATTCACAACCTCGCTATCCGGCAAGATTTTAAAAGGGGACCCTGTCAGGGGCACATAATAGCTCGGGACTTGGAGGGGAAATCCATGCGGGAACGTGGTCACATCATCCGGCAACTGTGGATTCGCTCCCCGAATCTCAGCCTCACTTGTGTTGAAATGCGATGCAACTGATCCAAGAGTATCGCCTGTTTGACTGATATATTCGAAAATCGTTCCCGGCGAAAAAGGTTCCCTCGATGGAATCGGGGTCCCCGAGGTCACCGGAGAGATCTCCGCTGGTGTCTGTGTGGGTGAGGCTTCCGAGGCGGGAGGCAGGCATGAAGTAATGAGCGCAAAGGCGAGCAGCAGTGCGGGCAGCTTGCCCGTCTTCATCTTCATTATCGTGAAATCAACGTTTGATATGAGGCACATGGGCAGGCAATGACTTCTTCTCCATCCTTCACAAGTACCCCCTGGTAACGTTTGGTACCTGCATGGGCAACCCAACCACTTAATTCGAACGGGATGGGTCCATCTGCGAGGATCCACTCCCCATTATATTTCCGGGCGATATGGACATGTGTACCGGTTGCGATACCCCCCTCACATGAGGGATGGCCGATAAGGTCGCCCTGTTCAACGAAAACTCCCGCTTCTACCCGCCCCTGCTCTGCGATGTGGAGGTAGAGCAGCGCCCATCCGCTTTGTTCGCGGCCATCGCCATCCAGATCGAGCACAACCGTACCATCCTCACTGCGCACTACAATACCCGGTGCTGATGCAGTGACCCAATCCTCTGAAATCACACATCCTGTAACGCTCGTTGCAGGTGCGAAATCAAGTGCGGCCCAGGCGCTTTCCCGCTCCCAGGCGCCATGAGGACCCCCAGTGAAGGCCCAGATATGGTTCGGTAGAAATGGGAGGATCAGATCCGGCTGACTTACACCTGGCTCAAAAATGGCGTACTCATACTCCCAAGGTTCACCAAATAGATTCGTGTAAGTTCCTAAAAAAACATTCTCCTTTACGGCTTGATCCCACAACGCTCTATCGTGGAATAAAGAAAGGACATGCTGGATCGCAACCGTACCCGCATTTATCTCCGGAGCAAGACGGAGCGTTGATCGGTCACGAAACTTTAGATCGGTAAGGGTCGCTGAACGCCAGCCATAGTAGCCATTGCCGAGTTCATTCGCCAACCAGGTCAACTGGCGTTGTAATCCCTGGTTGCGCTCATCCTTCACACCTAAAGGATATTTAAATACATCACCAGATGGAACGCCTGGATCCGTGACCCATCCTGAACGGTACTCCAAGAACGCTAATAATATCCGTGGATTAATCGAGTTGTCTAGAGCGACAATTTCAACAACTTCCGGTCCCGGTCTCCAGAATCCGTCAACGATTTCCTGGTATTTATTGAGATATCCTCCCTGTTCCCGGGCAAACGCGGTGACATCGAAATCAGTGGCATGCGGCGAAAAGATAATTTCGCTGTCTGGAAGAAGCTTCTCAGTTGGACCTACATCGACCAGGCGGTTGGGTATGATCAACAACTGATCGGGGTCAATCAGATCCCCCTCAGCGGGAAGCGGCTCTGGAGATTCGATATCGTCGGGTATCACGCCGAATCTGACAGCCAATGCGCGCACGCTGTCACCCGGTTGTGATTTGTAGAGAAGGCTTTCACTTGTGTCGATTGACTCGCTAGTGGGCGTTGGCGGAAATGTGGGGGAGGCAACGGGCTCGAGAAACTCCGGCGTTAATGTCGCCACCGAAGGCACCTCGATGGTCGCCGTGTTTTCGGGCGGATCCACCGGTTTGAAATTCGAGGTCGTGGGTGCTGCGATTCCGCCGGAACCCACACCGCCGGGTGACTCCACATCCGCACGCGTACATGCCAGGCTCACAGCTACAAATGTGAGCCAGAGGAATATCAATGCACGAAAGCCTGAGGATTGCTGAAAAAACAATCGCATCATCTTGAAATCTGGTTTGTATCGTTTCGACAAGCACATGCCTCGATCTGTAC
>SDBS01002945.1_pt1 | contig 16817 bp, 20 predicted proteins | sample 2277091 | NCBI WGS metagenome assembly SDBS01 (sample SAMN10404972, study PRJNA504765) | marine sediment metagenome | isolation source: marine sediment core GS10_PC15, 163 cmbsf | place: Arctic Ocean: Southern Knipovich Ridge | collected 2010 | reverse complement strand
CTTAAGGGACACTACCGACAACACAGGGGATTATCAATAGACAATCGCAAAAGTTACTTTAATTGGTTCTTTTATCTACGTCCGAGGTGATGAAAAAGCACACTTTCATGATTAATATGCCCATTCTGAACGAAGTGACGGATCTACAGTTCAAATATCATCAGCCTAAAGACTTGCTGGTTACGGGTAACTGGTTACTGTTTACTGGACGCTAGCTACAGATTGCTAATCGCTGATATTAGATATGGAGTTAAGGGATGAGAATCGGGAATACAGAAATCACTTTTAAAGTCGGTGATCTAACAAAGGAATCAGCGGATATTCTGGTAAACGCAGCTAATAATCAAGGTTGGATGGGCGGAGGAGTCGCAGCTGCATTAAAAAGAACGGGGGGTGATGTTGTCGAAAAGGAAGCGGTTGATAGAGGACCTGTCGATGTAGGGCAAGCGATAGTGACACAGGCAGGTGATCTTAAAGCAAAATACTTGATTCATGCTGCAGTAATGGCTATGGATTTCGTGACAGACGCGGAAAAGATAAGCCAGGCGACTTTTGCAACATTATCAGAAGCGGATGATCTGGGCGCGGAAATAATTGCCTTTCCGGCTTTTGGCACAGGTGTAGGCAGATTTCCACCAGGAGAAGCCGCCAAAGCAATGATCAATGCTGTAAAGAAATATCTAGCTAAAGGTGATTCCGGATTGATCGATATACGCTTTGTTTTATTCAACAGACAAATCTATAATAAGTTTGTTGAAATCGCTGATGGAATAAGCCATCAGAATAGCGGCAGGTCTTAGGCCAAGTCTGTATATCTAATAAGAGGTGGTAGTTATGGCCAAGGAAAGAACAGCACTATTAATAATAGATATGCTCAATGATTTTATCGAAGCTGATGGCAAGCTGGTCGTTGAGAGCGCTAAATCGAGTGTAGAACTGATAAAGAAACGTCTGGATAAAGCAAGAAAGGAAGGATGGGTTATCATATATCTGACCGATGCTCATCGCCAAGACGATCCAGAGTTTGATGTATGGCCCCCACATGCAATTGCCGGGACTTGGGGAGCCGAGATAATAAAGAAACTTAAACCTAAACCAAAGGATTATATAATTCCCAAAAGACGTTATTCCGGACTTTTTGGTACACAGTTGGACCTTGTCCTTCGCGAGAACGACATTGAAAATATCGTCATATGTGGAGTCTTAAGCAATATTTGTGTACTCTTCACGGCAGTAGAAGCAAAGAATTTGACTTATAATGTTTCCGTGCCGAGAGATTCGGTGGCTAGTATTTCGGACGATGATAACGATTGGGCACTTAAACAAATGGAACTCCACGGTGTAAAGATCATATAGTCAGATAAAAGCAACTGTGCAGGTATTGAGGGTAGGTGTACGAAGTGTTCTTTGTAGCCGATGAAAAAGACATAAAGAGTGGAAATCTAACCGATGTATATTTTAAGCGATGTATAGAGGTCTTGAAGAAAAAGGGCGTAAAGAAACATGTACGTTGTGAAGTTAGAGCAAGCAGATTTCCTGAAGCGTGGAACTGGGCTGTTCTGGCAGGTATAGAAGAAGTGAAGGAGCTTTTTAAAGGCAAAGACATAGATATTGAATCGATGAAAGAAGGGACCGTTTTTAAAAGCGAAGAACCTGTAATGACAATATCAGGAAAATACGTTGATTTTGGTGAATACGAGACAGCCCTTTTGGGGATGTTGTGTCAGGCTTCCGGTATTGCCACAAAAGCGGCGCGATGCAGGATAGCGGCGGGCGAGAGGGGTATATATAGCTTTGGAGCGCGGAGAATGCATCCAGCAATTGCACCGATGATCGAAAGGTCTGCATTCATAGGTGGTTGTGATGGTGTGGCTGTGACCATCAGCGCGGAGTTGATCGGAGAGAAACCGGTAGGGACAATGCCACACTCTTTGATCTTAATGATGGATAGTCCGGAGAAAGCGTATGAGGCTTTTGATGATATTATGCCCAAAGAGATAAAAAGAGTTGCTTTAGTCGACACATTCGAGGATGAGAAGTTCGGAGCTTTGACGGCAGCAGAAACTCTCAAAGGAAGACTTTTTGCAGTTAGACTTGACACTCCCGCATCAAGAAGAGGTGATTTCTTAAAGATCATCGAAGAGGTGCGGTGGGAACTGGACCTGCGTGGTTTTAATGATGTCAAAATATTTGTTAGCGGAGGCCTAGATGAATATAGAGTTCTGGAATATAATCCTTATGTTGATGCCTATGGTATCGGAACAAGCATAAGCAGCGCTCCTGTAATTGATCTTTCACTGGATATCGTAGAGGTAGAAGGTGAAAGCCTATCCAAAAGAGGAAAGATGTCTGGTGTAAAAAAAGTCTACAGGTGTGAGAAATGCTCAAATGATTGTATTGTTCCTACAAAGAAAGAAGTGGGGCGATGTGAATGTGGGGGTGGATGGAAGCAACTTCTTGCGCCGTTGATTAAGAAAGGCGATATAGCCAGAAAAACGGAATCGCCACAAGCGATCCGTGAATATGTCATCAGACAATTGATGGAGCTTGAGCTGTGTCTTGATTAGAATAGATAATTCAAGATAGATGTGATACAAAGTAATCTGATATAATACCGCCAACATTTTATTTAAAGGGGACTTAAATAAGTGCTTAAAAAAATATTGATTATGGTTGTTTTGGTTTTGTTATCATTTGTTATTTTAGTCGGCTGCACCAATGACCTTGAAGCTTCTCAAGAGTATGAGAAGTCTTTTAAGAAGATATGGGACACATTGATGGAAAAGAACACAAAAACTAACGAAAAAAATAAGGAAGCTTTAGAAGTCGGTGATATTGACGAGGTGATAAAGACCTATCAGAGCCTGGAAGAAGACAATCGCAAAGCAAAGAAAGAGCTTAACAAACTTACACCTCCTGAGGAATTACAAAAACTTCACATTCTAATGAAAGCTGATCTGGAAGCAGGCATGCAATACGCTTCGTGGGTGGCCAAAGTACTTAGTGAGACTGAGGGCAATTATTCGGCTGATCAGGAAAAACAACTAAAGACTTTTGAAGACGCCTGGCTTCAGGCAGAGAAAGGCATAAAGGAGGAGCTTAAAAAACAAGGATTCACGCTGGAAGAGTAGAGTCATAAGTTTATTATAATCCTGATGGTTCGTCTGCGTAAAGCTCCATATATCCACACTTCTTACAGACATAAACGTTTACTTGAGATCTTCGGCTTGGATTAATATAGAATGTCTTGCGAGGTCCAACAAAAAGATTATGACCAAAATCGGCTTGTATTACATTTAGTATCTCAAAACTGGCAATTGTCATTTTGGTACCGCATTTTCCGCACTTTTGTTCATCACCCATAGCATTAATTGCGTCGATCTCCGCTTTCAAGTCAGGCCTCTTCTTCTTTTTCACTTTGGTTTTCTTCGTCATATCATTTCTCCTTATATGCATCGAAGAGTCTGTATGCTTGCTCTAGATCTTCCTGGTTGTTTATATTGAAAAACGATCTTAAATCTGAATCGAACATAATGATAGTATCTTCATAAACAATTTTAACATTAACACTAGTAAAGAAAGATGTCACTTTTCTATGTCCAGAAGAAACAGCATTTGACATTGGTTGTATACAACGTTTCGAATAAACTCCGAACAGAGGATGAAGAACACCATCTACGCTGGCCACGGTAACATCGAAGTTGCTTGATGTGTTATATAGATATCTAAGTAATTTTGCTCGAATAAAAGGAATATCACATGAGACGACTATGTTATGTGAATCAGACGAAGCCTCAAGGCCGGTCAGGATCCCTACCAATGGCCCTTGGTCGATGAGCTTGTCTTTTAATACGGTTATACTGGGAATCTCGAGATTTTTAAATTTGTCTACATCATTTGTGATTATATAAACGTTAGGGTCGATCTTTTTTACTGTTTCTATGACCATCTCGAGAACTGTCCTGGCTCCAAGCTTAATAAGCGTTTTGTCGATACCCAAACGTGAACTACGTCCTCCGGCTAAGATAATTGAGGCCAAGTCTCCTCCAGTCATTAAGGATTTGATTATAACATTCAAGCTTATGCATGTGGTACAATGAGTGTGTTGAATGTATCGGAAAGGAGAAAAATGTTCGGACTGGGACTCCCAGAAGTTGCAGTTATTATAGTAATTGCGGTAATAATCTTCGGTCCAGATAAGATCCCGGAAGTTGCCAGGACTATTGGCAAAGGCATGCGTGAGTTCAAGAAATTTACATCGACTTTCGAGGGTGGTTTTAAAGAAGAGTTTGAGTCAATAATGAACGACGGGGAATCACCTCCCAAGAAAAAACCGATACCAAATGTCACGCCTCAGACAGATATGAGCGACAAGGGGCACCCCGAAGCGATGGCTGATGGTAAGAAAAAGGATGAATCAGACGACCTAGGTCTTGATACACCCCTGGAGTAAAAGAAAGTGAAAATTGGATTAATCCAGCCATATCATCCTTCTAACGTCAGGCTCTATGGGAAAATATATATGAGCCAGCTTACTTTACCCGCTCTTGCTGCACTTACTCCAAGAGAAATCGATGTAGTGGTAAGAGATGAAAATACTGCTAAAATAGACTTTGACGAAGGTTTCGATCTTGTCGGTATCAGTGCATTAACAGCAACAGCTACAAGGGCATATGAAATAGCTGATGAGTTCAGAAAGCGTGATGTACCGGTAGTCATCGGCGGTGTCCATGCCTCACTTATGCCACAAGAAGCGATAGAACATGCTGATGCTGTAGTAGTGGGCGAAGCAGAAGGCGTTTGGGAAAAAGTAATTGAGGATATTAAGAAGGATTCACTTAAGCGGTTCTATACGAGACAGGATAAACCCGATCTGACATGTCTCCCGTTTGCCCGTCATGACCTTATGGATACAAAAAAGTATGTTAATATTCCAAAGGTTGAAACATCGCGTGGTTGTCCCTTCAACTGTAGCTTTTGTTCTACGACCACTCTGTTTGGTCGGAAAATGAGATACAGGAAAATAAGCGATGTAGTATGTGAGATAAAGAGGATAAAACCAAAGTTTGTCTTTTTTACGGATAATAACATAATCGGGAATAGCAAATACGCGAAAGAACTTTTCAAAGCGCTTATCCCATTAAAGATAAAATGGATAAGTCAGGCATCGATTGATTTCGTGAGAGACTCTGAACTTCTCAAGCTAGCCAGGAAAAGTGGCTGCGTAGGTATGCTGATAGGTTTTGAATCATTGTCACAGAAAGTATTGGAAAAGACCGGCAAGGTAACTAATAAAGTTGATGAGTATAAGAGATCTCTACGCAAACTGCATCGAAATAGGATCGGGACAATAGGTTGTTTTGTATTCGGCTTCGATGATGAGGACTCGTCTGTGTTCGAGAGGACTTTAAAGTTTGTCAAAAGATACAACATAGATAATCCTCAATTTACAGTGCTTACACCGTTTCCGGGAACAACTCTTAGAACAGAGATGGAAAAAGGAGGACGGATCCTTCATAACAAATGGGAGAAGTATGATTCGACCACTTTGGTGTTTGAGCCAAAACTGTTGCCTCCTGTTGAATACCGTCGGGCGTTTGACTACATTTGCAACAAAGTGTACTCATGGCCATCAATAATAAAAAGGATTCTTCGGTCAGCGCTGTATATGAGATCTCTTTACCGTCCGTTCGTATTTCTGCAGATAAACATAATTTATCGCAAACTTTTCAAAGTAAGCGTGGAGAGCCAGGATCCTTTATCAGGTATGACCTATTCAGATACTAAAAATGATAATTAAGTTTTTCGGAGCATATAAGAAATTGCTGGCTAACAGGCATAGTATTAAGAAACACTGCTATTCATGTCAGTGTTTCTGTGTTAGTCTATAATTAATCAAATAAACACGGGAGCTTCTAAAGTACAGCTGAGAGGGTGCGGTAAAGCGCACCGACCGTCAAACCTGATCTGGATAATACCAGCGTAGGAAGCATATAAAGGGAGCCGTGTATCTTTCAAGAGATCACGGCTTTAGATTTAGAGGGAGGCAAAATGATGAAGATGGAGAAAGATATATGGTGCGGACTGGAAGATATAAGAAAGGGAAGACCGCTGGTTCATCACATCACAAATTATGTGGTCATGAACGAGACAGCAAATATTACACTCGCCCTGGGAGCCCTACCGGTCATGGCTCATGCGCACGAGGAAGTAGAAGAGATGGTCGCCATGGCGGGAGCGCTAGTAATAAACATTGGAACCCTTGATCCTTACTGGGTGGAATCTATGATGTTGGCAGGAAGAAAAGCAAATGCACTTAATATTCCGATCGTGCTTGATCCGGTAGGTGTCGGTGCGACCAAATACAGAACAGAGACTGTTCAGAATATGTTGAGTGAACTGAAGATCGCTATTGTCCGGGGAAATGAAGCTGAAGTAGCTATACTGGCCGGGGAAGACGCAGTCGTTAAAGGGGTCGAGTCAGATGGAACTAAGGCAAATGTTGTGACTGTGTCAAAAAAACTAGCCTCAAAGCTGGAGTGTGTTGTTGCTGTAACGGGCCCTGAAGATATAGTTTCTGACGGCACAAACGTTGGGATCGTCCGAAATGGTGATGCTATGATGGGGTGTATTACCGGAACGGGGTGCATGTCAACTACGATAGCTGCCGGCTTTGCCAGTGTGGAGAAGGATTATTTTAAAGCGGCTATCGGATCACTTGTTTGTTTTGGATTGGCTGGTCAAGGCGCAGCAAGCAAATCATCTAATCGTCCTGGATCATTTCATACATTTATCTATGATGAATTGGCACAATTAGATCAAAAAGATATTATTAAAGAAGCAAAAGTAGAGATCCGGTAGGATGGTTTAGATGACTTCAAGCGCAGGCTATAACGTTTACGTAGTCACAGACGAGTCGTGGGGGAAAAGCCATTACGAGGTAGCTGAAAGTGCGATAAAGGGTGGGGCAAACGTGATTCAACTTCGTGACAAAAACAAGGATGATGAAAGCTTTATGAAGGATGCCTGGGCGATCAGGAGACTCACGGAGGAAGAGCAGATCAAATTTATAGTAAATGATAGGGTGGAAATCGCCAGGGAAGTAAAAGCCGATGGTGTTCATATTGGTCAAAATGATGATCCAATAAAAAAAATAAAAAAAACGATACCTGTAAAAATGATAATAGGAATTTCAGCAACAACATATGCAGAAGCGATTATCGCTGAACAACAAGGAGCGACATATATAGGAGCAGGACCAGTTTACTATACTACGACTAAAGATGATGCAGCTAATCCATTCGGTGTAAAAGAGCTTAAGAGGATATGCCAAGCAGTCAGAATACCGGTTGTCGCAATCGGAGGCATAACCTTAAAGAACATAGAGGAAGTGGTTTTGGCAGGAGCCAATGGTGCCGCAATAGTCTCTGCGATAGCCGGCGCATCTGATATTATAGAAGCAACGATACGGTTTAAAATGATATGGAGAAAATATGGGTCTAATTGATTCATTGAAAAAAGGAGTAATACCGTCATCCGTCGAGACTGTGGCTTCTTATGAGTCGAAAGAGATAGAACAGCTGATAGATGACATAATAAACGGTCACACTGTTATACCGGCCAATAATAAAAGGCCAAACGTGAGGTCGACTGCTATTGGCAGGGGATTAAAAACAAAAGTCAATGCAAATATTGGGACCTCACAAGCATATAAAGACCTTGACAATGAAATAAAGAAAGCCTCTTGCGCAATTGAGTCGGGTGCTGATACGATCATGGACCTGTCGACCGGAGGTAATATTGATTTGATCAGACGAGAGCTTTTGAAAAAGTTCGATGTGCCTTTGGGAACTGTGCCGATCTATCAAGCTGCTGCATTAGCTATCGAAAGAAAGGGCAACATCGTTGATATGACAACCGATGACATGTTTGATGCTATTAGCATGCAGTGTGAAGATGGGGTTGATTTCATAACAGTCCATTGCGGAGTCGTCCGCACTGTCGTCGAGATGCTTAGCAAGAAAGGTCGAGTGACAGATGTAGTAAGCCGCGGCGGGGCTTTTCTGACTGCGTGGATGGTACATAATGACATGGAGAATCCATTATACTCAGAATTCGATAGAATGCTAGAAATAGCTAAGGAGTTTGATGTCACGTTGAGCCTGGGAGACGGTTTGCGTCCTGGTTCAATTGCCGATGCTAGCGACCATGCTCAAATAGCCGAACTTGTGGTCTTGGGGGAACTGGTCAAAAGGGCTCGTGATGAGGATGTACAGGTCATGGTGGAGGGACCGGGACATATGCCCATGGACCAGATCGAGGCAAACATAGTTTTAGAAAAACGTATTTGTGACGGGGCGCCATTTTACGTATTGGGTCCATTGGTAACTGATGTCGCACCTGGTTATGATGAAATAACGTCCGCTATTGGAGGAGCGATCGCAGCTATGTGCGGAGCTGATTTCTTATGCTATGTCACTCCCAGGGAACATCTTGGATTGCCGGATACCGAAGATGTTGTGAGAGGTGTTGTCGCTTCCAGGATAGCTGCTCATGCGGCAGATATCGTAAAAGATATACCCGGAGCAAGGGATTGGGATAGGGACATGTCAGTGGCTAGAAAAGCGTTGAATTGGTCTGATCAGATGAAGCTAGCTATACATCCCGATAAAGCTAAGGATCTATACGATGAGAATAAAACAAGTGATGATTGTGTATGTACGATGTGCGGAGAGTTCTGTGCTATGAAAGTCGTTGCTGAATATCTTGACTCTACCATCATTGAAACTTGTTGACATGGATCTAGCAAGCCTAGGTGAAAAAAAACTTATAGAAAGAATATCCTTCCAGGTTGAAGAATTCCAAAAAAAAGATACCAGAATAATCACGAGTATCGGCGATGACACAGCCGTAATAACCGATGAATCGAAAAAAGCGATCCTGCTAACGACAGATGCAATGGTAGATTCAGTGCATTTTGTTTTGGATGCTATAGATCCAGAAGACCTTGGCTATAAAAGTATAGCTATTAATGTAAGCGATATCGCGGCTATGGCCGGGAGCCCAGAATTTGCAGTTATTACTTTAGGATTATGTAATAAAATTGATGTACAATTTATAGACTCCTTGTATGATGGAATGCTCGAAGCCGGCAAAGAGTTTGGTGTTTCTCTAGTCGGTGGAGATATGTGCATGTCACCTACAATGTTTATCAATGTTACCATGACCGGAGAGTCTAAGCTAGACAGATTGTGCCTGAGAAAAGATGCCACGAATGGTGATGTAATAATGGTTTCAGGAGCATTGGGAGCCGCGGCAGCCGGTCTAGAAGTAAATCGTCATAACTTGAGGATAAGCCCCGATACAAAAGAGTATGTTCTTAAACGTCACAATAGACCCAGGCCAAGAGTATTAGAGGCAAAGATTGCTGCCGATTCAGGTGCAAATGCGATGCAGGACATAAGCGATGGGCTTGCCACTGATTTAAACCACATTCTTAAGGCAAGTGAATGCGGAGCCACTATTTTTGAGCAACAGATTCCGATTGACAGAGGGGTTGAAGAGGTGGCCAGACATATTGGAAAAACAGCACTTGATCTAGCGCTATACGGCGGTGAAGACTATGAGCTTGTTTTTACGATACCAAGGGGAAAAGCAGAGAAAATAGACCAAATGAACAACTCAAAGGAAGCGGCTCCGATGACTAAGATAGGTGAAATAACTGATTCGAAAAGTGGGATTTACATTGTGGACGCCAAGGGCATGGTGCATGAACTCGTCAAACAGGGATACGAGCATTTCAAATGAGGAATAAGACAAAGCAAGTATTGGTAATTGCGGGTTTAGATCCAAGCATGGGAGCAGGCCTGGGTGCTGATATCACAGTTATTCAGGAGCTGGGTGTATTTGTTGCAGGGGTCGTCACAGTAATTGTTGCTCAAAATAGTAAGAGAGTTTCCGGTGTTTTTCCTATTGAGACGCCTGTTCTTGGGGCAGAGCTTGATTCATTGATTGAAGACTACGATTTTGATGCTGTAAAAATATCAATGATGGGAAGTGTAGAAAACGCAAGGTATATAGAAAAGATTATAAATACACTAGATAAACCTGTTGTGCTTGATCCGATTCAAAAAGCAACAACCGGAGGCATGCTTTCAAATGGTGATCTTCTATGTGAAACGGTAGAAAAGATACTACCAAACTCAAAAGTTGTCATACCAAACATTTATGAAGCTAGTTTTATTACCGGTTATGAAATAAAAAACTTATCGGATGTCAGGATAGCTGCAAAAGAGATCAAAAAACGTGGCGTCGAATGGGTCCTCATAAAGGGGGGACATTTAAAAGAAGATGTCCTGACAGATACATTGTTTGACGGAGAGAATTTCTTTTACTATGAACATAAAAAATATGGACAGGATGAAATAAGGGGCACTGGCTGCATACTTTCATCTGCTTTGACTGGTTACATCGCGCTTGGTTATGATATTAAAGAAGCAACTGCCAAGGCAGTTGACTATGTACAAGAAAAGATAGCTGAATCCCTAGTTACGGGAAATGGGAAAGCTCAGGCAGCACTTTATCGGAAAAAGGACTAAATATGTCAGAAGAACTAAAAAAGCTATTAGCGCTTCAGAAAATTGATACTTTAATCGATGGCCTAAAAAAGAAGCTGAAAAATCTTGAAGAGCGAGATATGCATGAGGAAGCTTCGCTAAAACTTATTAAATTACAAGTTGATTTAACAAAAGAGCTGAAAGAAAAAGAGGTCAAAGAAAAACAGGTAAATAAAATGGAAGGTGAGATAAAGAGAATCGAAGAAAAGTTGTCTCATGAGGGGAAAAAGCTATATGATGGCAAGACTACAAATCCTAAGGAGCTAATGTCTATACAGACCGAGATCAAGGCTCTTAGGAGTGAAAAAGATAAAAGAGAGAACATGTACTTAGAGGCACTTGAGCAGATGGAGGTCTTGAACTTAACGACTGAGGGTCTTATTACTGAAGAGACAGAGGTAAATAATAGGGTCAATAAATTCAAAAAGAGTCTTGAAAAGAATGAAAAGACAATAGAGGATGGCGTTAAGGATCTGGAAGAAAAGCGAAAAAAGGTTGTCCTTACAATAGATAATGATTCTTTAAAGCTCTACTTAAAGTTGAGAGATGGGAAAAGTGGTTTAGCTGTAGTCAAGGTGTTAGATGGCATATGTCAGGGTTGTAATGTAGAGATCTCTACTGAAGAAGAAGACAAGATGCTGTATGAAGATAGAATATGGCGATGCGAGCACTGCAAGCGCATTCTAGTCGAATAATGAGACAGTAACCAGTGATAGAAGACCAGAAAACAGTAATAGAGATTATGAATCGGACACCAATGATCACAGCAGAGTAACGATGAAAAGGAGATGTAAGGTCTGAATCCTGACACTATTGACTTGTGAGTATGAAGGAATTAGCGGCGATTAGTAAGATTGATTGAAAAAGCAAGACATAGATTTACTGGTAGCCGGTTATTGATTGTCAAAATGGGGGAAACATGAAATATGATCTGGAGATTTATGTAGACGGAGCGTCATCCGGGAATCCGGGACCTGCCGGCATCGGTGGAATAGTACTAAAGAACGGTCAAGAATTGCTAGCTTTTAGCGAATATATCGGGGAAGCGACGAATAATATGGCCGAGTATAAGGCCCTGCTCTCCGCATTAGAGCGAATAAAGAGTGATCGGGCTGGTTCAGTAAAGATCAAATCAGACAGTGAATTAATGGTCAAACAGCTTAAAGGACAATATAAAACTAAAAACCCAGATCTAAGAGAGTTAGGAAGTACGATTCGTGAGCTTCTATCAAGGTATGATACAGTTGATGTCAAACATATTCCGCGGGATGAAAATACACGCGCTGATTCTCTAGCAAATGATGCAATATCAAAGAAAGTGGATGAGAATAAAGGTAGACCAAAAACTACGTTTATCACATTCATAAGTGATTTTGGACAAGAAGATGGTTGGACAGGCATTGTCAAGTCAGTTGTGCTGGAGATAAATCCAAAGGCTAAGATTATTGACATAGCTCACGACATAAAACCTTTTGATATTAATAAGGGCGCATTCGTACTGTCAACTGTTGTATCTTATATAAAACCGGCCATACATCTGGCTGTTATTGATCCTGGAGTAGGAGGCCAGCGTCAGTCTTTGGCAATCGAGACAGTCGGTGGCAATATGCTTGTCGGACCGGATAACGGTCTACTTATACCGGCCGCTAAAAGAGATGGGGGCATAAAGAAGGTCGTGTCTATAACGAGTGAAAGAATAATGCTGAAACAGAAGTGGTCTACATTTAATGCCAGAGACGTTTTTGCACCAGCGGCAGCTCATTTAAGCGCCGGAGCCGACATTAAGGTGCTGGGGCAAGAAATAGAACAAAACTCATTAGTGCCGGGTCTTTGGGCTGAATCCAGAATATCTGCAAATGGTGTTGAAGCTGAAATAATCGATATTGACAGATTTGGCACAGCCAGGCTTAGTATACCATCGGCGGATATGGAGAAACTGGGAATATCAACAGGGAGTCAGGCGGAATTATCGTGGGCCGATCAGGAGATAATTGTCAAAATGGAGAGGACGTTTAGCGATGTTGCTCAAGCCGAGACAGTAGCCTTGGTAGATTCGTCGGGGTATCTATGCATTGCTGTCAACAGGGGAAGTGCTGCGGAACAATATAGATTAAAAGTTGGACAGCGGATAAACATAATAAGTAGATAAAAACGAATAGTTGAGTCGAATGGTCCGGTCATAAGGTTTGGTTATAATGGAAAGGAATATGGAAAAATATCTGGACGACTTTTTGGAGTATCTTCGTTTTCAACGCAACTATTCGAAACACACCATTAAAGCTTACATGCGTGATCTGACTAAGGCCCTATCATTTTTTAGCAGCTATGGACTGACTGGACTTTCCGAGGTTGACTACTCAGTCATTAGAAGATATGTGGCGCACTTAAACACAATCGGATACGCCAAGGCAAGCATTGCCCGTCATATCTCGTCTCTAAGGTCATTCTTCAACTACTTAGTCCAAAACGGTTGCCTTGAATTAAATCCCACGTTATTAGTCACACTACCGAAGAAAGACAAGATATTACCAAAAGTATTAAACAGAAACGAAATAGATAAGATTGTTAGTATGCCGGATGAAACAAGTGTTATAGGTCTAAGAGATCTTGCTTTGCTGGAGATTTTATATGCTACCGGTATAAGAGTAAGCGAGCTAGCCAGTTTGGATATCGAGGATGTAGACATAGTAAATCATGAGATAAGAGTCACCGGAAAAGGAGAAAAAGAGCGGATTGTTTTTTGTGCCCCGATCGCCATAGAGGTTCTAACAGCTTATTTGAAATTTGCACGTTCAAGATTTTCTTCATCAAACGACGATAGCGCACTATTCTTAAGCAGAAAGGGAAGGCGGATATCGGTCCGGTCAATTCAAAATATTGTCGACCGTTATGGTATAAAAGCTAAGATCGGAAGACGTTCAAGTCCACACATGATAAGACACTCGTTCGCTACACATATGCTGGAACAAGGAGCAGATCTAAGGACGATTCAGCAGCTTTTAGGACATTCTGATCTATCGACGACCCAGATATATACGCATTTAGAGCGAAAGCGACTAAAGCAGATTCACAAGAAAGCTCATCCCCGTGCTTAATGTGTATATAGTGGAGTAGACCAGTTAATACATATAGCAAATATACAGGGAAGAGCGAAACATAGATGAGATTTTTTGACGGGCTATCAAGTAACAGTATAGAATTCTAAAAGTGATCAATATGTCAAAAACTAAACCAGCAAGGACAAAAAAAACAAAAGAGGAAAAAGCGGCCGAGTATCAGGCTGTCATGAAGATTTGGAAAGAATATAAGATGACGGGTACGACTGAGATAAGGGATAAACTGATCCTCCATTATGCTCCTTTGGTAAAGTATGTAGCAGGTCGTATATATGTAAAAGTACCACCCAATGTTGAGCATGCTGATCTGGTAAGTTGTGGAATATTCGGCTTAATAGACGCAATCGAAAAGTTTGATCTCAAAAAGAATATAAAGTTTGAGACATATGCGATCGCCAGAATAAAGGGTGCGATAATCGATGAACTGCGGGCGCTTGATTGGATTCCCCGATCAGTAAGGTATAAAGCAAAAGAAGTAGAGAGAGCGTACGTAAAGTTAGAACAGGATTTCAAACGCACACCAACAGACGAGGAAATTTCCAACGAGCTTGGCGTTACTATAAAAAAACTGCACGAAACGATAAAACAGATAGGCAATACTGCCGTGATCGCTCTTGAGGATACATTCAGTGTTGGTAAGGACATGGAGGGCAAAGTTGGCTTGATCGATGTGATTGAAGACGGTAAGTCGATCGAACCGGCAGCGACCTTTGAGCTTGAAGAGATGAAGACACTGCTAGCGCAGTCAATTGATCGGCTTCCTGAAAGAGAGAAGACCGTTATAGCCCTATACTATTACGAGGGGTTAACGTTAAAAGAGATAGGGGAAGTTCTGGGTGTAACAGAGTCCCGAGTATCTCAAATGCACACAAAAGCCATTTTGCAGCTCAGGGCTAAGTTAAAACAGTATATTTAGCTTGCTCAGCATTAATAATCTATGTTAAACTTTAAAGTTGTGAATTAACTTAGAATATATCTTATATAAAGGAGGGAAGAATAAATTTGACTATTGTATCAATGAAGAATTTATTAGAAGCCGGCGTTCACTTCGGACATCAAACAAGACGCTGGAACCCAAAAATGAAAAAATATGTTTTCACCGAGAGAAATGGCATTCACATTATTGATCTTGAAAAAACTCTTGGTTTTATTGAGGATGCTTATGTAAAAGTTCAGGAGGTTTCAAGTAGGGGCGGATTTGTTTTATTTGTAGGAACAAAAAAGCAAGCTCAGGATGTTATCAAAGAAGAAGCCGAACGTTGCGAAATGCCGTATGTTAATCAAAGATGGCTTGGTGGGACATTGACAAATTTCTCGACTATCAAGAAAAGGTTGAAGAGGTTAGAGGAATTAGAAAAAATGGAAGCCGATGATTCCTGGGATGGCGAGACCAAGAAAGCAATACTCAAGTTGAAAAGAGAGAAGGCAAAGCTTGATTTTAATCTTGGTGGTCTAAAGAAGATGACCAGGGTGCCAGATATCGTTTATGTCGTTGATAGCAAAAAGGAGATCATAGCCTTACGTGAAGCCAGACATCTTGATATACCAATAATCGGCCTTGTTGATACGAATGCTGACCCAGACGAGGTGGATTATATAATTCCCGGCAATGACGATGCTATAAGGGCGGTAACACTCATTACAAAAACTATGGCCAATGCGGTCATGGAAGGTAGAGCGAAAAATTCAGAAGTTCAGAATGAAGACAATGGCAACGAAGAAGATGTGAAATCAACTAGCGCTAAGAAAAACTAACGGAGTTTAAGGAGGATGTATACTTTTGGTTTCTAGCCAAATGATAAAAGAGCTTAGAGAAAAAACTGGCGCAGGCATCATGGACTGCAAGAAAGCTCTTATTGAGTCTGATGGAGACATAGAAAAAGCAACTGTCTGTCTAAAGGAACAAGGATATCGAAAACTTGAGTCTAAGGCGAACAGAATTGTAAAGGAAGGTACTATTGAGCCATATGTGCACTTAGGAGGCAAGCTTGGTGTTCTTGTTGAGATCAATTGTGAGACTGACTTTGTAGCTAAGAACAGTGATTTTAAGTCATTTTCGCATGATGTTGCAATGCAGATAGCAGCAACCAATCCTATTTATATTAACAAAGATGATGTGCCAAAAGAAGTCACTGATGAGATTGCCAAGGAAGAAATTGAATCCTTTTATAAAGAAAATTGTTTGCTCGAGCAATCTTTCATAAAAGATGAGTCCACGACGATCAGGCAATTATTGATAGATCTGGCAGCAAAGATTGGAGAGAATATTCGCATACGGCGGTTTGTACGCTATGAGCTGGGGCAAGGGGACTAGTTTTGAATAAACCTGCATATTCTCGAATAATGCTTAAGTTAAGCGGGGAGTCGCTTGCTGATCCTAAAACAAACAATGGAATCAGCTACGAAATAATCAATTCCATTGCCGAACAGTTAAAAGAGATTAAGACTTATAGTATTGAAATTGCTGTCGTGGTCGGTGGTGGCAATATCTTTCGTGGTTATGCCGGTAGTATGAATGGCATGGATAGAGTATCGGCTGATTATATGGGCATGGTGGCTACCGTAATCAACGCAATGGCTCTTCAGGACGCAATGGAAAAGAAGGGTGTATATACACGTGTACAGACAGCAATTGATATGCAAGAAATCGCGGAGCCATATATAAGGCGTAGAGCTATCAGACATCTCGAAAAAGGAAGGGTAGTGATCTTCGCTGCCGGAACGGGAAACCCATACTTTACAACGGACACAGCAGCTGCCTTAAGAGCTTTAGAGATCGATGCAGAAGTAATTTTAAAAGCTACGAAAGTTGAAGGAGTATATGATTCAGATCCGACGCTGAATCCCAACGCTAAGATGTTTAAAAAGCTGAAATATCTGGATGTTATCAACAAAGATCTGAAGGTGATGGATGCTACATCAATAACGCTATGTCGAGATAATGATTTACCAATAATAGTATTCAATCTTACCAAAACAGGGAATATTATGAAAGCAGTGTTTGGCGAACATATCGGGACAATTGTGGCAAAGGAGTAGCTATGGCTGTCGATGATGTATCAAAGATAACAAGTGAAGCAGAACA
>SDBS01002944.1_pt1 | contig 16818 bp, 17 predicted proteins | sample 2277091 | NCBI WGS metagenome assembly SDBS01 (sample SAMN10404972, study PRJNA504765) | marine sediment metagenome | isolation source: marine sediment core GS10_PC15, 163 cmbsf | place: Arctic Ocean: Southern Knipovich Ridge | collected 2010 | reverse complement strand
ATAGTTGAGCGAATTGAGACCATCAAGCAGGTCTACCACCTGTGCCCGTCGCCGGCTGAAATGCTTGGCATGATCGATGTTGCCGGTCTGTCATTTGACGGGGAACTCCTGAACCCGACTGAAAATTCGGATAAATATCTCGACACAAAATCCAAAACCCTTGCACTGGGTGTTTACATTACGGACATGGCTTATGCCGCCCTCTTCGGCAGGCATGAGGAAACTCTGGACTACCTGGAGGTTATGCGCAGCGTTGCCGAGCAGGTAAGGATAAGCGGGGCCATCAATGATGAACTGATCCAAAAGGCAAAGAACAACGTGGAATACCTGGATTCACTGTTTGATATTTCCAACGAGGCCTTCATCAATATGCTGTTCTTTTGATAATGCTTCCTCAATTTATGAATTATTTCTTAGGACAAATTAACGTTTTAGTTTCTTTTTTTATACTTTCTTCCCTTTTTTATTATCTGAAAGATGGTAATAAGAATAATTTTTTAGGTGGCCTTTTTTTAGGTATAGGAATTTTATTTAAACCTACTTTAATTTTTATTGTACCATTTATAATTTCTTTAAATTATAATAAAGAAACTAGAAAGTTTGTTTTTTTATTTAAAAAGTCGCTTATTAGATTATTAGGCTCATTATTTTTAATAGCAATTTCGGGATTTTACTTTTTAATTTTTCCCCAAATGTTAGGAGATTTTATTGAAGTAAATCTAGCAGGAAAATATACTTATAATATTGGTAATAATTTGGAAATTAATCCCTCTTTTAGCCTTACAAGAATACTATTGATTCTTTTTGGATTGATTGAATTAAAAATAAATAGTTTTTTAGTATTTATTATAACGACATTAATTATTCTTATCCCAATTTATATACTTTTTGTCCGTTCTGAAAATAATAACAATAAATTAATTAATGGATATTTTATAGGAATTACTGTCATGCTAATTGTCTATTTTGATTCTTGGCCTCATCATATTATAGTATTGGCTCCTTTTTTAATCTTTTTCCTCCTTTTTCATAAAGATTTTGAACTTTATAAATTGTTTAAATGTTTGTATTACCTCTTAGCGGTATTAATAGTGATATTTTGGAGTATTTTTTTTATTACTTATGAAATTTTCCCGTTTAACATTGGGAGTTTATTATTACTAATGCTCTTATACTTCATTTTGATTTATTTTTATAGACATCAATTAAGATGAAGTCTTTATACATAAAGATATTAAATTCTCAATATTTTAGAAAATTCTGCTGTTTTCTATTAATCAAAAGTTTATAACAAATTTTTAAGAAAGTTTTATACATTTTAAATCCTCAAATTAATTATTAAATTTTTTTTGTATATTTCTAAATTATAAACAATTTACAGGATTTTTCTAAATATGTCAGAATTAAATAATGAAGAGCAAAATTCAGAAATATCTACACTTGTAAATGATATAGAAAATTCTTCCTCAACTCAACGTATTGCTTCTATTGATTTTATTAAAGGATTTGCTATGGGCTTTATAGTTTTTGCTCACGCAGCATTAAGTTGGCTTGATAACGATTGGAGATATATATATGGACTTGTTTTTGCATTCCTTGACATATTAGGACCGTCAATGTTTGTTTTTCTTTCTGCGCTTAGCGTAATTTTTAGCATTAAAAGAAAAAAGAATTTAATATCAGAAAAAGAAATTCGTAAGGGAATTTTTACAAGAGGAATTATTATCATTTTAATGGGTGTGCTTTTGAATCCTATTTCTTTCATATCAGAAGGTGAATCTCTTCCATTCCCCGCAAATTTATGGGGTTGGAATTTTCTTATGTTTATTGGATTTTCTCAAATTTTTTCCTATTATGCACTAAAATTAAATAAAATTACGCGTGCGATAATTGGGCCAATAATTATTTTCATTTCTCCTTGGATCAGACAGCTACTTTTTTATTTTAAAGACTTAAATTGGGGGGTTAATATCCTACATTTTATTATTACATCTCCCCTCCCACAGGTACCACTTCTTCCATGGATCGCTGTTTGTTTTCTTTCGACAATATTTGGGGAATATCTATATGAAACAATGATGAAAGGAACAGAAGAGGCATATTATAAACTCGTTCGAAAATTCCTAACTTATGGAATTGTTTTGCTTGTAATAGGAGTTTTCATCATCGTTCCTCAGGGTTTAGCTTTTAATCAATGGGAACCAGGTTGGGCATTACAAACAAAGGAAACAATTGAGTATTCAGAGTATCTACATATAGATTTATTGAGAATTGCTAATCGACAAGATTATTACCAGTTTCCAGGAATGCCCCTTTTTTTGATACGGAGTACGGCTCAAAATATATTTTATAACCTAGGTGCCGCTCTATTAATCATCGCTATATGCTTTTATTATATTGATATCAAGAAAAAAAATAATAATGCGATTAAAATGATACTTTTCTATGGTAAAGTTTCATTAAGCCTCTTTCTGATACAATATATCTTTAATCCGTTATATATTGGTCAATTTTCAGTTGTATTTGCTCCTTTTGTAATAACCGCCTATTGTGGGTTTTTAGCATTGCTAATGTACGTTTGGTTAAAATTCTTTAATGGTGTTGGTACTCCCGAGTGGATAATGACAAAAATCGGGAAAAAGGGGAAAAAAAGGGGGAAATTATTAAATTAATTTTTTTTCATAATTAACATTGAATTATTTTTCATTTTTTTGTTAAGAAAAACTATGAGATAATAAAGAGCTAATTATAAAGATATAAATATCTTTAAAAGATAATATAATATGATTTAAGAATAATCAATAATTAATTAGCTTCGAAATTCATTAAATTAAATATCAAATTAAATAAAAAAATCATTTAAAAACATTATATTAATTATTGATTTTTTGTAAGGAGATTGTGCGCATGTCAGGTAAGGAGCAGTTTAAATTTAAAGTTTGTTTATTTGGACCAGGTGGTGTCGGAAAAACTTCATTACTCCTAAGATATATAAAGGAATTCTTTAATGATAACCTTAAAAAAACAATAGGTAGTAATTTCCTCATAAACGATGTTGAAATTGATGGTAAGATCATCCGCCTTCTATTATGGGATAGCAGAATTTAAATCTCTTAGATTGCCCCGAAATAGGCGGACAACCTCAATTTCATAAGCTACGAAATATATATTTTAAAGGAAGTAATGCAGCGCTAGGTGTATTCGATTTATCATCTAGTCAAACTCTTCTAAAAATTCCAGGTTGGATAAGTTCTATTAAAAAAACAGTAAAAAAAACTATACCAATGTTACTTTTGGGTAACAAACTTGACTTGGAACGAGAAATAGACAAAGCAGAAGCAGAAGATTTAGCTAAAAGATTAAATTGTAAATATTTGGAGACCTCAGCAAAAACGGGAGAAAATGTTGAAAATGCATTTGAATTAATTGCAAGGGCATGCCTTGAAAATATAAATGAATAATGATGTAAATAACCATTTTTTATTATTATAACACCTTAAGTTTTTTTAGCTCTTCAATAAGTTCTTTAATATTTGTGAATTTAATTCCTATTATACCAAATCCTTGTGCAGAATGTATATTTTTTAATCCATCATCTATGAAAACTATTTCTTCAGGTTCACACCCAGCTTTTTGAATTACATATTCAAAAATTTTGGGATTAGGCTTATTTAAGTGAATTTCATGGGATAAGATTATTTCATCGAAAAACTCGATAAAATTCCAATTTTTGGCCAACACATAATTCCAATGACTATAATTTATATTTGACAAAGCTATTAATCTGTATATCTGTTTACCACTCAATTTTTTTATTAATTCAATTACTTCAAGATCAAAACCCGAAATAATGCTATTAAATGCCTTAAAAAATTCTGATTTATCTAGCGTGCAAACTTGGAGGAGATTACACGCAAATTGATAGAATTCATCATCACTCATTTTTCCCTTGGAATAATTACCAATTTGTCTAAAAAATTCCAGCATAGTACGTGTTTTGGGGGTGTCTAGAGGTGATTGAGCAATTATTTTATTATAAAAATTTGAAAAATCTAAATCTATAACTACTCCTCCTAGATCAAACAAAATTGTTTTAATAGTCATAAATTTAAAAAAAAAGTTTTCTAAAATAATTAGTATTACTTATATTCAACGTCTAAAATAAACTCGTGTAGAGAATCTCCTAAAAGGTATTGGTAATTTATATTTTGGAAAATTTCTTGTATCTTCTTCCAACATATCTAACAATTTATCTAACGGTACGTTATTTATTTGTTCAGATGTTTTCTTTTTTGAGCCAATCGGGCTGCCTATCAATCTTTTTCTAATAGATATAGTTTGTTGTTCTAATTCCTTATTACCAAGAATAATTGTATAAGGAATCCACTCAATTTCAGATTGCCTTATTTTCTTACCCATGCTTTCTTCACGATCATCGAAATCGCACCTCCAAGACTCTCCGTTGATGATATCTAATAATCTTTCAGCATACTTGTTTTGATCATCAGATACAGTTATAATTCGTATTTGAGTTGGAGACAACCAAGTTTTAAAACCGGGAACGATTTTATCACTGTTTCGAATAGCTGATTCAATCAATCCCCATAAAACTCTCTCTAAACCTCCCGTTGGAGAATTATGAAGAATTATTGGGTGTTTTATTTGACCATCGGTATCTGTGAAAGAAATATTATATTTTTGTCTTTTCTTTCCTTCATGATCGATCATAAAATCTAAGGAACTCTCTACATCAATTTGATTTGTTGCTAATGTAGCACTTCTATTTTGAGCAGAAAGTACATTTCTTTCAAATTTCAATACATAATAATAATATCTATCTTCCCATAATTCTAAAAGCGCAGGTTGACCATCAGATTTAATTAATTCGATAATCCAATCCCTATTTTCCTTATAAAAGTCTTGCGTAGCTCTAAATATAACATAACTTTTTATACCTAAATCTTTTTCAAGATTTTTAATTAACTTATATTGTTTTTTAAATTCTTCAATTGAAGATGGTAAATCTTTACAAAGTGTGTGCATATCTGGCATAATAAAACCGCGTAACCTTCTCAATCCTGATAATTCGCCTTCTTGTTCACGTCTAAAATCGTATTGTTCATACTCGTAAGCACGTAATGGAAAATATTGAGGTTGCAAATTCATTTGAGAGAATAAATCAAATAGAAGAAAATCACTAGCATATCTTAAAAGAAATCTATCTTTCCCAGATTCAAGCCAATAACTTCTTGCTGGAAACCGGGCAGTTTGAGCTGTCAATTTCTTATTTTTTACTGAATACATTATTGGAGTATCAAGAAGTATTGCGCCATAATCTATTATCCTTTCCTCGATGAAATTTTTTATCAAATTTTTCATTATAACTCCCTTGGTGTACCAGCGAAGAATTCCTTTATCACTGTTTGCGTCAAAATCAAGAAGTTCAAATTCTTTCATTACTTTTATATGAGCTGGTTCGATTGCTTTATCTATTCTTCTGGAGCCTAATTCTGATTTAAGAAAAAAATAAAAATCTTTATCTTTAATATCTTCAAAAGGTATAATATTGTGTTCATCATCAAATTCTAAGTCTAATACATTACCAGAAGGCACTATTACTTTAAATACTGAGTTTTTGACTTGTTCCTCAGGTTTAATTCCCAGCTTCACATCTCTATACATTTCTGCTAATTCATGCCCTAAACAACTTATATTAAATGATTTATACCACCCAAATGGAGAAAATTTCGCTTCAATACCTTTTTCTTCCAAAAAACTAGCAATTTTTGGGCAAACTTCCATTGCACTTGCTTCTTTACTTAGAAATTTGCTTAAGTGCGCCCATGGATAGACCAAAACTTTATCGACCCGATACATGCTTCTATCTTTAATTAATTCTATTAAATTCTTTGACTTTCCTTTGATTTCACCATTTTCAATCTTTTTGTTGTATTCTCTTATTTCATCATTTTTTTGTCTAATTTTTTCTGGAAATCCGGTGATTTGTAAAATTGCAGCTTCTATTTCTTCAGCACCTTGTTTAGAAATTATTTCTGGATCATATGTATCTTGATCTTCAACAGAAACAAAGCAAACAAGTATTAAACCTTCCATTTTTATAAAATCTTCTGCAAATTCCTGTGGATTACTAGTTGCTTCTTTATTTTTAATAACTTCTACATCTTGCGAATGAATCAATAAAATTTTCATGCTGAATCCTTTTCGTTATTTGTAAATCAATACCTTATGATAAATTCTAAATATTTTTCCAGATTTTAATATATAACTATATTTAAAATTCAAATTAACTATTACCAAAATTACTTTTACAATAATGAACCTTAAAAATATCTTTGTCGATATATCAAAAAACTTAGAAGAATTATATAATGATAGGGAAGAAATTTTAAAATTATCCCGAAAAATAATTCGCGATTGTAGCATTTCCATTAAACATATTCACAGAAAAGAGTTTAATATGTATCAAGAAAAAATTAATGAGATAAAGATTAATCATGAAAAGTTAGTCGGATCTGTGAATATAAACCCGGGAGTTTTTTTAAAATACTTGAAAACTCCAGAACAAGAATATACTGAATCAATTATTTTTTATTCTATTATTAATAAAAAAGCTCTTCCAACTCCAAATGATTTAAAAATTATGCCCTTAAATTATATTTTAGGTCTTGCAGATGTTATCGGAGAATTAAGACGCTATGCTTTAGACAATATAAGAAATTCTCAAATTGAAGACTTAAATGAGATTTTGGAGGCGATGGATGAAATATACACACATCTATTTTCTTTAGATTATCCTTCTGCAATAACTCAAGATTTAAGACATAAGATTGACGTAGCAAGGAATATAATTGAAAAGACAAGAGGTGACGTTTCATTGGCAATCCAGATGAATGATCTAAAAAGTTGCTTGTATGATAAATTATAATTGAAATAGCTTAAAACAATCTAGTTAAATCTACTATTTGAAAATGTTAAAGTTGAGATGATTAACAATAAGAAAAAAAGTTTTGATAGCTGGAACCTTTGATATTCTCCATGCGGGACATATATTCCTAATTAATGAAGCAGCAAAATTGGGGGACGTATATGCTATTGTATCTACTGACAAAAATCGGAAATTATACTCAGGAGTTTCTCCAATTATTCCGCAAGAACAAAGATTAGAAATTATCACGAGTGTAAAAAATGTAAAAGAAGCAAGATTAGGAAGGAGTGATAACGATACACTTAAAACAGTTGAAGAAATTATGCCTGACATCATCCTTTTAGGACCAGATCAAAAATATGATATTGACACACTCAAAAATGGATTGAGAAAAAAAGGATTAAACAATATTGAAGTAAAAAGGATGGACACTTATTATAATAAATACAAATTGAATAGCTCTAGTAAAATAAAAAAAGAAATTATTGACCAATATGAAAAGAATAATGAATGAAGAAAAATTTTTAGAAGAAAATTATAAAATTTCACCTGATAATTACGCAAATTGGTTTGCGTTATTTCATCTTTGCCAAAATATAGGAAGTAAAAAAGCAGTTCATACAAGTAGCGTTGAATTTGGTAAAATATTAGACTTATCTCAACAGACAGCTTCAAGAAGAATTAATAATTTAGAAGAATTAGGGTGGATTGAGAGAAAAATTATAAGAAAAGAACAGATTATAAGAACTACAAAAGCCGGTGGCGATGTAATGCTCATAATGTATAAGAATTTAAAACAAATTCTTGAAAATATCCTGATTGTTGGTTTAGTCTCGAAAGGTATTGGTGAAGGCGGTTACTACGTCAGAAACCAAAACTACCTTAGACAATTTCAAGAAAAACTCGGTTTCAAACCATATTTTGGAACTTTAAATCTTCAATTAAGTGAGCTAAATAAAAAACTGTTAAAAGAAAATCTAAAAAACCAAATCCCTATAAAAATTGATGGATTTAAAGCTGAAGGACGTACGTATGGATCAGTTGATTGTTATGATTGTATTTTATCCCGATTAGACTCTCAGGAAAATAAAATAAATGCCGCAATACTAAAAATTAAACGAACGCATCATAAAAAAAATATAATTGAGATCTTGGCTGAACCTTATTTAAGAGATAAACTAAACCTAAAAGATGAGGATCGCTTAAGAATAGAATTAATTAAACGGTAATGATTTCAAAAGTTTTCCTTTTTTCTACTATTAATAGCTTGTTGTTTTATTTGATTATAAATTTTGATAACTCTAAAAAGAAATGTGCCAATAACAAGCCACATAAAAATAACCAAAAATTCATTAACATATCCATAAAAATGCGCTAATAACATTGTTACAAATATATAAAACAATCTCTCTGAACGAGCCATGAGACCAATATCATAATCTCCTTTGAAAAATACTTCTGCTCTTGACCTACAATAACTAACCATAATGGATGCTATGAAAGATATGTAAATAATTAGTTTAACGTCAATTAAATTCCAAAGAAATTGATTCCAACTATATATTAATAATCCTAAGAAAATAAAAAATTCTGAAATTCTATCCATAATAGAATCAAAAAATCTTCCAAATACACTATTTTTATTGGTTAATCGAGCAATAGCACCATCACATCCATCCATTATTCCTGTAAAAAACACAAAAATAGAAAATAGCAAAAGATTTTGTAAAACAACTAAGGAGATAAATCCAAGAAATGAAATTATAAGCATCATAATTGTTGCCAAATTAGGTGTTACTCTAATTTTAATTAACAATTTAGCTAGTGCATTTACTAGTGGTTTAAAGACATTCCTTATTCGAAATTTCGAGGGCATTTTAATGTTTTAAATAATAAATGCAAATATTTTAATGATTTATATTAAAAAACATTTCAATTTATAATATAGTATAATTTTTTTATGTTAATTATTTTAAATATATAAATAACTCACATATACAATAAAAATATAATACAACAATAAAGAGATTGAAAATTTTTGAAATTACGTTTAATCTTAAAAACAACAACCAAAAAAAAGAATGAAGTTAGTATCAAGTTTAATATTGCACCAACAAAACATATTGGTTTTATAAATTTTATAAACTTGTCGTTAAGTCAAGGTATGCCTATTGAATTGTCTTTTGAGAAGATCTCAAAAACTGGCGAGAGAGAGGTAAGCAAAATTTATGGAGAGTTTAAACTACAAGGCAAGGAAGAGAAGGAATTGGAGGAGTTAGAAGAACAAATTCAAGATTCAGAGCGTAAAAGAAAAAAACTCCAACAAAAGAGAAAATAATAATAATCTTCTTTAGTTTTTTTCAGATCTTAAATGAAACAATAGTTACTTTTATAATTTTAAAAATTAAAGTAAAATTTTTTTAAAAAAAGTTAATCTTTTAAACATGAAATGATTAAATTCATATTAAGGAATTTTTGAGCATTTGAATAAAGGGCGTGTTAATTGTTCATGAGCAACTCTAATCTCAAGCAAATATTAAAGTTAACAAAAATTAATCTCAAAATTTCAATAAAATCTAGGTTCAATCTGGTAATAACTTACATAATTTTTCCTTTAGTGACTTTTTTTTTTTGCTTCATTACGATCTTGCCATTGATGTACATTTTTAATTTCACTATTAATTTTGGTCCATGGACTGCATATAATTCATATTTGATTATGTTTATTGGCATTATTGTCATACTACTGCAAGTGGTTATTGTAAAAATCCAAGTACTATTTAATAATGAAAAATACATGGATACGATATCTTCTCTAGTAGAGTCTCCTCTTCATCGGGTGAATTTATTACTTGGAATTGTATTTTCTCATTTAATTTTAATCTTTATACCTTTCACCATTTTTTTCTCTTTAGTATATATATATTATCCAATTTCATTCATTACAATAATAGTATTTTCTATACTACTTTTAGCAATTTTCGTAATTTTTATTGCATTGGGTCTTATTGTAGGAATTTCTAGTTTTTCTAGTTCTAGTAAACTGGTTAAAATAATACCAACGATTTGTATTTTCATGATTATTTTTTTAAGTTGGAAGTCATATGCTGATTTTTATTTTACTCCTGATAGTATTCAAGCATTAATAATTTTAAATCCATTCTATTACGTGTTTGATTTTCTTTCTTTAGTTTGGATCGAAGATGGAATTTTTGATACAATACGTCGTCATGGGTTCTCGCTCTTTATTTTGGTAATTTTATTGATAATAGCAATAATTGTGATTATATTTATTGGGAGAAAATCTTTAAACCTAAGCGTGTAAAATTAAGAACACCATATTAAAATGATGCTATCTGAACTTCAAAAGAAATGTGAAATTATTTACTCATCAGCACTGAATTTTGTATCCACCCATTTGTTTTCTTTCAATACTTACAATTACTTAACCCACCATGAAAAAAGAGGAGCAAGTGAACTTATTGTTTAAAAGAGTCAATTTTTTTTTAAATTATGAAAAAAACAGTTTTATTAAAAACACCTTGTATTTAAAAAGAAGTAGCTCAAGTAATAAATAATGCTAGAGGAAGAGCTTGGATTTTCGATATTTTCCGATATAAATAACAAGCTTTTTCAAGTTATTTTTCGATATTCAAACTCCCATGTTTTCTTAACAAAAAGGGAATCATTTATAGTATCATATATTAGTGATCTTTCACTCAATCCCCCAATATCTTCTGCTTCTATCTCTATTAGAAGTGCTGCTAATTCTTTTTTAATAGCGTCTATGTTCTCTTGATAAGTTATATCATAGTCTAAGAATAACTTTGCTCCACCAACTATAAGAGCTTTTATATTTGTCCTATTTCCTCCATTATAAATTAAGTTATTAAATAAATCATCAACTGAAGTATCTACAAATGTATGCGGGAACAAAAGATGATAACCTTGTTTTGAAGCTCTTGAAGAGGGTAATGAAATATACGACATAGCAAAAATATTATTGATAGGATCCTTAAGAATTAGCGAAATTTCTGCTCCTAAACCTTTTATTACCATTTTTGTTGCCGTTTCACCTTTATCAAATGAATTAATAAGACTATAGTAACCCTTTGGAATAATTAATTCTTTTTTGTTATTTGGATTTTTTATTCGATCAATCCTCTGGGCCCCATAGGTTTTAGTACTATCTTCACTTTGTTTTTTTTCCTTTGTCCCATTAGAATATCTAGTTTTCTCCATCTCTTGCTTAAGCATTTTTCTTGAATATTGTTCTATTTGATTTAATCTCTTTTCAAGTTGTATCTCTCTTTGTTCTACACTTTTCTCCCGTTGCTCGATTCGTCTCGTAATCCGTTCTAAAACTAATATGCGGTTAATAACTTCTGTTTCTTTTTCATTTGCATTTTTAAGTGTTATTTCTGCTTTCTTCCTTTCTTCTTCTAAGACTTTATATTGGTCTTCAAATTTCTGCTCGAGATTTACTGCCTTCTCTTTTAGGATTAATTCTCGGCGTTTTAAAGCCTTTTCTCGATTTTCAATTGATGAAACTTTTACTCTCTTAACCTTGTGCTCTGCCGTCTCTAACGAAATATTATTTCCCGTATCAAATAGGGTTTCATTCAAACCATTATTTACCAATATTTTTGTAAATCTAACTTCAGCTATTTCTTTTCTTTGAACTTCTGGGATATATTTACTACTTTTTTTTTTTTTTATTTTCTTCTTTTTTAAATCCTTTTCTAAGACTTTAACTGGTTTTGGAATTCTTTTCAGCTTATCTCTAGTGTCACTTATATCTTTTTCAACAATTATATTTTTAATTTTCTCTGGAGGCTTTATAATTTCAGTTATTTCTTTATTGTCAAGGATTTTATAGAGTCTTCTCTTATAAGAATCATCTTTTTTAAATAAATTTTTAATATAGAAGCGATCTCTCAAATGAACAGGTTTAAAAACAATATTTTTACTACCTAAAGTCTCTGATGCACCAAGGATTAATAATCCTCCATTATATAGTCTTTTTTCAACAATTTTTAAAAAATTTTCTCGAGCTTCTTTGTTAATATAAATAAAAAAATTTCTACAAAATATTACATCATATATTTGACTCATTTGATGAGTTTGTATAATATCTTCTTGAATAAATTCGACCTTCTCTCTAATATGATTGCTAATTGAATATTTTTTTCCAAGCTCAGTAATTTCTTTCGAAAAATAAGTATCTAAATATTGTTTTGGCAAATCATGTATAGCATATTCCCCATAAACACCATCTCTAGCGATCTTAATAGCGTTCGTGTCAACATCTGAAGCATATATCTTAAAATCTGGAAAAATCCTATCCTTTTTTTTAAGCTGGTCTAAAATCATAGCTATTGAATAAGGTTCATCACCAGTGGCGCAAGGAGCTGACCAGATTTTTATTTGTCTTGTATTTATTCCTAGACTTTTTACATAAAATTGTATAAATTTCTCAAAATTCTGAAAAACGTTAAGGTTTCTGAAGAAAAACGTGTAATTGATGGTAAATTTGTCGAGAAATAAATCAATCTCAATTGGATTACTACGGATATAATTGATATAATCCTGATAATCCTCTACATTTAAATAGGTCATTCTAAATTCAATTCGTTTCTCTAAGAATTTTCTTTGATAATAATCAAATTGCAATCCTGTAGCATTTTTTAATTCGTTTATTAACGCATCTATTGAATTTTCCTTTCCTACGGGTGTGTTTATTATCGCTATTTTTTACACCAAAACGCCAATTTTTAAGATTTTTTACTCAGATATATTAATAATAATGGATATACTAAAATTTATGTATGAAAAAAAATGTGATCCTTGCTGTAACAAACATATGGAAATTCTTCTTTTCTTTTGGTAATTCATTGTTTTATTGATATAAATCCCATTTTAATAAGATTTTTACAAATATTATATACTTTTTCTTGAGTTAATTTTAATTCTTGAGAAATTTGATTTATTGATTTTCTTCCATCTATTTGATCAAATATTGTACACGAAGTTTCTCCTGATAAATAGTATTTAGGATTAATTTTTTCTGGAGTGGTAAATCTAGGTATAGCTTCAAATTCATTACCTTGACTTGATTGTTCTGGAATTTCATTATTTTCATTTACCTGATTTTTTGTCAAATTAAATTTATCACGATTTTGAGAAAATTGACCTTTTCTATTTTCTTCCTCTACATAGTGATTAATTTCAGAATCAAATGAATTAAAGTTATTTATTTTACCATTCCAAGTACAAATTTGAGTAATACTAAATTTTTTTAAAAATCTGGTTGAAATATTATTAAGTAAATTTTGCACATTTGAAACTTTAGTTTTTTCATCAAAAGTTGCAAGGTAAATTAAATTTGGAATGTTTTTATCTTTTAAGAAAGATAGCCTTAGATCATTATTTGAGAGTTTTAATTCGCTAATAGTCCCTAAATCTTCAAATGAATCTGAGAAAGAATTTAAGGCTGAAAAAAAGCCAGAGATCATAATAAGATTATCCTCTTGAGAAAAAAGATTTTGAGCATTGGAATAATTTTTAACTAATAATGGTAAACCGTCTCTAATAATGATAAAATCATGAATCATAAATCTAGTTCTTTCCTTCTCGATTAAATTAAAAATATTATCTCTTCGAATTTTAAACTATAAAATTTATAGCAATAAGATCTTAGAACATAATAACTAAAAAAAAATGTAATATCGTAATATTATTATAATTTCATTTATTGAAGAAAGAGAGTTATTGAGATTATCATTCCAAAGACATTATAGTTCATGCTAGGATAAGATAAATGGTTCATTCAAGCAATAGAAGTAGAAAAATTTAGTATTCATATTGATAATAGAGTTGAGATTTATTGAAAGCTGTAGTATTATGTGCGGGATTAGGAAAAAGATTGCGACCATATACTGACCGCTACCCGAAATCAATGTTACCCCTTCATGGAAAACCGTTATTAGAGTATATTTTAAAAGGTTTAATTTATGCTGGTTTTAAAGACATTGTCTTCGTTGTAGGCTATAAAGAGAATTTAATTAAAGAATATTTTGGAAAAGGAAAAAAATGGAATGTTCACTTGGAATATGTAGAACAAAAAAAATTAAACGGTACTGGAGGTGCTTTATTAGTGTGTGAGACTTTGATTAAAAATAGCCATTTTTTTCTAACTTGGGGTGACATTTTAGTTCCTTATAGTGTGTATAAGGATGTTTTAAATAGGTTTAAAAATAGAAAAAATGATTTTATTTTAGTAACAAATTATTCTAATGACCCTCATAAAGGTGGTGCTGTCTACATTAAAAATAATTATTGTACAGGCATAATAGAAAAACCTCCCAAAGGCAAATCAAAATCAAATCTAAATAATTGTGGTATTTTCATTTTTTCTATTGAAATTTTTGAAGTTTTAAGGAACTTAAAACCATCTGAAAGAAGCGAAATTGAATTGACAGAAGCTTTACGAGTTGGAATACATGAGAGAAATTGGAAAGTTTACATTATTAAAATGGAACCAAATCAATTTAGAGGAGACTTTGGAGATAAAAAAATTTATGAACGATTACGTCTTGAATCAAATTGGCTAAAAGAATTAGAGGGTTCTTTAAGGCTTAAAAAATAAAAGTTCAAAGTAATTTATTTATACTTAGCTTAAAAATTTAAACCAAATAAAAATTTTTAGTTCAGATAAGGACATGAATACCCAAAAATTTAAAGAAAAGGTACTATAATAAACATTCTATTTTTTCTAGCCATTTGATATCGGTTTCATTGGACTGAGTAGTTGGGGTTATTGGCTTTTTATTCCTGCTTTTTTTATCTTTATTGGTGGGTTTGAACAACTTTATAGAAATATAAAATATCGACAAGTTGTTAAGAATGCGATTGCCCAGCGAAACTTTCAGGGGACATATAAGCTTGAGCATATTGCGTTGGAAATCGGTATGAAACCAAGAGATATACTTCGTGTATTACTTGATTTGAGAAATAAAGGGATCGTAAAATACAGTTTTGATGTAGAAACAGGACTAATCATACTAGGTCAACCAATAACATACACACCCGCAACTGAATATGTTCCACCACCTAAGAAATTAGATTCTCCTTTACCAACGGAAGGTAAAAGCTATTGTGTCTATTGTGGTCATAAAGTAGAAGGAACAGGTAGTTTCTGCCCAAATTGTGGATCAAAACTTTAATCTTTCAATACCAATTTTTTCTTTTTTATTTTATCATTTAGTTTTATATCCACTAAATTAAAAGGGGCTTTTCTTTTATATAACAAATCGATTTCCTTTATATCAAGTCGAAATTTCTTAGAGATGAAAAATAATTTCGAAAGGATTTGTTAATAACCAATACTCTGATATATCAACAGAAAAATTCTCAGATTTAGCGAAGTCAAATAGTTTTTGTGATAATAATTTTCAAAATGTTAATACCAATGCAATTTCTAGCATAGTCTCGGATTTATTGAAGCATATAAATTCAAAAGAATCTTTTAACTATACTTCTAACTTATTAATCTCAGCATTAAATGAATATGAAGCACACTTTTATGTGTATAATAACACTGAGAATAATGTAAAATTTTTTAATGAAATTGGAAATAAAAAAAATCTAGAATCGAAATTTAAGATAAATAGTAAAAAAAGTAAGTGTCTCCAGATCTTAAGTGATATCCACACTATTTTATCTAATTGCTCAGAATTGAATTGCAATCAGAAACTTGAATTTTGTAATAGCCAAAGACACTTCATGAAGCTGTATTTAAAGAAGGTTGCCGTACGATTAAAAGAAATTTAAATACTTTTTAATTTTAACAGAATATAGTATGATCATTTCCAATTGAAATTTGATCTACTATTATTATGTGATTTTTAAATCAAAAAACTATATAATATGAATATACTCAAAAAAGAAAAATTTTTTTTTAATTTTCCCAATTGATATATTAAGGGAAAATTTTTTTTACGTTTTTAAACCTAGGTACATCCACACTGCAAAAGTCACCATTACAAGTCTTATAATCCCAACAAGTATAGGTATTGTAAATATTCCATCTAAAGCACCACATATTACAAAAATTGTGAACCCGATTGATAAATAAATAAATTTCTTCCTCAATAAACCTGTTGCTTGCTTAGCTTTTATTGCAAATCCAATACCTAAAAAAATTAGACCTGATATTAAAAAGATTACGAGCAATATAAAAGTTGGATGAATTAGTTTAAACCTAGCATCAATTAAGCCATCGGTACCTTGAACTGCAATTTCTTCAAATGAATCTAATGGGCTAGCCCAGAGAAACAATTCAAAAATTACACCTAAAACCAGAAAGATTGCGACAAGATACCATTTATAATCTGGAAGTATAAGTTCACCCCCCAGATAGATAGCAAAGAACAGAGCAGGTGCAACCCACATATAACTTAATAATACATAATTTTGTACTGGTTCAATGTTATCACCTGTAAATAATAGTGACAAAAAATCTACGGCAGGACCAAGCCATAAGAAACCAACAAAAAACATTGTCAAAGCAGCAATAGCAAGAAGTTTTGCTTTTAATTTAATAGATTTGTATAAGGATAATAAACCAAATATAGCTGATGATAAAATTATACCTAATGCAGTAAGTCCACCTAACAAAGCTTCCAAAGCGACCATTTTTATTTTTTCTCCATTGTTTTTTAATAATAAAATTCAATTTTCAAAATTATATATTAATTTATTTGATTTTATTTATAATTATATTTTTTGGTCTAATGTTTTAATTTTATCTAATTAATTGTTTTTTAATTGATTCTTTTTAGCAGTAGAATCAATTAGATTTGAAAAAATCT
>SDBS01002943.1_pt1 | contig 16821 bp, 13 predicted proteins | sample 2277091 | NCBI WGS metagenome assembly SDBS01 (sample SAMN10404972, study PRJNA504765) | marine sediment metagenome | isolation source: marine sediment core GS10_PC15, 163 cmbsf | place: Arctic Ocean: Southern Knipovich Ridge | collected 2010 | reverse complement strand
CTTTCCGACCGAAATATCTTAGAATGCAGCAATTTCCGGCAGGAACAATTTCCGGCGGGAACTCTGCCAACCCACTTGCACATCTGGCCTGAGAAAATATACTGGAAAGAAGATGAAAGCCCCCTTCGTCTAGTGGCCCAGGACATCGGATTCTCAGTCCGAAGACAGGGGTTCGACTCCCCTAGGGGGTACTTCATAAAGCCTTGCACAGCAAGGCTTTATGTCTTTCTTGTTCGACGCACTTTTTCTTGGCTCTCAGCATTTCACAGGATTTCACAAAAATGTACCCTACGAGGCATCCTGTGAGCATCTCAAAGGCGTCGGCCACGCTGGCGATTTGAGCGAACGTCACGCCCATTGAAGGCCGCCAATTCGCCACACACTCGCAGCGCTTACCGGGGGCAAAAACGAGAGCACGGGGCCTGGAGAGGAACGTCGGCTACCAAGGGCTGGGCAGGCGGTCTGCCTCAATGTAGTCGCCCAGCCAGTTCGGCGGAAAGCTGGGCGGCCCGTTCCCAATCCTTGGCTTGGATGGCCTCTTGGATATCCTGCTCCATTTCTTCCCGCGAACGAACGGCGATGAGGTGACCATATCGCCGAGCCGTCTCGGGGGGCAGGCTCGCGGCAATGCGGAAGAAGGTGCGGTTGCTCGCCCCACGACGCTCAGGATCGGTTTCTTTCACGTAGTGCCGCATCATCACGTCGACCCCCACGCGAGCGTCTCGGGCGACCTGTTGGTTGACGTCCTCTCCCCGCCGGGCGTATTGCAGAGACGTCTTGCGGAAAACGTGGATTGTGGCCTTCCCGTTCGGAGCATCCTTTGACCAGGCTGCCAACCGGCGCTCGAGCCATTTTCCCAAGTTGTCGGGACTGAACTCGCGGATTACCAGCGCGGCGTCCGTGGGGCAACCCCGTGCTCGGTGATGGCGACGGAGCTGCCGGTTATGGGCCGCGAAGACGTAAGGACTCTTTGTTCTAAATGCCAAAAGTTCTTCATATAGACTGTCCGGGATACGAAACCACTTCTCTACGCCCCATTTGCCCACGACCTCGAAATGGACTTCACTGGAGACGATTCGGCACTGGTCCCACGTAAGCCCCATGATCTCCTGTTTGCGTCCCCAAGACCACAGGCACGTTTTCGCCAACGCGGCGGCGACGGGGACGCCCGACCACCGCGTCTCCATGTAGTCGAGCAGGCTGATCAGTTCCCCGTCATCGAACTGCCGGATCGGTCGGTTGATGCCTTCGATCCACGTGAACTGGTGCCATGGGTTTTCGGTCAGCAACCGCATGTCGTCCACGACGCCCCGCACACACTTCTTTCCGGCATTCTTGTTCGCCCTCTCGAAGGCCGCTTGAAGTTCCCGTGACCACTTGATAATGGTTGTTGGGCTGTACGGCCGGGCCTTCGAGTTTGGCTCATGCCGCCGGATCCAATCCTTTGGCAGCGTGAGCGCTCGCGTCTGGAAGCGTTCGCAATCGGCCGGGGTGGCCGAAGCAACCGGCTCAACGTCAGCGATGTCCCGAAACGCCGCAATGGCCTCCAGGCAAGAACGGAGGGAGCGCTGGGCCCTCTTTCTTGCCGCCGGATCCTTCTTCTTCGCAAAATGCCGTCGCTGGATCTCTACAAGCTCTTCGTCCCGCAGGACAAGATCGTCGGCGTGCCCCAGCCTGCCGTTGTTTTGAAGCATCCCCACGACCGCCTCCACTGCTTCCTCAGCCGTAGGTTGCCCCGTGCTTCGGGCAGCCCTGAGCCCCGGCCAATAGGCGTACCATGAGGTGCGTGGCGGCTTCGGCGGGGACAAGGTGACGGGGATCGTCAGTTTGTTGACGACCACATGCGTTTTGATCTTCTTTGGCTTCGGTTTACGTGGCATGTCCGTGACCCATATTCCGGTGCGACAAGTCTTACACCGGATTCTTCCAAGGGAGTCAAGAGAATAAGTGGTAGGTATCACTACCGTTTGCCGAGCCAGTCTTCGACGCGGCGGCGATAGAACTTCCAAGGCTTGCCGTTGCCCGTGCCAGGCACGACACAACTCTTCGGGATTTCGCCTCGGCGGGCCATCTCGGCAATCCAAACCGTAGTACAGCCGAGTTGCCGGGCCACCTGAGGCGTACCTACGACATCAGCAGGCTCTGGAGCAAAGTGATCGGCTATCCTCCTGCCTTGGGCGAAACCCTCCTCAATGGCATCCGCGATCCGCTCCAACGTACCCTGCATTTGCGATAGGGCATCGATTACGGGCGATATCGTCGAGTGAGTTCTGCCGTGGGGCGGAGACATCGAGATGATTATAGTTGCAACATTCTTCATCAGGTTCCCGCGCACATTGGCGGGCCGGATGAAGCTGAGCGGCTGCCCACCGGGTCGGGAATCGAAATCAGGTCGAGGGTGTGACATGGCTTGTCCTCAATTTTACGCGTTCATTTTTCAGGCAGAGTTCATTATACCTCCGGCGCACTATCCGTGAAATCTGTTTCTGTGGATCGGACAGCTGTGGTCCGTACTTGCGCCGATCATCCACCGGCCATCAAAATACCACGCCAGCGAACTCAAACAATGCCGCTTCCATATATTGAGCAGGCTGGAAGTCTGGAAGGCTACGAATGTTCGGCAGGTTCCTCATCTATCCGTAGGACTTTGCCATCATAGGAACCTGGCACGCCCGCCTTGCGTCAGGCAAGACCGCCGAAGAAATCATTCCGGCAGAGAAGCAGGGCGTCATAGACCGGAGCGGACCTTGGAGCGCATTTTCATCTCGGCGACGACCAATAGGTCAGCGCCTGTGCCCTGGGATGACCGTACGTGGCGTGCAGAACGGCTGCCTGGTGAGGGGCTAGAGGGTGCGTCCGAACTGGGATAGACCTATGACTTCTTGCCTGCCCGATGGCGAGCGGGCGGCTTGCGTGAGTGTCCTTCGTATTCTCCACGGCGTTCGAGTTCCCGGAGCGCCCGCCTTGCCCGTTTCTCATTGGCACCTGCATGCCGTATCAGCTCTTCCGGTTTGGCATTACGACCGTCCGGGAGGTCGTTGATCGCACCGCGCATTATGTCTTCATAGGCTTCACGGTCGTCCAATGGGGATTCTTTTGGCAGTGCCTCAAGTCGTTTGCCGGTATCCTCTTCCGATTTGTCTGCCGCCTCTCCGTTTGCTGCGGTTGGCTCTGCCCCCGACGATGGGGATTCCGCCAGTACGGGCTCGGCAGGCCGGGTTTCCTCGTCCCGATGACACTTGGCCGTCAGAGCCGATGGCGTATCGGGTGGCCTTGGATCGTCGCCTCGTACGGACTCTCGTTCAGCAGTTTCCGATTCACCTGATTGAGGTTCCAAGGGGACTCCCGTAGGTTTGACCAATCCGCTCTTCGGCGCAACCAACGGCAGGGGATTAGTGGGCGTAGGAGAATCGCCTTCGGGGGCAGGAAGCAGATGCTGGTCTCCCATCGCCTGCAAATGCCATCTAAGCTCAGAAATCCACTCCTGGACAATCCGAACGCCTTCGGACAGCTCCGGTTCGGTCTCAAGTTGCCCTCCCAGCCGCGAGGAGACTGTTGCCCAATGGTCAGCATCCGCCGCAGACAAACGCCGATTGATTTCGCCCGTGCAGAGCGTGGCCCGTGAGTGCAGCGTCGGATAGGTATGCCATTTGCGCAAAAGCCGCTGGGGAAGTGCAGAAAGCGCACCGTGCAGGTGGTTCAGTTCATCGTAGCTGAGGAGAAGAGACGGATTCCGGCCAGGATGTCCGTCTTCGTCCGCACGGGTCCTGATGTACTCAACCAACTCCGCAGGGAGTTTGGCGGCAAGATGCCCGGAAAACTCCGTGGAGTCGAGATGACGACCTACGTTTACCCGCAGGTAATCAGCCAACAACAGATCGAATTCGTGCAACACGGACATAAGACTCTTGCCATCCGGGATCGGAGCCGCTACGCTGCCTCAGTGTGATTTGATTCTAACCTTGCCCGACGTCGAAAAACACCCACCATCACGGGAATCCCGGCTTTGAAATCCACGAGCCCGTCAGCGCACGAAGAAGCCGGAACCGCTCGGGGAATTCCCCGATCGATCCCGGCCTCGGTACAGCACAAAATGCTGCCGGAATTTTCGTGTGGCGGCGGAGCCGCACAATCTACGATCAGTTATACTCGTCGTAAACCTAACCAAGCCTCCCACGCCTTAGTGGTCCACGTTTCCAGATCCTCACGGGGGATTTCCCGGAATCCGTACTCGGCGGCCATACGTGCGATCCTGGCTGTAGGCGCTCTGCCGTTCTCGAAGGCGGGCCCGTGACTTTCCACCCAGCCCATAACCGCTTTGTTAGCGGCCGGTACCGGTTCAGGTTCATCGTGGGCGTTCAACAGGTGTTCGGCCAGAGAGGTCCAGGCGTGTTGGCCCAGTCCTACCCTGAGTCGATTAGCTCGTTTTTGGAGTGAAAATCCCAGTAATTGGACGGAAGCTCCTGTGTTGAGATCGACCACGCCGTCCTCTCCTTTTAGTTCGAGCCCTAGTGGCTCTAGGAGAAGAGCGGCATGCCGAAGTGCCTGCTGGCCTTCGTGCAAGTCCCGGGTCGGGTACGCCAGGTTATCGGCGTACCGGAAGACCCGAAACCGTTCTTTGACGTCCTGCGAAGGGACGTCTAATCCAAAATGTAAAAGAGCGTTCAGTGCAAGCGGCGAAAATGGATTACCCTGATCAATGCCGATTTGGCGATTCGGGTCAGTTCCTTTTAGTGCCTTCGCAATCAAGTTTATCAAGCGATCAAGTTCATCAAGTGTGACAGGTTCATCAAGCAGGTCAGGTCGATCAAGTAATTGGTTGATCAGTTTGTGACAGGCGTTGAGTACATCGTCGACCTTTGTATTGTCATATGCCTGTCGCACGTCGTCAATAGCAATCACCCAGTGGTTATCCTCGGCCATTTGGGCTTCTAGGTCGGCCAGCATGTGTTGGGTCTTGCATTCTGGCCGGAAACCGTACGAGCAGTCGAGAAATAGCTTGTCAAATAGCGGACTTAAGCCATCGTGTAACGCCTTGGCGACGACACGGTCCGCAAACGTGGCGATCTTCAAGATTCTCTTCTCCGGCTTACCGCGTTTCGGGATCGGCTGTTGCTTTGTCCCGTAGGGCCTGTACGTGCCGTCCGCAACGCATTTTGCCAGCTGTCCTGCGAGTTGCCCTAATTTGCTGGGTGTCAAGTCAGCAGGTCTGATACCGTCAATTCCGGATGCCTTTCCGCCTTCCTTGCGCAGCTTTTCGCCAGCCTGGTAAAGCTTGTCCTGGGAGCAGATCACCTTCTTGACATGCAGGCTTCCAGCTGCAGCCTGCTTGCGTTTCCTGCGATTGCGGCGGTCTTGGTAGTGTCTCTGCGGGGAATTGCCATTGCTGCTGGTATGGCGTTGAGAACGGTTATTCTTGCTCATTTACATTACCTCAGGTCGTGTGTCCAAGAACTCTCGCAGTAATCTCTCGCTGTCCATCGGCCCCTGTCCGGTCCAGCCCAGATCCCAGTACGTTTCTTTTCGTGCTCGTGACCACCTTGCAAGAATCGGATTGTGGTGATCCATGAAGTCCACCAGCAGGGCGTCTTGTAAGAATACAAAGGAGCCTTTGGAAACTATTCTGGAGGTTCCAGGAAAAGGTCCCATTCCGCCGTCGGCACGAATCAACACGTCAAACTTCCCGGCACCACCTATCGCCGCGCTGGTGAAAATCACATGGTCCATTTCTTGCCCGGAGAGAAGCGGCCGCGGGTGTGACCTATGGGCCAGGCGGTCTTTCTGCTCGCGGTACAGATCCGATTTGAAGACGTCAGACCGGGTCAGTATAGGCAAATCGGGTAACTGTTTTGCCAAAACCAGCCCGTGCTCCACGTTCTCGACCAAGATTCCCACACGCTGGGCCGTGCAGTCGCCAAGCTGATCGGCAACGGGCGAAAAGTCCTTGCAGAGGCCTTCCTGGTCGTTGTCAATAAGCATTCGGGTGAGCCTGGCGATCCGTCGGTTGCGAATTAGATGATGCCATACACCCTCTTTTTTCGCCACAAAGCTGTTCGCCGATACCCCGTGCAGCGGATCGGCGGCTTTGGTCGGCAGAAACACGACGTTCGGACAGGAAGTCTCGACACTCCGGCGAAAACGGATTTGTGGTGGGCCGAAGGCGGCCGTTACCGTATCCAGCTCGTTCTGCGGGAGTCCCTGCTGGACAGACAACAAGCCGTACAGCCGGGCATCCTGAATACAATTGATGGCGTCCAAGCCCTGCTGTCGTCGGAGTAGTTCCGCCGGGTTCAAGGCAATTACGATATCACGCTGCTCGATTTCCAATGCGCCATCCCGGGCAAACGCATACGTAGCCAACGCCACACGCTTTGCTCGCTTGGCCTCTGGGGGCCGCCGATTGTGGACCACGGTGACGCGAATGCCCAGTTTGCCCAAAGCAGCCCCGATCCGATCGGCGTCTTTCGTTCGGGTCGTCAGCACGATAACTCGCTTCTTCCAGGCGAGCGCGATCTGGCTGATTATCTGCACGGCCTCCTTCATGCCGCCGTTGTATCTGATCGTTGCCCGGTCGTGTTCCCGAACGACTTCCAGCAGGCGTTGATCCACCGGCCACACGCGCTCCAATTCTTCATGATTCGGTTCTCTCAGCCGCCGGGACCTAGCGCTGGTGTTTTTCACCTTGTAGCCCCGTTCGCAGAGCCACTGTTCTACCAAGGGCTCCAGGCCTGCGCGGCACGCAAAACACTCGCGCTCGTAGAAATCCTCCCCGGGTTCCATGAGACTAACCGGGCGACGCGTTATCTTGTAGCCGTGCGAGGCGTCGGATTCCACAGCGTGATCGACGGTATAGAAGGTCCCGAAGAATTCGGGAAGTGCCGGGTAAATGAAGAGATTCTGCCCATCTCGCTGCAGCTCGACGGTCTTCGGTTTCTTGGAAGGATCGCTTGACTTTGCCATGGCGAGGGTTACTCCCGTGGATTGCGTGTGTCGTGGCCCATCCTGCGAACGGCCGTTCCGCCGCGTCGCGAGTTCATGTAGTTATGGCGGGATCCCAGATTATTTCAAGGGTAATCTGCAGATGCAGCGCGGTTGCATTTCTCGTTCTGCAGGTTTGGTGTTGGTCTTCGATGAGTTTCCTTGACGACGGTTAGTTGCTGGTTGGTCATTGTGCCTGCCGGTCGTCGGGATCGTGCGCGGTGCCTTCGGTTCCCCAATCGCATTCCGCAGCGAATGAAACTTCAACTCTCACCGTGGCGCACCGTCACAACAATTCGTCATGGAGGCCGCAAAGGAAGAACGCCTTTCCTTCCAAAGTTGGTCTAGACCGTACTTTCATGTCGGCGACAAGCACAGGAAAATCATGCCCTCTCGCACCGAGGTAACTTGCGTAAGATAGGCGATGTCCTGGTGAGAAATTCCCCTGTCCGGTCCGTTTCGGCGGCCCGTTTTTGCCACAAGCCCCGGCTGCAGCCTCCAGGCTCGCCGCTGTCGCGTCCGAAGGCGAACAACCGCCCTCGTGTGCCTGCCGCGTGGAATCGCCGCACGACGCAATCCTGGGCTCCTGATGGCCAGCCACCCGGCGGTGGTATCAGAAAGGCACCTTTGGAACATCCCAGGCAGCCTCCTGTTTCAGGAAGCGTACAACCACTCGCTATTTCGCTCGCAGCCACCCGGCAAGCTCACCGGGCAACTCGTCTCGGTTACTGGGCGAAACAGAAAGCAACCGGATGTCCGCACGGGTTCTTGCCTTGGCGATAAAGCCGCTACCCTTGGCCGCGATCGTCGCCAGCACGGGAACGGGGCCATCCAAAACCTTGGCCGTCGCCTCGATGAAGACGCGGCTGAAGCATTCCATTTTGCCGATTTCGTCGACGACGAAGAGGTCGATCTGTTCGCTGGGCTTGCCCAATTCGGATCGCACCAGCGCGTCGAATTCATTCAGCCGCACTCCGCATCGGCCACCCGGAACTTTGACTGAAAGTCTACGTGGGCCAGCACCGTGGACTTGCCTCCCAACCCCATCGCTTCAAAGCCCACCCGGTGCCCCTCTTGTCGAATTTCTCGGGTGTAGAATCCCGCCATCCGCCAGTCAGGCAGTTGCTCGATTACACGCTGCATGATCGTGGTCTTTCCGCAGCCGGGAAGCCCAGTCAGGAGGTAGTTGGTTCGTGCTGATTTGGGCATCTGTTTTCAGCTCCGCGCCGTCAAACGGGACTTTCGATCGACTGCCGGTAACAAGGCTTGCAGAGACCAAGAATCAGAGAGCGATTCCGGCCAGAATGTTCGTGTTCGTCCGCACGGGCCCTGAAGGATCCCGCCCGTTCCGCAGGGAGCCTGACGGCGAGATGTTTTGGAAGATTTCGGGGTGTCGGAATGACAACCTGAGTCTACCCGAAGGTGGTCAGCCAACGTCAGATTGAAATCGCTTATTTGGGAATTCAGGACATTGCCCTCTGCAATCAGAGCCGCTAAATTGACTTCATGCGACTCAATTCTAACTCTGCCCAACGTCGAAAGCTACCCGCCGTCACAGGTATCGGGGATTCGAGATCCATGCGGCCGCTGTCCGCGCACGAAATTGGCCGAGAACAACCGGGGTACCCCGGTTGTTTCCGACCAACATGAGCCTTGCGACTTTTCGATTTTCGTAGTGGTGGCGGAGCCACCATGACGGGAAAGATCAGTTGATCTTCCTCATCGTTGACCACTTACCCCAAGCACGGTTGCACCAGGATACTAGATCATCGCGAGGGATCTCACGAAACCCAGCACTGGCGGCCGTTCGAAGGATACTGGTTACGTTGGCGTCCGCCTTGCCGAAAGCAGGCCCGAAGCTGTTAATCCATCCTTGCAAGACGGTTTTGGCCGCTCTGTTTGGATTGGACTTACTATGGGCGTTAACCAATTGCTCGCGTAATCTCGTAAGTGCGTTTGTGCCGGTGGAAATCTGGAGCCGGTCTCCTTGTTTGCGGAGCCGGAAGCCAATAAAATCGGCAGTGTCGCCTTCATTGAGATTCGCAATGCCTTTAGTGCCTTTTAATTCCAAGTTAAATGGATTGAGTAGGCGTCTGGCGTGTCGGAGCAATTGGCTGCCTTGGCGCACGTCGTGGGTAAGGTAGGCGATGTCATCGCCGTACCGGAACCAGCAACGGGATCTGACGTTCGTCATGGGAACGTCATGGATCAAGTTCAATAAACAGTTCATGGCCGTGGGTGAGTGGGGACAGCCCTGATCAATGCCAATCTGGCGGTTCGGGTTGTGCCCTCTGAGTACCACGGCAATCATTCTCATCAAGTCGTCAAGTGATTCAAGTTCTGCAGCTTTCCCAAGGACGTCCGCTCTGCGAAGCGGCTGCTTGAGCAACTTGCGGTGAGCGTTAAGCACGTCCTGCACTACCACATTATCATACGCACCGGCGATGTCGTCAATAGCAAGCGTCCAACGGTTGCGTTCGACCATTTCAGCCTCCAGGTCCGCAAGTAAATCCCAGGTACTGCGGTTTGGGTGCCAACCGTACGATCTTCCAGAGAACTTCCGGCCAACCAACTGACTGATGTCTCCGTGCAAGGCTTTGCCGACCATCCGGTCACCGAACGTGGCGATTTGTATTGTCCGCTGCTGTAAGCTGTGGGGTTTTGGGATTTGGCATGGTCGCGTCGGATGCGGCTTATAGGTTCCCTTGGCGATGCACGCCGACAGCCCCGCTGCAAGCTCTCCCAATTCATTGGGCGTCATGTCGTCCGGGTAAACTTCATCGATCCCCGCTGCCTTGCCCCGATCTCTCAGGAGCAGTTCACCACAAAACGTGAGGCTGTCGCGGGAGAATGTCGCCTCAATCCAAGGGTTACCTGCTTTAGTCCGCTTCTTACGCTTTTTGGCCTTCGGTTTCGGCTGCTGGCTCTTCTTGGCCGGTCCAGTCCTGGCGGACTTCTTATTCCGACTCGCTTGCTGCTTGTTTTCCGCTTTCGGACGCGATTCGAGAAACTCATTAAGCAGCTTCTCGGGATTCCCAGAAGGCTTTGTCAGCCAGCCCTCTTCACGGTAATGCTCCTGCCGCACACGTGACCATTCCTTTAGCTGGGGGTGATGCTGGTCTCGCATGTCCACAATGAGAAGCCGGGACGCGTCGTTTGCAAAGGAGCCTTTGTTATCTCTGCTGCTCAGCTCCGGCAGTTTTGCCAATCCGCCGTCTGCCCGCACCAGCACGTCGAAGGCACCTGCTTCGGCCAGGGCTTCGTGAGTGACGATGACATGTGACTTCTGGCGAGTAAGGGCCTGCCGACCATCCTCCAGGCACTGCTTTTGCGTACTGCTGAGCTTCCGTTTGTACGTGCCTTCAGCGGCGACGACCGGCCAGTCTTTGAGAATATCTGCCAGGATGAGCCCATGTTCAACGTTTTCGACCAAAACGCCCACGCGACGCACCGGCAGTTTGGTAACACGTTCCGCCACGCTGGGGTAGTTTTTCTCCAGCACTGCACGGTTGCCGTCGACAAGAGCCCGGGCCAATGTCTTGATCCGGCGGTTGCGGAGTTCATGGCGCCAGATTCCCTTGTCTTTCAGCGTGTGTGCTTTGGCGCGAGGCCCGAGGGACAGCTTTCCTCCCCGGATCGCGCTGAAGGCTACGTCTATTCGGCTGGAATCACTGACCTTGCCAAACGGGATGTTCCGGAGCCCAAAAACGGCCGTCAGCATGTCGCATTCGTACGGCCGCAGCCGTTTGCCTGCCGGGAGAAGGCCGAACAGGTTGGCGTTCTGGGCTTTTTTGATGACCTCCAGTCCGTTCTTCTTGCGAACCAGCTGTTCCGGGTCGACGACAATGACTACGTCGCGACTCTCGATCTTCAGCATTTCCTTCTGGGCATAGGCGACCGTGGCCAGCGCTACTCGGTTGGCCCGTCGTTTCGGCTGTCGTTTGGCGTGGGCCAACGTCGGCCGGAGACCGGCTTCCTGCAGAGTCTTCTTGATACGCTGCAGGTCTTCCACTGAGGTCCCCACCACAAGAATTCGCTTTTTCGGCCATCCCAGTGCAATCTGGGCTATCATCCTTCCCGCCATCGCTGCTCCGGTGCTGCAGCGAATCATCGCCCTGTCCGTTTTGCCGATCGCCCTGATCGAACGGACGTCTGCCTTATCAAGCCATTCGAGGTGCTGCCGGTTCGGGGCTCCCAGAAGCGGCGGTGCCCCGGCCTTTCTCTTGCGTAACGAAAAACCCTCTTTTTTCAGCCAAGTGCTGATCAAAGGCTCCAGGCCCCGGAAATATACCAAGTAATCACGCCCCCGGGAGTCGACACCCGGTTCTCCGAGACTGTGCCGTTGTCGCAGAAAAGAGCATCCGTGCTCCGCATCCTCGCCGCAAACGTGACGCAGCGTGTAAAAGGCTTCTTTCAGTCCAGGTACGGCCGGATGGACAAAAAGACGTTGCCCGTGGCGTTCCAACGTGACGGTCTCAGGGGCGTTCGCCGGGGATTCTCGTCGTGACATTGTCAGGCCTGGGGGTTTCGGCACTCGGTTGCGGTTCGTGTTCTCCGTGTTGCCCTTGACGTGAGCATCACGCACGGCACCTCTGCTGTTCGTTATTGCACGTGGGTTGCAGAACCTCAAGACCAATTTCGAAACCGCCGGTCCAACGGGCGCAGCGGATGTTTTGTGTAGTCAGTTACCGCAAGGACCGCTGCGCGCAGATTAGGACGCGGTATTGACACTGAAAGATGGTTGGGAAAGAATCTCTAACCGGATTGACGGTGTTCACGGCAACGAAAAGAGAAAGGAGGCCGGAAGCCAAGAGCAGCGTCAATAAAAAATAGCCCCACGCGGTCCGGGCTGTCGAGAAAAAAGGGCCGAGAAACGTTGGATTTGAAAGGATGATTTCATGGACGACAAGCGATTTCAGAGTGGGCTGGGTCCCTTTTCTTCTCGTCCGGCATCGCCGGTCCGGGCGTGCATCCGTCAAGAGGAACTGCGGGAGTACGTGGACCAATTCTCCGCGATAATGGAAAACTGCCATCTCGGCTCGACTCTGCTTGAGCGACTCGAAGGTGGCGCCAATGTCGAGGCGGGCGAATTCATGCCGAAGATCGCGGTGTCTGTGAAGAGGTGCACGACGATCGAGTCGATTGACTGGTTAGCGAGGGGGCTGGGCGAACCGGCGGCGTGTTGGATTTGGAAGCTGCTCCCGTCGACACCGCATCAGCGTTTGCGGATCAAGAACCGGCAGGGCGAGTATCTCGCTTGGGGCCGCTGCAAGAAGCATCAAGAGGCCGCCGACATACCACGCGACATGATTTCCTGCGGGGCAGCGTCTGACCACTCAGATGCTCCGCTGATCACTCAGGCGCAGCTGCGCAATTATTTGACAAAAACGCGGATCGGGAAGGCACACCACAAGCTTCGCGAGCAAATCACGCGTCGATTGAAGCGAGGGCTCAAAGTGGAACCGGGCGAGCTGGTCCCAGCGATCGAGATCGAAGACGTCTTTCGGATATGGTCGCCGCGTTGGCTGGCCAAGTACGTCGGAGGCGAAGATGCCTGGAGGATTTGGGATTTGGCTCCTCGTATCGAATACCCGTGGCTCTTGGTCGAGAACCGGGCTGGGAGGGAAGCAAGTTGGCACGATGTGCAGGAACTTGAACCGCAGGCAGATTGCCAACCGCATTGCCCAACGAGACCCCAGGAACAGCAGCGGAGGCCGCGGCCACGGTGAGGGCACGAGTTTCCTGGCTGAGTGATAACACGCGGACATACCCGCGAAAGTACCTAGCGGAACAGTTTAGACGCAGGCACAGGAGACGGGAACGTTGGTGGCTTCGGTGGCTTCGGTGGGGTCCAGTCGTCCATTTGTCTCGGTGTACGCTTCCTGGGCTGGGGCTCTTCTTGTCGGACGAACTGCAGCAAAACACGGCTTGCCTGCTCTTTCAGCCGGGTATCCTCGCTCGTTCGAGCCAACAATCGCAGCACAGCAATGGCTTTCCCGCGAAGTTCCTTGTCCCACTCCCCGGCCCCATGTTTCTTGAACGTCGTCATCAGCGGAGCCACGACTTTCCACCGCAAGTCCTTGACCAAGTCTTCCGGCTGTGTTTCAAGACCGGCATAGTAACGCACTATCGACATGCGCAGTCGTGTGACCGCCACGTAGTCGGCAGAAGCGGGACTGCCACGTTGCGCCGGGCCTTCGAGCGGATCGAGGACATGTTTGAGGTACTCATGGGGATAGTGCGGAAGGAACTTCTCGAAGTGCTCCGGCGGAATCTTTCTACCTGGAAACACCGCACCAGAAGCGACCCCAAACGCAATTCGAAGCGATTCGTCAAACGGCCAAATCGCCGCGTACCTGGGCTGGTGAATCGAGCCTTTCAAGGACGGCTTGAGCACCTTGTTTCGCGTCACCTGCGTGGAATAATCGCCCGTGTCAAGTTGCTCTTGAAAAAACCTGCCTTCCTGTCCGACTTGGCGATTGACCTGGTTGAATGTCTCCATGGCCTTGGAAACCGAGGTTTTCTGGGCGAACTCATCCCAGTAGCGGGCAAGCAGTCGCCATTCTTTATCCGGGTCTCCGGCGATGCCCGCGTGTGCCGAAAGAACCACAAGGGCTGCGAAGTATTGTGCGTCGAATTGCCGTTGTTCGACGACGGCCTGGTGACGTCGACGGTGACGTTGCAGAGCCTCTACAACTTGCCCGGCCGTGGCCAGCTTTTGCCCCTCCAGTTGCGAAAGAGTGGCCAGTGTTTCCGATTCCAGGGATTTCAATTCCTGCTCGGCCAGGATGAAGCTCTCATCACGGGCCAATGCCAGCCGCAGCCGTTTCTCCGCCTCGCTGGCATCGCCCGTGTCACGAGCCGTCAAAGCCTGGCTGTACAATCGGAACGTTTCAAAATCGGCCCGCCGCTTCCGCAGGGCCACGGTCGTCTCATCGGAGAACGACGCGCCCAACGCATCAGCGATTTTCTCAGCGAGCGCCGTTTCGAGTTCCAATACGTTATTCTTGTTTCCCGTGACCTTCTCGGCCAAAGTGATCGCGTGGGTCTCTACAGAGACCAAACGGGCGTCGATCCTGATTTCATTACCGGAGACAGTGAAGGAACCCACCAGTACATGCTTCGCTCCGACCCCTTTGCCGATTCGAGCGATGGTATTGGGATCGAGACCGTGGTCCTTGGCGAGCTGCTGTTCGCCCAAAACGTCCTCCAGTCGGGCGCGTTCCACAACGCCAACGCCCCGTGCCTGCAGCAGATCCGTCGCCAGCATTTCCTGCAGTCCCCGACGCAGGAACGCAACTTCGGGTTTTTTCGAGTTGTTGCGAAACTCAAGTACCGCCAGATGCGCAACCGTGTCCGACGCATCCGCTTGGGCGGATAACTGCCCGGAGCGGTTCTCAGGCAGCAGTGACTCTGCCTGCTGGCTGTCGGTACCAGCTCCGCGCATGAGGCCGATAACTGTCGCAACCAGAAGGATCATGCCGAACGCAACCGCGAACACAAACCGTCGCCGTTTGTCGAATGTCGGGCACACGGCGGATCGCAAGTCGGCCGCCATGTCCTTCGCTGTGGTGTATCGCTGGCCAATGTCCTTCGTCAGTGCCTTCAGGCAGATGCGTTCCAGTTCGGGTGGTACAGCATCGGTGACCTGCCGAGGAGGCTTCGGTTCCCGATGGAGGATCTCGTCCGAACACTGACTTATGTCGCCCTTCCAGAACGGCTGGCGGCTTGTCAACAGCTGGTAGAAAATGACGCCCAAGCTCCAGATATCCGCTCGGCCATCGAGACGGTGCGTCTCTCCCCGCACCTGTTCGGGCGACATGTAAGCGGGCGTACCGGCAATCTGCCCGGCCAGGATTCGCTGGGTGTCCTCGGAAACCGCCAATCCGAAGTCAGCAACCCGCGTTCGCCCTTGCCTATCGATGAGGATGTTGTCGGGCTTAAGGTCACGGTGTATTACACCCTTTTTGTGTGCATAGTGAAGAGCTTCTGCCACCTCGGCCATAAGTTTAGCAGCCTCCGTCGCGGGGCGGGGACCTTGCTCAACTTTATCTTGCAAGCTCCCGCCTTCAACGTATTCAGAGACGATCCACAACTCGTCGCCCTGTTGCTCGATATTGTAAACCGAGACGAGGCCGGGATGACGAAGTTGTGCGGCAATCCGGGCTTCCGACACGAATCGTTCCGAATCCATTCTTGATGAGAATCGTTCGGCACGAGGGATTTTGATCGCGATATGCCGACCCAATTGCGGATCCTTCGCGAGATAGACCGTGCCGAACGTACCACGTCCCAAGATGCGACAAACGTGATAACGTCCGATTTGCGCGGGTTGCTGCAAGCAGTCGTCAATATCCTCCAGGTGGTCGAGGGGCTGGCGGAGGAGCTGAAAAAGTGATTCCAGTTTCTGGTGGGCGGCAAAAGTCGAAGCGACCTCGGGATCGGCCGCCGCCTGCTCATCGAGTCGCCCCGATTCGATGGCCGCCATCAATAATTCGTCACGTCGGTCAGGTGCTGCCATTGGTCAACTACCCAGCTCAAGGTCCTTGTATATTATGCTCAGCTTGCAACTAGCTCGATTCGCCCGCATTCGGACAGCATCGGGGGTCGAGCCATCCTCATCGGCGATTTCCTGGTAGGTTCGTCCTTCGATCTTCGTTTGAACGATCAACTCCCGACTTTCTTCTGATTGTTGTCCAAGCTGGTCCATCGCCTGTTCCAAGCGTGCCAACTCCTCCTGGCGGCTGACGATCATGCTCGGCGTGGTCGCAGACGGATCCGCCAACGTATAGAGCGGGTTTTTCGCCCCGGACGAACGCGATCCTTCTAAAGGAACTTCTTTGGCCATATCCCGCTTCTGGGCTCCCCAGTGGTTAGCCTGATCACGAATCCGGTTCTCAACTACTCGGTTCAAGTACTTGCTGAACGCTCCGTCAGTTCGGAAATCGAACGCGGGTAGGGCGCGCACGATGTCTATCATGACCTCTTGAACGATGTCCGAGGATCGAACCTTCTGCCTAAGTTTGGCGCCGAGTCGGATTCGTACGGCAACCAGTGCCCGGCTCAGATACCGGCGGCAAAGCGTGTTCTCCGCATCTTGGTCGCCCTTTTGGACTCGGGCAATTAGGACTTGGGTGCTGAGAGAATCGGGCATCGAGTTCTACCGAGTTGAGTCAGCTGGAATTCTGTTTTTTTGCGTTCGGTCGGGGGTGTGTTTCCCGCTGTCTATGATGACGGGCAAGCACTCAGGAGTCCACCCCGACAACGACCGCAGAAGGCAGTATAGCCACAACTCCTTGTGAACACACGAGTTAGGGTACTTACTGCACCCGCAGTCGCTCGTCTCGTGCGGACGACAAAGTGGCCTGCCCGGAGATAAATCAGATCGAAAACCCTGTTGAAGAAGGAGACTTGACAATGAGTACGACCCTCGAAATTGACGATGCCCTCGACTTGGCAGAACAGATCGACCGGGAGCACGAACTTTGCCGGGAGGCCACGGTGTCCGTTGTGGAGCATGCGGTACGGGCAGGCGAGTTGCTTGTGCAAGCCAAAGATCGCCGGGGACACGGTGCTTGGACTTCCTGGTTGGAGCAACACTGCAGCGTCACTCCCCGTCAAGCCCGGCGGTACATGAGTCTGGCCAAGAATCAAGACCGTCTCGACGAGGCAAAACGGACTTGGAAGTCCGATTTCACGTTAGCGGAGGCAATGGAGCTACTGTCGGAGTTACAGGAATCGCCGCAAGCGGAGTGCGCCACGGAGGAAACCGCCTCAGAACGTCGCCGAAGGAAGGGCAGGCCTTCCAACAAGGCAAGGAATGCGGCTCGACAAGAAAAAGCC
>SDBS01002942.1_pt1 | contig 16829 bp, 14 predicted proteins | sample 2277091 | NCBI WGS metagenome assembly SDBS01 (sample SAMN10404972, study PRJNA504765) | marine sediment metagenome | isolation source: marine sediment core GS10_PC15, 163 cmbsf | place: Arctic Ocean: Southern Knipovich Ridge | collected 2010 | reverse complement strand
CCCGTAGCGCTGCACGCCGCCGAACCAGGTGACCGGGCGGTTCTTCGTGCCGTCGGGGCGGATGGTGCAGATGTTGGTCTCGGTCTCGTACACCAGCAGCTTGCCGTCGGGCGACCAGTGAGGCTCGCACGCGCCCTTCTTGTCGTAGAGCTTCGTTGGCTTCCCGCCGTCGGCGGAGACGAGGCAGATGGCGTTGCGGCCCTTCCATCTGGCAGCCAGCGCCACGGACTTGCCGTCCGGGCTCCAGGACGGGCCGCTGCACTGCGGCCAATCTTTGGGACTGATCGTCTTCTCCTTGCCGCCGGCCAGGTCGCGAATGACGATTCTCTCCTTTCGCCGGAAGACGATTCTCTTCCCATCCGGCGACCATTCCCCCTGGTCGCCGTCGCATATCCGCTTGGCCTTCGACCCGTCGGCGCCCATGCGCCAGACCCCCGCCTTGCCGCCTCGCGTGGCGGTAAAGAGGATGCTCTTGCCGCCGGGGCTGAAGACCGGGTCCACGTCGTGATCGCCCTCGGCTGCCTTGCTCAACTGCTTCAGGTTCGAGCCGTCGGTATGGATGGTCCAGATTCGCCATTGCCCCGAGCGGTTGCTGCAGAACACGATCAGTCCGGGTTTCGAACGGCTCACCGCCCCTGGCGCGACGATCGACGCCAGGCCGGATACTGTCGCCAGGAGCAGGGACGCTATTCTCATTGCGGTGCCTCCTTGCGGCCGGCGAACCGAATAAACGCCTCGTTCTTGAGGAGCTCTTCGGCGAGCAGGCCATAGCCCTCGCCGAGCGGGTGGCTGGCATCGGCATACACCTCGCTGGGCAGCGCCGCGGGCACGTAATGCGGAATTCCGTGCTCTCGAAGCCAGGTGCGGGCCTGGGCCTTCGTCTCCGCAAAAGTCTCGAGGCTCTCTTCCTTGAGCATGTGCTCGTTGAAGGGCCCGACGAGGACGAACACGCGGTTGCCCCTGTCGGCGAGGATTTCGAGGGTCCGCTTGAAGCGGTCCCACTGAAGCGAGCCGGCCAGGTCGACCCATGGCGGGTTGGTTTTCCTGATCTCTTTCTTCTTTGTCCACGGCCGCGCGTCGGGTATCGGCGAGGGCGGCTCGTCGGGCGAGGGAAGCTCCCGCGACAAGGCGCCGACCGGGTCGTCGTGGGGATGCTCGATTGTCCACATGGCCAGATCGGAGCTGTCGAGATAGGCGATCTGCATATGGCTCGACCAACCGAAAAACGGCAGCTTCCGCCCGATCACCACGCCGAGGCGATGCGATACCGGCGCTTTGTAGCACGGGATGCGGGGGGTGAATTGAGGAACGAGGTCCGGATGATTGAAGGGAAACTCCTTCTCGGTCCGCAGGTCACGCCTCTGGGAGCTCATCCACAGGAGGTTGCAGTGCAGGATGACTTTCCTTCGCGAGATCCCCTGGCCGTAGTGCTGCATCAGCCCCGCCAGGGCGACGGGATGGATGCCGTCGATGCCCAGGTTGGCGAATCCGCCGGAGGCGGACTCGCCCATTGCCCTGTTGAGGTGAGCGGACAGTGTTTCGTCCTTGCCCACATAGTGGCCCCAGACGACCGAATCGCCGACGATCAGCGTCTTGTCGCCTTCGGCGCAGACGGCGAGGCAGTAGCGGCTGTAGGTCCAGTAATCACTGCCCAGGCCATAGGGCGTGCGGTGGTTGGCCACGATCTCGAGCGGCTCGAGCCGTTCCCACGCGATGGGAACCACAGCGAGGATCGTGGCAACGAGAACCAGCGCGATCACCCACTCACGCGGCGAGAGCCGCACGTCGTTCGCTGCAAAGGGCGTATCGAGGTGGTCCGTCAAGGCGAGGCTCCTGTTCGATCGCAGCCGGAGTGGCTAAACCGACATTTTCCAGACAAGCGCTTGCTCACGTCCCGCCGCGGCGGAACCAGCGCAGGCCTTTCTGATGATTCTATCTTATCTCCAGCCTCTGACAAGGTTGTCTTTGGGTCCCGAGACCCTCAGGCCGCCTGCCGGGCTTGCCCGAGGAGAAATCCATGATTGCATTCCCGCCGCGGAGCGGTATTATCGAGGCAGGTGATGGCCGTTCCGTAACCGTGTGTGCTGCTGTTGCTCCGGCCGCCCTTCGGGCTCCCTCGGCAACAGCAGCGGAAACTTTACCCATGGGGACGGTTCCACCTTATTCCAGCCCGGAAAGTGTCCAGCACATGGGGACAGGCTAAGGTCATAACCTTTTCATTGGATAGTAAAATATGGGCAAGCAAACAAAGTGATGAGAAAGGACCCCTGAAAGCTAACAAACAAGGAGAACATTATGAAGAGACTTATGTTCACAATTTTGCTCATCATGGCTGCTTTAGTGGTGAGCGTCCCCTGCTATGCCGCCGAGCGTTTCGCTGACTCTGTCGGCAGCGTCAAGGTGGGCAATGTCACCAAGGCAACCCCGCTCACCGTCCCCTTTATCACATGGGGCGGTGACATGGCCACCTTCTACGCAAACGGCGGCCTGCAGACCCAGAAGGGAACTATTTTTGGCAAGCAGGGACTGAACCTGAAGCTGGTGCCTGGCGATGACTTCATCCAGCAGGTGCGCAACTACATGGAAGGCAAGACCCCCTTCCTCAGAGGCACTTACCGGATGATTGGCATGGCTTCGGAGATCATTGGCTCCGACCCGCGCACCAAGGGCGTGGTTTTCATGCAGATGACATGGTCTGCCGGCGACCACTGCGTTGCAAGAAAGGAGCTCAAGACGATCGAGGACCTCAAGGGCAAGACTATCGCCATTCAGAAGGGCGGCCCACACGTCGGCATGCTGGACGACATCCTGAAGCTGGCCAAGCTCAGCTGGAAAGACGTCAAGGTGGTGTGGGCAAAGGACCTCACGGGAACGCCCGCCTCGCCGGCTGAAATGTTCCGCAAGGACAAGAGCTTCGCTGCCTGCTTCGTCATCTCTCCGGACATGATCGGCCTGACCGGCGGTCTTCAGAATACCGGCTCCGGAGCAGAGGGCACCGTCAAGAGCGCTCGCGTCCTGGTGTCGACGGCAGAACTCAGCTACAGCATTGCCGACGTTTATGTCTGCCGCAAGGACTTTTACGACGCACACCCGGACATTGTCACGAAGTTTGCAGCCGGCTACCTCAAGGCCTGCGAGGAAGTGATTGACCTCAAGAAACAGTACGAGTCCAAGGGCTCCAAGAGGTACATGCAGCTGATGCAGTTGACTCAGAACATCTACGGCAAGAAGACCATCCCCACTCTTGAAGAGGATGCGCACGGCCTTCTGTCCGACTGCACTTTTGTCGGGCATCCCGGCAACGTCGCCTTCTTCACCAAGGAAAAGAACCCCCACGGATTCGAGGTATTTCATGGGGCTGCGCTGAACCTTGCTGTTTCTGAAGGTTACGCCAAGGTGAAGCAGGGACTCTTCCCGTCCACCCTGGCCTGGGGCTCTACCGCGTTCATCGGCTACCTGACAAAAACAAAGGTAACCAAGGGTGAGCGCTTCAGGGCAGAGGCTGTTGTGAGCGAAATCGAGAAGCTGACGGCTGGCGGCGGTCTGGATGAAAAGACCATCCTGTCGTTCGCGATTAACTTTGAGCCAAACGAGGAGAAATTCAGTGCTGTTCAGTACGGCTCGGAATACCAGCGTGTCATTGACACACTGGGCAAGTTCGGAAACGCGGTAATCGCCATCCGCGGACATGCTGACCCCACCAAGACGTTGCTGGATTGCGTCCGTGCCGGGGTGAAAAAAGGCACCCTCAAACGAACGGGTACCCAAGGGAACTACAAATACTCTCTCAGTGGAAAGCCCCTGAGCCTCACCAATACCGCGGATATCATGCGTCTTGTCGCTGAAGGGCAGTTTGACGGTGTGCCCCAGCACAATCCTCGGGAGACCATGCAGGTGGCATTGAACCTCTCAAGGGTAAGGGCTGAAGTTGTCTGCGCATCCGTCCTGGATTTTGCCAAGAAGAACGGCATTGAAATTGACAAGACCCAGATTCATCCTCTTGGCGTCGGCATCCGCGAGCCGTTCATCGCAAAGCCGACCAGCATGAAAGAGGCCAAGCAGAACATGCGCGTTGAGTTCAGGCTCGTCCGCGTCACCGCAGAAGTCGCGAAGCCCAGCGACTTCGACTTCTGAGGAGGTGCATAATGATTAAGAGAACACTACTGGCAACGTTGATTATTGCCTCCATCTTCTCATGCCAGGCCCTTGCGCAACAACAGGTCTACACAGACAACGTGGTGATTGTCCTGGATGCCTCCGGCTCGATGGGAGGCGAAATGGGCGACATGAAAGATGAGCCGGGCAGGACGGTGGTGAAGATGGAGGCGGCCAAGGCAGCACTGCACCATGTGCTGCAACAGGTCCCCAAGACCACGCATATCGGCCTGCTGGTCTTCAGCGGCAAAGGCATTTCCGACCCATGGATATATCCGCTGGGGCCCCGCGACGACGCGAAACTGCGCATCGCCATCGATCGTCCGCAGCCTGGCGGTGGAACGCCGCTGGGCCAGTACATCAAGATCGGCGCCGACCGCCTCCTGCAGGAGCGGCAGAAGCAGCACGGTTACGGCTCCTACAGGCTTCTTGTGGTCACCGACGGGGAAGCGGGTGACCAGAACCTGGTTGAGCGCTACACCCCTGAAGTGATTGCGCGCGGGATCACCGTAGACGTAATAGGCGTGGCCATGGCAAGTAGACACTCGCTGGCCACAAAGGTCCACTCCTACCGGAGGGCGAACGACCGTGCATCACTCGTGCTGGCCATCAGCGAGGTTTTTGCCGAGGTTTCTTCAAAAGGCACTGACGATGCTGCTGGAGAAGAGGCCTTCCAGGAACTTGAAGGAATCACCGCTGAGTTCGCCGATGGAGTCATTAAGGGGCTTTCAATCACCGGCAACCATCCGATAGGGGCAAGGCCCCCCCGAATTCCTGAACAGCGGGCAGCCGCCCAGCAGCATGGCCGGCAATCCGACACAGGAGGAGGCTTGCCCGGCTGGGCTTGGCCCTTCATAGTCATCGGTGTGGTGATCCTGGGGGTGCTGGTTCGATCTGTTCGGCGAGCAGCCCGCAGGGGTTGGTGAGAAAAGGAGCCTTGAGAAATGAGCATGGAGAGCAGTGCCAAGAAGAAGTTGCTGGTGGTGCTCTTGTGGCTCTTCATCGCCGTGGCGGGCTTCTGCGTCTACGTGCTGATCTGGAAGCCGTTTCGCGACGACCAGCTCGTCAACGATACGAGCACCCAGTCCGAGGGCCACTTCAAGCACAAGGTCGTGCTGCGCGCCGATTCTTTCTCCGGCTACTGTATCCTTCGCTCCGACAAGATGGCAGAGCATCTCAAGGCAGAGAGCATCAAGCTTGAGATCCAGGACGACCAGGCCGATTACGTGGCCCGTCTCGAGGCCTTGCGGGACGGCAAGGCCCACATGGCGGTCTTCACCGTGGATTCGCTGCTGACGGCCGGTGCCGCCATCGGCAAACATCCGGCCACGATTGTCATGGTCATCGACGAGACCCAGGGCGCGGATGCGATCGTGGCCTACAAGACCGCGGCCGAAAGCATAGAGGATCTGAACAAGCCCAACGCGGGTTTTGTCCTCACGCCCGGTTCCCCGAGCGAGTTTCTCGCCCGTATTGTGGTCGCAGAGTTTTCACTGCCCATGATGCCGAAAGATTCGAAGAGATGGATTTTCCCGGCAAAGGGAGTCGCTGACGTATACGACAAGTTCAAGAAGGCCTCGCGGTCGGAACCCAAGGCGTACGTACTCTGGGAGCCCTATGTTTCCAAGGCCAAGAGCGATAAGGACGTCGGCATCCTCCTGGGCAGCGACAAGCTCAAGGGCTACATCGTGGACGTGCTGGTTGCGCGCCGGCAGTTCCTGGCGGACAGCCCCGATCTGGTTGAGGCCGTGGTGAAAGCCTACCTCCGGGCCGCTCACTTCCACGGAAAGAGCGGGATGGCCCCCCTCGTCATACAGGATGCCGCAGGCGCAGGCGAACACGTCTCTGCAAAGGAGGCGCAACAGCTTGTCGACGGCATCCGGTGGAAGAACGTGCTGGAGAACTACGCCCACTTCGGCCTGCTCTCCGCCGAGGAGGCCCAGGGCCTGGACGCCTTGGAAAACATCATCCGGAAGATCGGCAATGTTCTTGTGACCACGGGCGCCGCTTCGAGGGAACAAGTCAATGTCCCCCCGAATACGCTCTTTTATGACCGGACGATGAAGGGCCTCCGGGACGTGAATTTTCACCCCAGCATCATACCTGGTGACTTCGACCCGGTGCGAGGCCGCGACGAGCTGCCCCCGCTGTCCGAGAGCGAGTGGAAACAGTTGTTTCGGGTCGGGCGGATGCGGATACCGCCCCTTTCGTTCCGGACGGCCAGCTCCGAGCTGAATATCCAGAGCAAGCGCAACCTCCTGGAGCTGGCAACCACGCTGGAGTCCATGCCGATGTACTACCTCCTGGTGACGGGCCACGCGCGGGCGCGGGGAGACATGCAGGCCAACATGCAGCTTGCGAAAGACCGCGCGGACGCCGCGGCCGAGTACCTCACCGGGGATCTGGGTATCAGCGTGAACAGGGTCCGGGCGATCGCGGAAAAGCCCAAGGCGATTGGCAGCGAGGCGCAGTCGGTTACCTTCGGGCTCTTGCAGCGTTCCTACTGACCCTGCCCATCGGATGGGACGGAACGCCGAATGAACAAGAGCAAGTTCAAAAAGAAGTATCTGCTCGGACTTGCCTCGAGCCCCCTGACGCTCTTTCCACTGGCGGCGGGCGTCACAGGGCTCTTGCTGCTGGGGGCCCTGGACATCGGCACGCCTGCGGCGTGGCTGGCCTGCGCGGCAGGCATCGTCTTCGGCCTGGGTGTGTTCTTCCAGCGTCTTGTTTTAGGGTGCCCCAAGATTGCCAGGCAAGCACAAGAAGAAGTTGAGTGCGAAGGCATCCAAGAGCGAGAAGAATCGCTCGACGAACTTGACAAACAACTGGTAGGTGACAGAGACCCCCGAACTCAAACCCTGTTGCGCAGGCTTCGGGAGCTTGCAGACCTGATCCAGGAAGACTCCTCATGGAAATCTTCCTTTGATAACAGTACCGTTGCCAAGCTGTTTTCTGCCATCAACCATAAGTTCAGCGAGTGCACTGAGGATCTTCAAAGGACCCTTGAGCTCAAAGAGCTTGCCAATATGGCAAGGACAGATGAGGTGCGTGAGATGCACCTGGCGGAAAGAGACCGCATAATCGAGATCGTCACTGAAATCGTGGATGAGTTCCATGAGGTTGTCAAGGACCTCCGAAATCCTGAAGCAACAACCACAGACGGCGGAGCACGCCATTCTCGTGAAAACCTGCAGCAGATACTCGATGTGGGAAGGCGTGTTCAGGAAAGGCTGGGTTCTGCTGGACTGAAGGACTCAGAGTAACAAGGTTTCCAAAAACCCAGAAAAAAGAAAGGAAGCAATGCCATGCTAGGAAGATCGATAGGGAGGTTCTTTCGGGCCGTGATACGGGTTATCAGCCTTGGTTTCATCAAAATGGCCGAGCCCATTGAAAGAAGCCCTGAAATGGTGGGCCTGCAGTACGAGGAGATCATCGTTAAGAAGGCGAAAGCCGCCAAGCAGGTCAAGGACGCAATCGGCGGCTTGATGGCCCAGCAGGAAACCGCCAAGCAAAAGCTCCAAACGGTCACTCGTGAGATAGAGGAGCTTGAGGACGAAAAGGCCGGCGCCCAGGCCTTGGCGGAAAAGCGCGCCGGTGGTATGAGAGCCGCGGGCAAGACAGACGAGGATATCATGACTGACACTGAAGTCATGCAATATCAGGCGGCCTTCACCGACGCTTCTTCAACGATTGCTGAAAAGCAACACCGTGCTGCAGACCTCGAAGGGCAGGTCAAGCAGATGCAGGCGACGATCGACGACTACATCCTCCAAGTGCAAACGATGGCGCGCGAGGTGGAGAAGTTGAGATCTGAAAGGCACGAGGCTGTCGCTGACATGGCGGCCTCACAAAGGTTTGACGAGATCAACGAGGCTCTCGCAGGCATCTCCACCAGCGGTGTGGAAAACGAGCTCGCCAACCTCCGCCGGCGCCGTCAAGAAGCCAAGGGCAAGGCCAAGGCTTCAGCCAGGGTTGCCGGCGTTGATATGAGCGTGCAGCGCCAAAAGCTTCGTGCCGCAGCCAGGCAGAGCGTCCACAGCACGGAGTTCCTCCAAGGCATCGGCCTCGGCCAGAAAGAGAAGCCCTCCGCCGAGCCGCCTGCCGCTGCCAAGGAAGCTGCCAAAGCCAGCGACCAGGAAGACCACCTGCCTGAAGGCTGAGGCTGATTCACGCTCGAATCGCTGAGTGAAAAGTGTTGTTGACGTTTTGTTTGTTTTGGGTCACAGGGAGCGTGGCCAGGCTGCAAGAGTAGCCCGGCCACCCCCTACTTTTCCAGTGGGAAGGAGTACGAAATGAAGAAGCATAATATTCTATTCAGACTGGTCGTTCTGATGCTGGCGGCAAGCATCACCTTTATCGGCTGCAAAAAGGAAGAAGCCGCAAAGCCTGCCCCAGGTGCTGCTCCAGCGCCCAGCTTCAGTATTGCCGTAAGCGAGTACCCGAGCTGGAGCACATTCCTGGTCGCGTGCGTGACAAAGGAAAAGGGCGAGCTCCTTGTCAACCGCCGCAAGGGCGTCCTCGGCTCAATCGAGAAACGCTGGAATGTGGACCTGGTCGTCAAGGAGATGGAGTATGACCCCTGCCTGGGAGCTTACGGCGCGGGCGAATGCGATGCTGTCTGCATCACCAACATGGACGTGCTCAATCCGGCGCTTTCACGAAAGTCAGTGGCCATACTGCCGACATCAACCAGCTTTGGCGCCGACGCCTGTATCGTCACTTCCGACATCACGGATGTCAAGCAGCTGAAAACCATGAAGGTCTACGGCCTCGCGAAAACGGTATCAGAGTATTGCTGGGCCAGGAACCTTGAGCTCCTCGGAGAATCGGAGAAGGACTATACCCTCACCAATATGGATCCCGGGGCAGCTGCGATGGCAATGCAGCAAGGTAGTGCCAAGCACAAGGCCATCGTTGTATGGAATCCGTTTATCGGGGAAACGCTCAGGAAGCGCAAAGACGTCAGGGTGCTGTTTGACTCAACCACTATCCCAGGCGAGATCATCGACATGGTGGTGATGGCCCAAGCCTCTCTTGATCGCCCCGGCGGCAAGAACGCTGCCTGTGCGATTATCGACGCATACTACACCATCTGCCGGCGTCTTGCAGACCCCAAAACGCAGGACGACAGCCTGGTAGCCTTGGGTGAGAAGTTCTCCCACCTTAAGGTTGCAGCCATGCGGAAAGTGGTACGTCAGACACGCTTCTACTCAACGCCGCAGCAGGGTATCTCCCTCTTTAGCGGCGGCGCGGTCTTCCCGTGGAGCCGCAAGGTTGATGACACGAGTGAGCTCTTCACAAACAAGGGCTTTGTGCCTGACAACAAGGAAGTCAGCACAAAGACCCTCAAAGGCATCATGCCCGCTGTGGTTGACTTCTGCGTAAAGCATGACATCGTCAAAGAGAAGCCCACCGTGGGCTACGGGTCAAAGGCAGATGTCCCCGACGCCCGGCTGCGCTTCGATGCCACCTACATGAAGGAGGTGTCAAAGAAGTAGTAGCAAGTAGGTGGCTCTGAGATGGCGGCCCGGTTGCAGCATTATCTAAAGCAACTGGGCCGCCGCCTCTCCTTCTTGAGGAGAAATGATCATGACAGGAAACGTCAGCATAAAAATGCGCATCTTTCTGGGTGTTTTAGCAGTAGCAGTTCTCATGGGAGGATACGCATGGCTTTCTCACAACCAGCACGTGAGGAACCCTGATGACACCACCATCCCCACGGCTTCTCAACTGATTGAAGGCATAAAGAATTCATTTCAAGTGCACCCCAGAACCCAAGAGCGTTGGGTTGTTGAGGATACCAAAGCCACGTTAAAGCGTCTTTTCCTGGGTCTTGCCTATGGCATCAGTGGTTCGATAATAATAGGGCTTGCTATGGGGTGCTTCAAGAAGATAGAGGCGTTTCTCCTCCCCCTGTTAACGCTCTTGGCCAAGGTCCCCCCAACTGCGGCCTTTGCTGTGTTCTTCGTTATGGTTGGCACCGACATCGAATTGTACATTACAATGATTGCATTCGGGGTGCTCCCTACCCTCAGCCAGTCTATATACCTCTCGGTAAAAGACGTCCCTGCCGAAAACCTTTACAAGGCCGCTACACTCGGGTCTTCAAAGGGAGAAATCATATGGAACGTCATCTTCAGCCAAATCAGGCCAAAGATCATTGATGGTGTCCGGCTTCAGATAGGACCGGCGATGGTCTACCTGATAGCAGCTGAGATGATCGTCGGTGACGTGGGCTTTGGATACAGAATCAGGCTACAATCAAGGCTCCTCGACATGAGCGTTGTCTATCCTTACCTCGTTCTTCTGGCGGCCTTTGGATTCCTCATGGATCTGATCCTGAAATACACTGTCAGATTCTGGTGTCCCTGGTACACGAAGAGAGCGGGGTGATTCCAATGGAAAAAAGCCAAAACATAGTGCTTGAGCTACAGCATGTAACTCATGGGTTCGGCAAAAAGAACGTCCTCTTTGACGTGAACCTAAGCGTTAAAATAGGGGAGTTCGTCGGTCTTGTCGGACCGAGCGGGTGCGGAAAATCAACACTCTTAAGGGCCATTGTCGGCACCCATCCTGCAGAATCAGGGCAGGTTGTGGTGTACGGCAGCCCTGACAGGGAAGATCCCCATGTTGTGTACGGGCCGGACCGTGAGAGGGGCATTGTCTACCAGCGATATTCCCTGTTTCCAGACAAGACAGCCCTTGAAAACGTGGCCCTTGGCCTCATGCTGGATGAAAGCGCAATATGGGACAGGACGCTGCGCTGGGTCCCCTTCAGAAGGCCAAGAAGGAGGCGCAGCCTGAGCTGGAAAGCCCTCAGAAAAATCCACCTCACGGAAGCGGCCGATCTTCTGAAAAAGTTTCGGCTCGATGGAGCCATGAATCACTATCCCCACGAGCTCTCCGGCGGCATGTGCCAGCGCGTGGCAATTGCCCAGGCCCTCATCATGAAGCCCAAGATACTTCTTCTTGATGAACCCTTTGGCGCACTGGATGAAGCCACCCGTGAAGAACAACGGACAATGATCCTTGAACTTTACGCTGAAAACCTAAGAGCGGTAAAGAGTGGCGAAACACCGCCATACACTGTTATCATGGTTACACATGGGCTCAATGAAGCGATCCTCGTGAGCGACCGTGTGGCGGGCCTGTCTCAGTACTGGAATTCCGCAGACAACAAAGACCCAAGGGCAAAGGGGGCATCAACCATTGTTTACGATGATGTTGCCCCTGTTTTCAGTCCCACGAAAGAAAGAGATCATTCTCTGTTCGCTGCACAGCGTGAAGAGATCTACAGAACAGTTTTTGACCCAAAAGTTTTGCAGGAACGAGATGACTTCATCGTCTTCTGGGAAAAGATCCGACAAGGCAAAGGCAAAGGAGTGATGGAAAGTGAATGAACCTAAATACCCCTTTATGGGGAGGCTAGGTAGAATCATAAATGCCGGTCAGTCACGGGCCATTACACTCACCGGCAACATCTTTGACTGGTTCTACCATCCCCCCTCGAAAAAATACGTCCCCCTTCTCGAGTTCATATTGAGAAGCTGGGGCACACCGAAGCTCAAGCACAATATAAAGATAGTCTACGAGCTCAATGGTCCGATACGCATCCTCGGTGATGGTAGTAAACGGTTGCTGCGAAAAGCATGGTTGGAGTTTCACTCAAAGGGCACGGCGGGTGACAGGGCTATCCAAAAACTCGCAGGTGAAAAAGTGGCGGAGGATGACCAGCAGCTCGGAAAAGAGTTTGACGATGGCTTTACCATAGCAATGAACAACCCTGCCTATGCGCTTGAGTTTCTCAGGCAGCTGTGCATGGCTTCCCGCAACATCAAAAAAGGGACGCAGGTCGTCCTCAAAGAGGACCTCATAATCATCATCGAGGGAGCGGACATGATTCTCCCGGAAGGGGAGATAGCAAGGCTCTCGGAAATGGACCGCAAAAACGTCGCCATTTGCCGCGACTGGTTCGGGGACCCGGGATTCATGAACGGTAACGACTCCGTGATATTGCTCACCGAGTCAAAGAGCAAGTTGAACCGGGAGGTCTCTCGCCTCCCGCAACTGCTTGAAGTCGAGGTGCCCTCCCCTGACGAGCAGCAACGCCTCCACTACACCTCCTTCTTTGTTGAAGGACAAGGAAAAGGGCGAAAACCCAGGTTCTGGGCCACGCCCGAGGAGCTTGCCTCGTTGACAGCCGGCTTGTCTACCCTGGCAATCATGCAGCTCCTCAAGGGGTGCGCGCACAGCGGCCAGACCCTTCAGCCGGCAGACGTTATAGGCAAGGTGGAAGAATTCCTCACCAGCCAGCTTGGCGAGGGCGTTGTGGAATTCAAGAAACCCACCCACAGCCTGGAAAATGTGATGGGCAACAGGAGACTCAAGCATTACCTCGCTGAAGAGTTCATTCCCAGCCTGAGGAAAGGCCTGATTTCCGGCGCTACGGTCGGCGGCGCCATAGGGTCGGGGAAAAGCTTTATCTTCGAGGCCGTCGCCTTTGAGCTCGGAGTGCCTATCCTGGTCCTCAAGAACATCAGAAGCATGTGGTTCGGACAAACAGACATCATCTTCGAGCGCCTGCGCCGGCTGCTGGAGGCCTTGGGCATGGTTTTGATCTTTGTTGACGAAGCAGACACCCAGTTCGGCGGAGTCGGCAGAGAGATACATCCTACTGAAAGAAGGCTTACAGGGAAGGTCCAGGCAATGATGGCTGACCCGAGACTCAGCGGCAAGGTGGTCTGGTTGCTCCTCACTGCAAGGATACATCTGCTTTCACAGGACATCCTCAGGGAAGGCAGAGCAGGTGACGTTATCTTTGCAATCATGGACCCCGAGGACGAGGATCAGATGGGATTTATCAGATGGATGGTTGAGCCAGTCATCGGAGAAATCCCCGATGAGCTCGTCTCGACTCTCAAGGAACTCACGGAAAACTATTCTGCCGCTTCCTTTGCGTCTGTGAGAAGAAAGCTTGAAGCCAGGGCAGACGGCGGAAAGCTGAAACCCGATGATGTCCTTGGGGTGATAAAGACAAGGGTGCCTCCCGACACCGTTGATTTCAGGAGGGCACAGGAGCTCCATGCGCTGCTGAAGGTCACTGATGTTCGTCTGCTCCCGGATGACATTCAAGACGTATCCCGTGTAAGGGACGGGTGGAGAACGGAGCTTGATTCCCTTTTGGTGAAGTTAAGGCAACAGAGCCTCCAGCCTTGATTTTATGGGGCGTGCCATGAAGAAAGAGGAATGAAATGCTAGCAACCTTTTTGGGTATGTCATGGTGGAGCTGGTTCCTGCTCGCAATCTCCACCGTGATCGCGGCGGCAATCGTGAAGAGGTCCCAGTGGCCCAACTGGACCATGATCCCCGTGATTCTGGCCGTGTGGTCCCTTTCCTACGTCGTCATATGGGTCCTCAAGCTGGCCATCCTCTTGCTCCCATTGATCATCATCGGCGTAGTCATATACGTCATGATGTTCAAGAAGCGCAAGGCAGGGACGTAAGCAATTGCCAGACCTAGGATAGTAACTTAGCTCTGTGTAGATCTCTGTAGCTCGGCTTATATCAAAACCCGTCTGTTTAGAATATTAAAGGAAACCCGCCATGACCCACATATCAAAACAGATATTAAAAGGGCATCAGGAAGGCGGGAAGACATACAACTTCAGCGAACAACATGATGAAAATCTTCCCACACAGATGTGGTTCCAGGAATCCGAGGAGGGGCTGGTGGTTTTCATGGTGTTTTACACGCAGGCATGCCGGTGGTCCAGGTGCCTGGGCTGCAACCTCCCGTCCAAGGGTTCCCAGTTCCATGTGAGCTACAAAGCGCTGATAGCACAGATTGACCATGTCTTTGCAAACGCGGAGCTTATTGGCAAGAGAACCGAAATAAGAAAGGTCATCCTCAGCAACAACGGCTCGGTTCTCGACCAGGAGACATTCTCGTCCACTGCCCTCATGTACCTCACGGCAAAGATCAATCTGACATTTCCGAATCTCGCCGTCCTGAGCATCGAGACAAGGCCTGAATATGTTGAGGTTGCAGAGCTCGAGTTCCTGAGAAGGGCGCTGGGAGAAGGTGACACGCCCACGGAACTTGAACTTGCAATAGGCTTTGAGGCGTTTGATGGGAGAATAAGAAATGACGTCTACCGGAAGGGGCTGCAACTTGCGAAGTTTGAAGCATTTGTCAGGAGGATCTCACCCTTTGGCTACAGGCTGAAATTATACTTCATGCAGAAGCCCGTGCCCGGGATGAGCGACGAGGAAGCTGTGCTGGACATACACCAGGCTATTGATTACCTGAGCAAAGTTGCAGAGGGGCACAGGAATGTCAGAGTCAGCATACACTTGAACCCCACATACGTGGCATTCGGAACGCCCCTTGAGGAGAGCTTCAAAAGAGGGGAGTATGCGCCTCCCATGCTGGTCGATGTTGCAAGGGCCGCAATCCACGCAGAAGGCACGGGAATCTACGTATTCCTCGGCCTTTTTGACGAGGGAATGGCGGCCCCGGGGGGCTCCTTCGTTAGGGCAGGAGAAGAGACGCTTGTCGAGCAACTTGAGTTGTTCAACAGAACGCAGGATTTCGGGGTGCTTCACTGCCTGATCCCCACGGAAAAATGAAAGAAACAGAAACATGAAAACCAAACCAATCATCTTAATGTTGGTAGTTCTCTTCTGCCTTATTGTTCCGCGCGCCTCCGCCAGGATTCGCCACGCCGGCGAGCCCATGGCGAAGGAGCATTGAGTAAACCCAAAACCAGACAAGGAGACCTGGAATGCCCAAGAAAGCGAAGAAGGAAAAAGGAATCGGTCCAGGACTGTCGAAAAGGATCATCGAGTTCCTGCAAGAGCAGGACAAAGACCTGAAAGAGATCGCCCGTCTCGCAGGCACAACCCAGAAGTATCTCTCGGAAGTCCTGGCCGGGAAGAAAGGATTCAGTGAGAAACATCTCGAAAACCTCCAGCAAGAAACCAACATCTTACTGCACCTTGCCCCGGTCCTCGCAGGAGAATTGGCCCGCAGGGGCGGCAAGAAAGGGTCGGATCTCCTGATGTATGGGATCAACCCATTGGCAAAAATGGCCTGCTCAATGATGGCCAGAATACTGGGCGACTAAATCCGGTGAGGAGCGAGTAAAAGGAAGAACTTGCCCAGCCGCACCGGGTAACGCCAACCAAGCGTTTCAGTCGAAGCTACATCACTGGGCGATACAGGACTCGAACCTGTGACCTCGCGGGTGTGATCCGCGCGCTCTAGCCAACTGAGCTAATCGCCCGGTTCTGCGGCATTATACATCATCGGCCAGCCGTTGCAACTCGCTCAAGGCCTCGGTGAAGTCGTCGGGCAAGGGCGCGCTCAGGTCCATGTCCTGCTCGGTGCGGGGGTGGCGGAATTTTATGCTCTGGGCGTGGAGGGCCTGGCGGGTCATGAGGGGTCCCTCGGCCGTGTCGCTATGCCCTTCGAGCATGCTGCGATAGAGCGGCCCGCCGCCGTAGGCCCTGTCAGCCACGATGGGATGGCCCATGTAGCTCATGTGCACTCGCAGTTGGTGTGTCCGCCCCGTCCTGGGATGCAACTCGACCAGCGTGAAGCGCGCGCCGATCTTCCCGACCCCGGCGATCCGCTTCAGCACCTTGTATCGCGTGACCGCCTCCTTGGTCGTGCCCGGATACGGCTTGCCCGTCAGCCGGTGCACGGCGTACCTTTCACGGATCTTCGGATGTTTTCCTATTGGGGCGTTGATGACGTCTTCGTCGAGCTCCACGAGGCCATGCACGATGGCCATGTAGGTCTTCTCGACCTTGCGGTGCTCGAACTGCCAGCCCAGGCGCCAGAGGGCAAGTTCGCTCTTTGCCACGAGCATGATGCCGGTGGTGTTGCGGTCAAGGCGGTGGACTATGCCCGGGCGGAATTCCGGCGTGGCCTCACTGGTGGGCAAGTCGCCGATGTCGCCGGAATTCTGCTGGAAGTAATACGCCAGCGCATTGAGCAGCGTGCCCGTCCAGTTGCCGCGCGCGGGGTGCACAATCAGATCCGCCTGTTTGTTAACCGCGATAAGGTCATCATCCTCGTACACCACCTCCACGGGGATGTCCTCCGGGCCGAATTCGAGCGGCTTGACCGCCGGCAGCATCATGTCGATTACGTCGCCCGCCCGAATGATGTAGCTGGGTTTGACCTGCAAGGCGTTGACCGTGACGTTCCCCTCCCTGATATACCTCTGTAGCGAGGTCCGCGTGGTTGTGTTCTTGCCCAGGCGATTAGCAAGATACTTGTCGAGCCGGCAGGTCGTCCGCGTCCGGCGGATCTCGATCCGCAGGTGCTCCAGCTTCTCAATGGTCTCTTGGCGCTCCGGTTCCAGCCTGGCGAGTTCGGAATGCAACCGCTCGGGCACGGTTTCCATTGAACGGGCTCTTCCTTGTGCAATCAAGAGTCTCGGTCACTCGGTCTGCCGAGCGATGCAGGAATATAGCATAGTTCAATAGGCCCGTCAACATGCTGCGAACTCACGGCCGGCTGACAGGACCGCCAACAGGGATGGACAGGCTCGACTTGCATGGGTTTGCCAACAGGTGAGAGCCGGGGTATACTCTGGTTGGAGCGAGCTGCGGCGGTACTTCGCGAGGCACCGGTTGCAGGACCAGTCGGGGCTGCCGACGGCTGC
>SDBS01002941.1_pt1 | contig 16829 bp, 16 predicted proteins | sample 2277091 | NCBI WGS metagenome assembly SDBS01 (sample SAMN10404972, study PRJNA504765) | marine sediment metagenome | isolation source: marine sediment core GS10_PC15, 163 cmbsf | place: Arctic Ocean: Southern Knipovich Ridge | collected 2010 | reverse complement strand
TTGTTATTCTCGGTAGTGCTACTCCTGACGTTGCCAGTTTCCATAAAGCTCAGTCGGGAAAGTACAAACTTTTGACACTAACCAGGAGGATTACTTCTCATGACCATACCCAAATGGCAACCATGGCTGATAAGCTTTCTTCACCGTCTGTTACTTATTCCACTCAGGCTGCCGTGGACATAGTAGATATGAGGAAAGAGCTTAAAGCAGGAAATACAAGCTTGCTCAGTCGTCCCTTGTTAGATGAGATGAGGAAGACTCTGGAGCAAAACGATCAGATAATCCTCTTTCTTAATCGCCGGGGCACGGCTACTTTCGTTCGGTGTCCTGATTGTGGATTCGTTTTTCGTTGCCCTCGTTGTTCCGTTGCTCTCACTTATCATTCTCAAAGGGGGAGATTAATATGCCATCACTGCCGCTATTCCGTTTCAATTCCTGGTTCTTGCCCGAGTTGTTCCGATACCAGACTTATGTTTCTGGGTATTGGTACTCAGAAAGTAGCGGATGAAGTAAAGAGAGCTTTTCCAACCGCAAGACTGCTTCGTTGGGATAGTGATGTTACTGGCCAGAGATATAAGCATGAGGAGTTGTTAAATGATTTTCGTGCTCATAAGGCGGATATACTTATTGGGACTCAGATGATAGCAAAAGGACTGGATTTGCCTCAGGTGACCCTGGCTGGAATAATCAGCGCTGATACCAGCATTAACCTGCCTGATTTCCGTGCGGGAGAACATACTTTTCAACTTTTATGTCAGGTCGCTGGTAGAGCGGGACGTGGCTTCAAGGCAGGTAAAGTAATAATCCAAACCTTTTCCCCTGAGAATTATGCTATTCAAGCGGTTGCCAGACATGATTATCTGGGATTTTACAGGTATGAAATTAACTACCGTCGACAGCATAATTATCCGCCTTTCAGCCATCTCATCCGCCTGGTATATAGCCATACCAATAACGAATTGTGTCAACAGGAACTAAAAAGGCTAAGTCAGAGTCTTATTAGCAAAATACAAACTATGGATGAAGATAAGCTGAGCCTTATTGGTCCTGTACCTGCATTTGTCCATAGAGTCAGGGGCAGGTATCGCTGGCAACTCATCATACGTGGTCATAATCCTGCCAGCGTGTTATCAGGAATAACTTTATCTACCGGTTGGACTATAGATGTTGATCCTGTTGGAGTAACTTGATGGAGAAGATGAAGTTGCAGAATAGCAAAGAGCAAAGAGAGAACATTAGGGTTTTAGGCATTCTGGGGAGTCCCAGAAGACAGAGTAACACTGAAATCTTGCTTGATAGTGCGCTGGCAGGTGCCGTAGACAGAGGGGCAGAAGTAGAGAAAGTGTTGCTTTCGGAGATGGATATCGCTCCATGTAAAGAAATATACGCATGCCTTGAAGCTGGTCGATGTGCCATCCAGGACGATATGCAGTTTCTTTACGAAAAGCTTGTAACTGCAGATCACGTGATATTTGCATCGCCCATATTTTTTTATGGTATTACGGCACAGGCAAAAGCGATGGTGGATAGATGCCAGGCGCTCTGGGTTAAAAAGTATATATTGGGAATGGATAGGGATGATACCCGTATACGGCGTGGAGCATTCATATCGGTTGGTGCTACGAAAGGGAAAAACCTCTTTGATGGTGCAGTTCTGACGGTTAAATATTTCTACGATGCAATAGGTGTTGATTATATAAATGCCCTGTTGGTTAATAAAGTCGACACTACTGCTCGGATTAGAGAACATCCTTCAGCCATACGAGATGCTTTCTTGTTGGGTCAACAACTTGTATTTCCAGATCCCGTGCGTTGATGTAAAACTTCTAATAATAATGATGAAGACTAATCAGTTGACGGGGAGCTATATCGGGAGAAATTGTTTTTGTGTAAACTTTGGTATTATAGAGGAGATATCTTTTGTATTACGTTTCTGAGTGGGGCTGTCAGGTTACTGAAATAAGTTCTCCTGTTTGGCAGGGTTGGTATTCAAAAGACCGGAGTAGATTTAGTCTGGTATATCTAGAGAGGTAGGATTCTAATAGAAGCGTAAGTAACATCTTATATAGAGAGAGGAGTATATACTGTTAATGAAAGTGACTTGTGCAGTGGATAGAATACGGAAGTTAAAACCCGGTGCGGTCAAGGACATATTAAACAAGGATAAGAAAGGGCGATTTTTGCTCTTGGATGTGAGACAATTATGCGAATACGAGACAGGACATCTTCCAAACGCTGTGCTGGTTCCACTTAATGAATTGGAGGCGAGGCAGGAAGAGATTGATCGGGATAAAATAGTTATCACTTATAGTCGCTCTGGTCATATGAGCGTGGCAGCAGCCGTGGTTCTATATCAGTTGGGATTCAGGAGTCTGTTACATTTAGATGGGGGTATCTCTAATTGGTCCCATGGAATAGTTACTGGCATGCCTAAAAAAGAGGTTAAGTCAACGGACGATACATCGCGATTCCATAGTATCTATATGGATGCTATGGCGGTTGAGATGGGATTTAAAACCACATATCATTTTAGTAATAGCAAGACATTAGCTCGGGCTAGAAAAGCTATAATCAATTTAATTTTTAAAAGGACAAAGTTAATAAAAAAAGAGTCTGATCTCAGGAGTATTCTCGTGCTATCTATCAAACTGGAAAAAGCCCATTGTGAATTTATTATGATGGCTAGAAGTGAAGCTAAGACAGATCAGGTAAAGGAAACCTTTAGGATATTGTTCGATGCTAAAGCTGAACATATCCAGGGACTATATGCCTGCGCCTCTGCTCTAGCGGGGGAAGTAGCCCTGCCTGCTCTGGAAAAGATTGAGCAGGAATCAGCGATAGAGAACGTTGAGGATAACGTTAAAGTTAATACATTTATGACCAGGACATATGATGAATTTGCTGATGAGATGGAGTTATTGGAAACGGCAGTGGAAAAGGAATATGTTTACCATGATTTCTTTGAGCAGGCTGCAGGGATAGTGCGTGATCCAGATGCTAAAGCAATGTTATGCAAGCTCGCTGCGGAAAATAGACATTATGCCAGCGTTCTACTACAACAGATAGCAGAAGCAGTCTCAGTAACATGACTTTTTGAAAGCGGGACTCAGATTTTTGGAGGATGGCTAATTTATATATTTGAGGTAACTGCATATGGCAATATTGAAGATACGTACACTATCTGACCCTGCTCTGCCTGACCCAATACTGCGGCAGGAAACAAAGAAGGTTGGGGCTATCGACAGTGCTATTCAGAAACTGGTTGATGACATGATGGATACTATGAGGGCCGCTTCAGGTGTCGGCCTTGCAGCTCCTCAAATAGGGTTGTCTCTGCGGATAGCCGTTATTGAAATACCAGAAACAGAGATTATAACCTTGATTAATCCTGAGATAGTAAAGAAGCAGGGGAGCCGATTAATTGAGGAGGGTTGTTTGAGTCTACCAGGCTATAGCGGACAGACCGTTCGTTCGTTAATTGTTAAAGTGAATGCACTTGATCGACAGGGCAGGAAATTCAGTATCATAGGCGAAGATCTCCTGGCACAAGCCTTGGAACATGAAATAGATCATTTGGATGGTATCCTCTATACAGACCACTGCATAGAATGCGCAAGAAATGACAGCACGTCAGTTATACCAGATACGAACAGTTACTTATGAGCGTAAAATCTGCGATTAAGGAAAGTTAATACCTCAGTTATTCTTTTGGAATTGATTTAACTTTTCGGTAAAAATGATATATACCATATGCAAGAAGAAGGGTGGCGGAAATTACCAGGATCGGGTTCAGTTGCTGGGTGGTGTTAGTTTCAGTATCGGTAGATATCAAAAGACGGATGTAATAATTAACTGTTAATTGTCCTATTCGTTCAGGGGATATGTGCAGCCATATTTCCCACTCTTTTTCTGCCCACTCCTGTTGTTGGGGGATTGTAACCGTTACTGTCGTTTTCCTTTCAGAGTTAGCTGGGACTTCTACACGTTGGGGGAATCTAACCCAACTGTCATCAGGGAAAGTAGACCTTCCCTGCCTTAGCTCCGTTTTTTGGGGAGCATAAGTATTCAGGCTAAAAACATGGCTTTCATTTTCCTTGTTATAGATAGAGAACTCAAATTCGGCACTGTCGCCCGGAGATAGGTTATTGATATCTACCTCGGAAGGCGATACATAAAAGCTCCAGGCATTGGCAGGCGAGGGTAGTAAGATTGCTAGTAATATAGCGATTAGCCAGGATAGATATCTAGCCTGACGCATTATAAGGCAGCTACTGCGCTTATAGTAATGGTGTTTTCCATATCTTGACCGCCTACAAAGGAGGTTGGAGTCAATAACTTTAATCCGAATTGTTTTTGGTTTTCCTCATTACTGGCCAGATCAATACAAAACTCATAACCCAATTCGGTCTCTGTTTTGTACAGGGGAATGTATTCCGTACTGGTCCATCCTATCCAGTACCATATCATATATTCATCCTCTTCATTGCTTCCATCAGGGCTCAATGACCATTTTTGAGTGGGATTGTCTACGCTGCTAGCGTCAACTCCCTTGATGTAAGTGTCGACAACGCAGTTACCACGGTTAGTAATAGTGCACCATGTTTTTTCTGGATTTGTTTTATATTCCGTATCCGGTTCTACAATCCCTATTTCCCAGTTTGTAGGGTTTAATTCGATTTCCAGGACTGATTGCGTAGTCATTGTGATAGTTATAGTACCACTACTACCTTGAGCCATTACCGGCGCAGTAAGTGCCAGGAGCAATACAATAGCCAGCATGATACCGCAAATGCGCTTTTTCATTACTACCACTTCTATCAGACCTACCAAGAAATCACGATATTATAGTCTATGTTATTAGGCACTACAACCCTTTTTAGGTAATAATTACTAACTATAATTCTATTTTAGGTCTTCGTGGAAATTCATGTCATCTGCAATGTCTCTGACCTGATTTACCCGAAGAACTCCGAACACCTCTACAGATTAATGTAGCAGATTATATCCATTAACCTGGCACATGAGTTTAACATGTTCATCAGGCGCGCCCCTGAGCAGAAATTCGAGGATTAGCCTTCGTAATCCGTCCAGTGCAAAAGGAAGGCCAACATGTCCACCGTCGGACCCAAATACTATTCTCTCCGGTCCTACGGCTTCATAGATGGGCATCACTTCATCCATGGTGTAAAAATTGCCCATGTCCATGGCATAGATACCGATATAGGCACCCATGTCCGCAAACTGCTTGCATTGTTCTGGAGTAAGCCATGTCATGGGATAGTTGACATGGTTTACTTCTATGCGTTGTACTCCCATTTTTACTGCTTCTCTGGTAACCATCAGTCGTTCTCTTGTGCTCTGGTGCCCTAATCCCAGGATCATATCGCCTTCGGCAATAAGTTCCAATACTTCTTTCATTTTGGGGACTACATTATCATCTTCATCAATTAAATCGATGCCCTTTCCTTCCCCTTCGCCTGCCACTTTGCGGTGATGATTGGAGTCCAGGTTTGGCAGCCACACGTATTTGCCACCAAGGCGATAGGCTGCGACGATGGCCTCGGGGTTTAGCCCTCCAACAGTATTATTAAGAACAACGCCACCGAAGAGTTCAACTTTCTTTTTATTGTGCTCTTCTGCCCACTGGTCAATAACTTTCTGGACCAGTATTACAGATCTGGTGCTGGGAGTATCGTGGTTTTTAAAAACAATTCCTCCTTGACCTATGTAGCATGCCTGTTTAGCTATGTCTAGTTCATCGAACAGTCGTTCTGTGGTGGCGGAGGGCCCGCTATGCTGGTGTATATCGTAGGAACCACGAAGTAATCGCCACATCCTCTCATTCTCAAAGGATGGAGCTTTCATCCTTATCTTCAATGCCTCGAGTGAATTGTCGAGTGTTCCATAAGCGGATGAGCTTCCTTTTATTACCACTGCTCCTCTCATACGCTTGATCATTTCTGGACTCAAAGATGCCTCATATATTTCCTCTTTCATTTCCTGCCTTTTCCTTTCCTTTAAATTTATTTTGATAGTGAATAATTGGTTGAAACGAGACCAACGATGTTTTATTTTCTATAACTCGGAAGTGGAAAAAATCTCTCCATTCAGTTTTGCATAAAGTATGAGATTCAGGTCTTTTATCGGAACTCGAATTTGCGTCAAAGTATCCCTTTCGCGGATGGTTACCTGATTATCTTCTAGAGATTGGAAGTCAACAGTGACACAAAAAGGAGTGCCTATTTCGTCCTGACGCCTGTATCTTCTCCCTATACTTTGGGAATCGTCATACTGAGTTGTGAAGCTCATACGTAATTGTTTATAGATTTCCTTGGCCAGTGCACTTAAATTTTCTTTTTTGCTCAATGGGAGAATAGCAACTTTTATGGGGGCGAGAGATGGGTGGAAACGTAGTACCACTCTGCTTTCACCCTGGACTACTTCCTCGTCGTAGGCATCAAGAAGGAAAGCTAGTAAGGAACGATCAACACCAGCTGAAGGTTCAATAACAAAAGGCGTATAGCGTGTGTCACTTTCTCTTTCGTAGTAGCTAAGATCCCTTCCGGTTTGTTCGGAGTGTCGCGTCAAATCGTAATTACCCCTGTTAGCAATGCCTTCCAGCTCTGACCATCCCATTGGGAACAGGTACTCGATATCGCTACAGGTCTTGGCGTAATGGGCCAGTTCATCTTTGGTATGCGGACGTAGGCGTAAATTTTCCTTTTTTATACCAAGATTGATATACCATTTGTATCTTTCTTTAAGCCAGTAGTCGAACCATTCTTCATCGGTTCCTTGCTTAACAAAGAACTCCATTTCCATCTGTTCGAACTCGCGGGTCCTGAAGATAAAATTACCTGGAGTGATTTCATTACGGAAAGATTTGCCTATCTGCGCGATACCCAGTGGCAATTTCTTTCTAGAAGTTGATATTACGTTGGCGAAATTGACGAATATTCCCTGAGCTGTTTCAGGACGAAGATAAACCGTATTTGCCTGCTCTTCCACCGGGCCCATGAATGTCTTAAACATGAGGTTAAACATTCTAGGGTCTGTCAATTCACCGCCGCATTTCTGGCAGCTATCCTCATTGATTTCACTGGAACGCCATCTTGAGTGACATAACTTGCATTCCACCATTGGGTCAGTGAAGTTACTAAGATGTCCACTTGTCTTCCATATCTCAGGTGCCATGAGGATGCTGGTATCTATGCCCAGTACATCATCTCTCTCTTGTACCATGGTTTTCCACCAGGCATCTTTAATATTACGTTTTAGCTCAATCCCTATAGGGCCATAGTCCCAGCAACTGGAAAGGCCTCCGTAGATCTCGCTGCTGGGGAAAATAAATCCTCTGCGTTTACACAGGGAAACAATTTTATCCATCTCTAATTTTTGTAGCATTTTTTAAAACTTTTCCTAATTTTATTAGACTAACAATTCTATAGTCTGCCCGTCAATGGGAGTTTCTGGTGTTATTATGTGCCTTTACTCGTCCCAGCTATCCAGATCAGTGATTGCCTGGCAGAGGACATCCACTGCATACTCAGCATTGCGTATATCCACTATCTCTTGAGGAGAGTGGCTGTATCTTCTGGCTATAAACATGAGGGTGGAATCAGTCTCCGGGTTTACTTCGTAGGCTATATGATGGTCAGCGAATGTCCTGGTGCTTACATCAACATTAAAAGGGATGCTTAGTTTATGGGCTGCCTCTACCAGTAGTTTATTTAGTCGTGGGCTGGCGAAATTTGCGGTTGCAGGGTACATCCTATCAGAGGGCTGGCAGAAGGAGAGCCTGCGCACTCCTAATCCCGTATGTAACGGAACAGTTTTATTCTTGTCTGGGAGAGCATCTTGAGCAAAACCAGTATCAATGGCGATAAACCAGTCTGGTGATATCTGTCGTAAAGCATGTCTTACACCGAGGCCACTTGTCTCTTCCTGGACTGATCCAACGAGGTAGATATTGTGTTTCGGCTTCTTGGTCAGTCGTCGAGCTAACTCAACCATAATACTGCAACCAACTCTATCGTCGATTGAATGGCTGGCCAGAAGAGTTTTATTATCATCCAGCCATCGGACCGGCATGTCAAATACTATAGGATCTCCTATGGAAACAAAGTTTTGCTGATTGCCTACATCAATCCACAACTCTATGTCACCAGCTTCAAAGTGAGCGCTGGGTGAGCAGACCACCCCGGGAACATCTCGATCCTTGCCCAGAATAAGCACAGCTGTTCCCGGTAGGGTACAGAAATTAATCCATCCTAAGCGATCGAACCAGACAAACTCATCGACTTTCTGCACCACCATGCTTACTGTATCCATGTGAGCTTCTAACATGAGAGAACGCTTCCCTTCTGTTCCATTTATCTTGGCGATTATATTGCCTATCTTATCAATGTGTATTTCATCAACGTGCTCTTTCAGTAAACTGTTTAATCTGGAAGCCACTCGATTCTCGAATCCTGTCGGTCCTGGTATCTGGACGAGCTCATATAACAAGTCGGCTATCATCTTCTATCTCCTTATTTATCTTCATGTAATATGCCGCGGCTAAAAAGCTATTTCAGACATGGCACGATTCTGGTACATGGATTTCCTGTTCATTATGTCAAGATTGTGAGAATATATCATAGATCATTCTTCCAACAAACTGTTGAGTAATAGCTGGTTTATCCCCGTAATCGTGACTTATCATGGCATTCAAATAATGCTATCAAATATCTTGCTTGGTCTCAAAATTGACACCGTGTTAAAATCCGATTGTTTTTAAAGAAAATAGAATTATTCTTTGGAAAGGTTGAAGTGGAAATATTGAGTTAATTGAGGTGGTGTGTATTGATGTTTAAAGCTGGATGGAAATAATAAAGATGGATTTACAGAAATTATTTAACCCGAGATCAATTGCAGTTATTGGAGCTTCTAGTTTGCCAGGAAAAATTGGTTATAGTGTGGTTGATAATTTAATAGAAGGGGGATATCAGGGGGAAATCTTTCCGGTTAACCTTAAGGAGACAAATATTCTGGGGATTAAAGCATATAAGTCAGTTCTTGATATTCCCGAGCATGAAATAGACTTGGCTGTATTAGCTATACCGGCGCGCTTTTGTGCTAATGCTGTTAGAGAATGTGGAAAGAGGGGGACTAAATTTGCTGTAGTAATAAGTGCAGGTTTTGCTGAGGCTGGTAATTTAGCAGAAGAAGAACTTGTCACCATAGCCGGCAAGTATGGCATGAGAATTGTCGGTCCTAATGTTGTAGGGATTTTGAGCAATCCCAGTAAGTGTAATGCTTCATTTGCCCCATGTTTACCTTATCCGGGAAAGGTAGCTCTGATTTCCCAGAGCGGAGCTATGATAGTGGCAATAGATGCTAAATCTTGGGTTGAAAGCATAGGCATTTCATATTTGGTCAGTATAGGTAATATGGCTGATGTTCAGATCGATGAAATGATTGATTATTTAAATACTGATCCCGATGTAGACACTATTTCTATTTATATTGAAGGATTGAAGGATGGCCGTACTTTCGTGGAGGCAGCGGAGCGCTGTACTAAACCTATTATAGTATTGAAGGCTGGCATATCTACGAGTGGAGCTGCTGCTGCTGCTTCACATACTGGTTCTCTGGCTGGGAGCAATGAAATGTTTGACGCAGCCATGAAACAGTGCGGTGTAGTAAAAGCCAGGAGCTTGAGTTCACTCTTTTCTCGTTCTAAGGCGTTAGTTGTTCAACCTTCGTTGAGAGGGGATAACGTAGTTGTTATCACTAATGGTGGTGGAGCTGGAGTTTTAACAGCGGATGCCTCGGAATTGGAGGGTATTCCTTTGAACGAAGCTACTGTAACCTTACAGCAGGACATGAAAGAGTATATGCCCCCCTTTGGTAGCTCTAAGAACCCGATGGATCTTACCGGGATGGCAACAGCTTCTGTATATCATGACGCGATGAAAACGGCGTTATTACATGATTGGGTAGATGGTGTGATTGTGCTCTATAGCATAACGGCCACAACAGATCCTATGGCAATGGCTGAAGCGATTGTCAGCGGTATAAAGGATTCTGAAGTTACTGACAAACCAGTTGTAGCTGGTTTTCTTGGCGGAGCAGAATGCCGTAAGGCTATAACTAGCCTTATTGAAAATAGAGTTCCAGCTTATGATGGGATTGAGGTGGCGGTAAATGCTATGGCTGCTTTGCACGAATTAGCACAAGTTAGAGGCTCCAAGGATATAAATTATTGTCCTTATGCAGATGTTAACAAGGATAAAGTCAGAGAAAAACTTAACGGTGTAAAAGCTGAAGGAAGAAAAGAACTTAATGAATTAGAGTCAAAGGAAATTCTTTCTGCGTATAGACTACCTGTAGTTGAGACATTTCTGGCAAGGGATAAAAGTGAAGCAATGTCTTTGGCTAACGATATCGGATATCCTGTTGTAATGAAAATATCCTCTTCTCAAATTTTACATAAGACTGACGCTGGTGGAGTAAAAGTAGGAGTGAACAATGAGAGAGAGGTAGGAGAAATATACGACTTACTGCTAAATAATGCACGAAAGTACAATGCGAAGGCGATAGTCCGGGGAGTGATGGTACAGAGAATGGCCAAAGCAGGGACAGAGGTTATCATCGGCTCTATTCGTGACAGGGCGTTTGGTCCGGTGGTGATGTTTGGAATGGGAGGTATTTTTGTTGAGCTACTAAAAGATGTAATCTTCAGGGTAGCTCCTATAAGCAAAGAAAGAGCAATAGAAATGATTCGAGAAACCAGAGCCTGTCCACTGTTTGAGGGGCTGAGAGGGCAAATGCCCAAAGATATTAACGCTGTTGCTGAATGTATAAGCCGCTTGAGTCAACTGGTTTATGATTTTGACGAGATTAAAGAGGTGGATGTTAATCCTATCTTCATGTATCAGCAGCAACAGGGTTGTATGGCTGTTGATGCTCGTATCATATTAGAATAATTGTCCTCCTGTTTGTTAAGTATCCGTTATTTGCCGGAATTTTCACTGGTGAGTTTATATCGAAATAGGTGTACTTTTTCCATCTATGATGGTCTGATATGCTGTAAGATAAGATGTACAATAGAACTAGAACCTCGGTTGATTATGTTGAAAAGGTAAAGTAAAGCATGATAGATGGGTATGATATCGAAGTAAAGCTGTTAACTGTTACGCCTGACCCCGAAAGTTTGATAGAGAGAGCGGGGAGGCTGTGCTGGGATAGTCAGGATAAGACAGGAATGGAACCAGGTCGAATTAAAAAATGGTTGGAGGTGGGGCATGAGTCAATGGTTGAGCATGCTTGTGCCACTTTCTATATTCGAGCTAGCCGTGTTTTAACACATGAATTGGTTCGACACAGGTTGGCAAGTTATAGTCAGAGGAGTCAGAGGTATGTGAAGGAGGATAAGCCCAGGTATATTGAGCCTCCAGAGATAAATGAAAAAGGGGATTATGCCCAGCGATGTTTTAAGAATGCTATGGAGGTTTGCTGGGAAGCTTATCGAAAATTGTTGGATGAAGGCATAAAACCAGAAATAGCTCGTTATGTTCTTCCCAATGCCTGTGAGACACAGATAATCTGCACCTGGAATTTTCGTGAGATACGACAGATTATAAAGTTAAGGACGAGTAAGCGAGCGTTACCTGAGATAAGGTTGGTAGCAGGAGAGATAAAAAGAATTGTAAAAGAAATAGCCCCTCAGGTATTTGCTGATCTGTAGGCTGTTTCTAAGAGTAAATAAAGTGTGAATAACAAGGGCATAGTGTTGAAGTTCATTTATGGAAGAGTTTGTTGTTGGAGCCCGTAAACTGGGAATAGAGATTGATGTTGAATGTCAAAAACTGTTTGAATTATATTACCGGGAGTTGATTGACTGGAATAAGAGATTTAATTTGACTGCAATAATAGATTATCAGGCAGTACAGATAAAACACTTTCTTGATTCTTTGACTGTAGTCTCGGTTATTAATGAAGAAAGATCAACTAAACCATACTTCAATATCATAGATGTAGGCACTGGGGCGGGATTTCCAGGAATTCCTCTTAAAATAATCTTACCTCAGGTCAGGTTGACGCTGCTCGATTCCACAGCCAAGAAGTCGGGCTTTCTGGTTCATTTAGTTAAGGAAATGAGGCTGTCAGATGTAAATGTAATAATTGGGAGGGCTGAGGAAATGGCCCATCTTCCTTTATATCGTCAGCAATTTGATTTGGTTGTTTCGCGAGCGGTGGCTCCAATGTCTGCGCTTGTTGAATTGACTTTGCCTTTCTGTCGTATTGGAGGGAAGTTAGTTGCTCATAAAAAAGGCGAAATTGGGGAGGAGATAGAGAAGGCAAACAGAGCAATTGATACCATGGGGGGTAGGTTTGCCAGGATGGAGAAGGTTGATGTTGAGGAACTGGGAGAGGAACGTTATCTAGTAGTTGTTGAGAAAATTTTCCCGACACCCGATAAATATCCTCGACGCAGCGGTGTACCGGCCAGGAACCCTATTAGTGATGTATAATTAGCGGCCTGCTTATTATTAGGTATGCTTTATTTGCCAAAAAAAGTGATAAGTATTATGATGAATAACAGAGGAGATTAAAGAAAATGGAAAAAGGTACATGGATTACTAAAACTGGTTTGGCACAGATGCTCAAGGGTGGGGTAATCATGGATGTGGTTACACCAGAGCACGCCAAGATTGCAGAAGATGCTGGAGCATGTGCAGTTATGGCTCTGGAAAGGGTGCCATCGGATATACGTGCTGCTGGTGGAGTGGCCCGCATGGCAGATCCCACTATAATTCAAGCTATAATGGATACGGTTAATATTCCTGTGATGGCAAAGTGTCGTATTGGGCATTTCGTCGAAGCACAATTGTTGGCAAGCATGGGTGTTGATTTCATTGATGAATCTGAAGTTCTTACTCCTGCAGATGAAAGCCATCATGTCTGGAAGCATGATTTCAAGATTCCTTTTGTTTGCGGCTGTCGCGACTTAGGCGAAGCGTTACGACGTATTTCAGAAGGGGCGGCTATGATAAGGACTAAAGGAGAGCCAGGTACGGGAAATATCGTTGAAGCTGTTAGACATATGCGTACTGTGCAGGATGAGATTCGTAAGGTTAAGTCTTTACTTGAAGAACAGTTAGTGGCTGAAGCCAAAATGCTCGGTGCATCCTTGGAATTACTGATGGAAGTTCATAAAACAGGAAAACTACCGGTAGTTAACTTTGCTGCGGGTGGCATAGCCACACCTGCGGACGCGGCTTTAATTATGCAGTTAGGAGCTGATGGTGTATTTGTTGGATCAGGTATCTTTAAGTCCAGTGACCCATCAGCTATGGCAAAAGCCATAGTGAAGGCTACTACTCATTATCAGGACCCTGCTATTGTCACTGAAAGTTCCAGAGGTTTGGGGCAGGCAATGCCCGGTCTGGATATAAAGACTATACCTCAACATGAACTTTTAGCTACCAGAGGGTGGTAAAGATAGATTTGCAGAGGGTAATTGCAGACGATCTGGATGAATTGCTAGGAATATTGCCCTCTCGTATTTGTGAGCTGATTTACCGGGAAACAAACTATAACGAGCTACTGGAAATAGTCATGGATTTGGGGAGGCTCCCCGAAGTTCGGTTTCTTCATAAAGAATTTATTCTTGGTTCTGAAGAGGTTCATGCTGCTGACATAGACTATGTAATATCTCGTGTGGGTCAATTCAGTGGGGACAATAGAGCTGGCATTGAGCGCACATTACATCGCATCTCGGCAATGCGTAACAGAAGTGGTCAAGTAATTGGTTTGACCTGTCGTGTAGGAAGAGCAGTATTTGGTACTGTGAAGATAATTCAGGACCTCGTTGAATCGGGGAAAGGTGTTTTACTTTTGGGGTGTCCAGGTGTTGGAAAGACAACCATGTTACGTGAGGTAGCCCGGGTATTGGCCGATGATTTTAAGAAACGTGTTATCGTAATAGATACTTCTAATGAGATAGCTGGAGATGGTGATATTCCTCATCCAGCCATAGGACATGCAAGGAGAATGCAGGTAGCTGCGCCTACTATGCAACATGCAGTAATGATCGAGGCAGTGGAAAACCATATGCCCGAAGTGATTGTCATTGACGAAATAGGTACCGAACTTGAAGCTCAGGCGGCTAGGACTATTGCAGAAAGAGGAGTCCAATTGGTGGGTACGGCACATGGGAATACGTTAGAGAATTTAATCATGAACCCTACGTTATCTGATCTCATTGGTGGTATTCAGACGGTTACGTTGGGTGACGAAGAGGCGAAGCGACGTCATACACAGAAATCCATACTTGAGCGTAAAGCGCCCCCCACATTTGATGTAGTTGTTGAAATTCTGAATTATAATAAAGTGGTTGTCCATCCAAATGTTGTTAGTGCTGTAGACGCCCTCTTACATCAGCAACCTGCTCCAGGCGAGATCCGCTGGATGGATGAGGTCGGAGAAGTCCAGGTAAAAGAGTTGACTCCTTCTCATGAAGGTAATAGACAAGAATCAGACACTATAGAGGTGAAAGAACCGGAGGGAGAGGTACTACGATTCTTTCTCTTTGGCGTGAATCGTTCATTATTGCAGAAGTGTGCAGGGGAAGAAAAACTAAATCTGAGGATTATGGATGACCTGAAACAGTCTGACCTTTTTCTAACTACACGTAGCTACTACCGAAAAAAGTCTCAGAAGATAAGAGATGCCGAGATGCTGGGTGTCTCAGTCTATGTACTTCGGAATAACAGTATGCCCCAGATGAAGCAATGCCTGGGCGTAGTCTTTCCCCCCAATTCGGAGACAAGTTACATTCACCGTCTGCAAAACCTGATAGCTGAACGCCATGAGATTGCATAGTGAAGATGCAATTTTGGGATGAATAAAAACAACAGTAAGAATAGGAATTACATTTGAGTTTGTTTATTGTATTTGAAGGGGGCGAAGGCTGTGGTAAAAGTACACAAGTCAGGGCTCTATATAGAAAGCTGTGTCATCAGGGAATTCCTGCAGCGTTTACAATTGAACCAGGGGGCACTTTGTTGGGGACTAGGATTAGGAGGATACTTAAGAATAGAGGAAGTGTTCCTATTTCTCCTGAATCGGAACTTTTCCTTTTTTCAGCCTCCCGGGCCCAACTATTAGATGAAGTTATTTATCCTGCTTTACAAGAAGGGAAAATTGTTATCTGTGATCGTTTTATATCGTCCACTATTGCCTATCAGGGTTATGGACGAAGGCTTCCAATGTCTACCATAGAAATGGTTAATAATTTAACAATTGATAACCTTGTTCCAGATCTTACTATTCTACTGGATATTTCTCCTGAAGAAGGGTTGGCACGACGACGCGATTTATTTGACCGTTTTGAGTCTATGGACCTTTCGTTTCACCGTCGTGTCAGGCAAGGCTATTTAGAAATGGCTTCGTTAAACTCGGATCGCTGGGAGGTAATAGATGCTTCTCTCCCCCGGAAGGAAATTACTGGTATTATCTGGGCCAAAATAGTTGATTTGCTGGGAGAAAACAATCGTTCATTGTAATGAGTAAAGGTCGGGTGTCAGTGGCCTTAAGTGGCGGCATGGATTCATCTGTAGCTGCGTACTTATTAAAAAAGAGTGGCTATCAGGTTGAGGGAATACATGCGTTGCTCTATGATTCGGCCAAATCTCAACACCATGCGCGTCTGGCTGAAAATATATGTACTGCTCTGGATATTCCTTTTCGTTTGGTAGATTTGCGTGAGAAATTCAGACGTTTTGTAATTGATTATTTTTATCAGGAGGAGGAAGTATTGGGTGGTGGGATAATTGAAAGAACTAACTAGTTGGCGGTAATGATAAAAAGAGGAAAGATATTGCAGTTGCCGAATGCTGATAGGGAGAACAGACTTAGACTTGAGGGGTATAAATTAATTGTTGGCATTGATGAGGCTGGACGAGGTTCTCTTGCTGGTCCAGTAGTTGCGGGGGCTGTAATTTTACCTGCGGTCCATCTTCCATGGCTACAGCAGGTTCGTGATAGTAAGGAGATAAGTCCCAAGAAACGTGAGTACCTCTTTACTGTAATTTCTAAAGAGGTTTTAGGTGTAGGCGTGGGTGTTGTCTCGCCGGGTATAATTGACTCAATTAATATCCTTCAAGCAACGTATCTCGCTATGAAGCGAGCTATCAGGAACTTGCCTGTCTTGCCTGATTTTCTTCTTGTTGATGGGTTGACTTTGCCACATTGCAGATTTTTTCAGGAGGGTATCATTAAAGGTGATAAATTGTCTCTTTCTATTGCGTGCGCCTCAATTGTGGCCAAGGTAAGCAGAGATCGCATCATGGTTAAACTTGACAAGGTTTATCCTGGTTATGGATTTGCTAAACACAAGGGATACGGAACGAAAGAACACCTTTTCAATTTACGGAGATTAAAACCTTCAACAATTCACCGTCAATCATTTTTTCCTGTGAGGAGCCTTATTGAGAATCTATAGTGAGTAGTTTTAGATGAGGATGAATCGGCAAGAACTTGGTAAATTCGGGGAACGGTTGGCCCGGGATACTATTAAGAAGAAGGGATATCGTATTCTCGAGACAAATTTTCGCTGTCGGAGCGGGGAAATAGATATTGTGGCACAGGAAAAAGATTGTCTTGTTTTTGTGGAGGTCCGAACCAGAAGCACTCAGAACTTTGGCAGTCCTGAAGAATCGATAACTGCAATAAAAAAGCGGAGACTTGTTTCCTCAGCATTTACTTATATAGAAACTCATCAGGATCTTCCATCTTTATGGCGTATTGATGTTGTAGCTATAGAAACTAATCTTGAAGGT
>SDBS01002940.1_pt1 | contig 16830 bp, 17 predicted proteins | sample 2277091 | NCBI WGS metagenome assembly SDBS01 (sample SAMN10404972, study PRJNA504765) | marine sediment metagenome | isolation source: marine sediment core GS10_PC15, 163 cmbsf | place: Arctic Ocean: Southern Knipovich Ridge | collected 2010 | reverse complement strand
TTATCAACTATAGATACGATCCAATAATATTTTATAGGGTTAAAGGATCAGATAAAATTCATAATAACTTAGAAAAATTCAAACTAATACTAGAGAAGGTTGCTAGTCTTGGGATCAAAGAAATGATTTTTTCTTTTGCCACTATTTACCCAAAAGTTAATAGAAGAATGAATTCAAGGGGTTTTATCCCATTTGATCCCTCTTTTAAGAAAAAAAAAGAGATCGTAAGAAAATTGTTAAAAGTTTGTAGTGATTTAAGCATCCAAATGAAAGTATGTTGTCAACCTGATTTGTTAAATATTAAAGGAATAGAACAAGCACATTGCATAAATGCAAATAAGATAGAGAAATTAATTGCTGATACGATTTCAAACCTAAAGGATACGGGGCAAAGAAAAGATTGTAGTTGTTCCAAATCAAGAGATATCGGGGGTTATACAGGCATTTTCAGGTGCAAACATAACTGTCATTACTGTTATGCTTCTCCAGCTAAAAGATAAAAATAATTTACTTACTTTTTGAATTCAGAAAGATATAAGTTAGTCTATATTTTAAAAACTGAAAGATATTTATGAAGCTCCCCTAAAGCTGGAACTAACTCAAGTTTCTCGAGAACATCATAAAAACAATAGGAATCCCAAAGATCAAAGACTTTTCTTTCAGAATTGATAAATAAGATCGCAGCTCCCTCGAATTCAATTCTCTTATTTGTAGCCTTAAATCCCCATGCTTCTCCTGTATGGGTTGCTTGAGCTCTATACCATACCCATACTTTATTTTCCTCGCCTTTTATCTGTACTACTTTTTGGACTAGATCCTCGAAAATAGTACGAAATTGTTTGATTTCATACTTAACAAGGGCGGGACCAACCATGTCTATATGGATCCACTCTGGTTTATATTCAGGATCTATAATATTATCGGCTATTGTAAAATCTGGTTTGTTCCACATGTCTTCAAACCATAGTTTCCCTATTTGTTCTGATTCTGTAATTTCCATTTCTTTAACACCATTAAACTAACTGAGGAATATATTATTTTGTTAAAAATATTTTTGAAAAAATTAAAATAAGATTTATCTATATATTTGTACTATTTATTTTATATCTTAAGAATTTTAATAGATTGAGGGAAAGAAGATGCCTAAATGTGTTTTTTATATCGTAGATGTCTTTGCTGAAAAGAAACTTGAAGGAAACCAGTTAGCTGTATTCATTTGTAAAGAAAAAATTTTTGATTCTGAAATGCAGAAGTTAGCAAAAGAAATGAATTACAGCGAAACAACATTTATAACATCAGTAGAAAATTATGATGTTCGAATTTTCACTCCAGAAGAAGAGTTACCTTTTGCAGGTCATCCAACATTAGGAACTGCGCTTGTTATTCAACAAAAGTTGATCAAATCACCCATTAAAACAATTCTGCTTAATTTAAAGATAGGACCTATCCCTGTTTTGTTTAAATATAAATCGGGAGTGGTTGAAGAACTATGGATGAAGCAAAATGCTCCAACTTTTGGGAAGTTTTTCGATCCTGAATTATTCTCACAAATTCTTAATATTGAGGAAGAAGATATTGATCCTAGATTTCCCATTCAAGAAGTTTCTACTGGACTTCCATTTTTTATAGTACCGTTAAAAACGCTAAAAGCTGTTAAACAGGTCAGACCAAATAGAGATAAATACCTGGCTTTAATAGAAAAAACCGAAGCAAGAAGCATTTTAATATTTTGTCCGGAAACATATTTTAAGGGAAACGATTTAAATGTTCGCGTTTTTACAGAATATGTAGGAGTTCCAGAGGATCCTGCTACAGGAAGCGGGAATGGGTGTCTAGCGGCTTATCTGGTTAAATATCAATATTTTGGAAAAAAATATATTAATATCCGAGTTGAACAAGGTTATGAAGTCGGGAGACCTAGCTTACTCTTATTAGAAGCTAAAGAGAGTGAAGAAGGAATTAGTGTTTCCGTAGGAGGTAAAGCTTTTATTGTAGCTAAGGGGGAATTAGTTTAGTAATTCCTAAAAATAACAAATTCATTTTTTAGTTATTTATAATGCAACTTGTATCTGATTCTGTATGAGATCCTGAATCTAAAAATGCTTTAGCTCTACAACCTCCACATATTGTTTTATACATGCATTTTCCACATTTTCCTTCAAATTTTAGACCACGATATTGATTTAATATGGGAGATTTCTGCCATATATCCTTAATTTTATTTTTCTTAACATTTCCGAGAAGCGCGGGATTTAAAGGGCAAAGAGTAATATTACCATCTGGTTTAATATGAAGCACGTAGATTCCACATTCACACCCTGTTACAAATGGAGAAAAGGGAGTTTGTTCTTTGAAAACACCTTTTTGTAGGCGATCTGAAAAATTAAAAAATTGTAATGCTTTTTTTGGAAATAATCCTTTAAAGAAAGGCATAAAATTGATATTTGGAAATCTTTCGGCCACAATTCTCGTGAAAACGGGGTTTTTAAAGGAAAGAGTAAGAGGGTAGTCTTTCTTCATTAAATCTAACCAGATATCACAGACAGTTGCTCCAAACTTTTCCATTTGAATGGGAGATAACATTAAATGAGAACTCCCTTTAGCTTTTCCTGTTGGTACAAAATCAACGATTTCTATTTTCTGTACCTTTAAACTTTTGGCTAAATCAATCAAGAGTGGAAATTGATCAACATTAGCTTTTGTAACAACAACATCCATACTTACATACAATCCAGCATTTAAACAACTTTTAATCGCTGATATAGCTTTCTCATAAGTTCCAACTCCTCTGTTATGATCGTGAGTTTCTTTTAATCCATCTATGCTAATTTGAACATATCCTACCCCAACATCTTTTAATTTTTCAGCAATTTGAGGTGTTATATATGTCCCATTTGTAGCAAGTGCAACGTTCATTTTTTCTGACGCATACTGAAATATCTCAAAGATATCTTTACGGAGTAACGGTTCTCCTCCAGAAAATCCTAGAATAAAAGTGTTTGCTTCATAAAGTTGATCAATAATCTTACATACTTCCTTGTATGTTAACTCTTTATTAGGAGAATCATGAGATATGTAGCAATGTTTACAATTTAGATTACAATTATGGGTAATCGACCATAGCGTTACGATAGGACCTGCAGGAATTAAAGGAATTTTAGGGCCGTATGTGCCAATCCCTTCAAGATAATTTAAAATCAGTCTTTTTAGTTGAGGATTTTTTCCCAAAATTCTTTGAAATTCATGTCGGGGTATTTTAAGCCCTTTTTCAATTAAACTCATTACAAGAGAAATCGCTTTTGAATAAACCTTAGTTTTCAAGCTACATTTTTTGCATGAGATTAGTTTATTGATATAGTATTCTACAAAGATCTCCGCATATTTTCTTTTACAGGAAGAACAGGTTTTTATAAAGGGACGAAATAAATTCACTTTAGACATTCTTTTTAGTACGTTCCACAGTAGTAATTCAATTTTAACAGAAACACTATTAATTTTCGATGATTTATTATCATGTTCAAAAATTTTTGCATTAGTTTTTATTTGCGGGAGTTCAGTCGTTTTGCTCATTATGCTAGTCTTTACCATTATTGAATCCTCCAGTTGCTTGATACTTGGATCGTTGATATATAATTTTAATTAAACCAAATTTAAAAAATTGTAGATTCATTTATCAAATATATACTAATATATAGTATTTTTTACAAATTTGTAAGAGTTTATATTTTACTTAACGTCACCAGGTTGCGCGCAATTCGCTTCACTACGCATTACCCCGATCTGGATATAAATCCTTCGGTTTGAACGTCAAGAGATCTCGTTTGGATTCTCTTAATTGGCACAATATTTCTTAGCACTGGAATAATTCTATTTATTTATTCTGAAATAAATCTCAGAAAGGCATTTAAAGAGTCGGACCTATTAACTACTCACGCATCGTCCTATATAAGACACCCTATGTATGCTTCTATGGGATTAGGCATGCTTCCGGGGATATTTATATTATTAAATAGTTGGCTCCTTTTACTTATACTTCCAATATATTATTTACTAGTTAGATTTTTTATAAGAGAGGAGGAGGCGTATTTAGTGAAGAAGTTCGGAAGTAAATATCTTCATTATAAGGAAAAAATGAATGCTTTCTTCCCAAACTTTAAAAAATATAAATTTGATGATTCTTAAATTTTATGATAATTAGTAGTACCTAAATCAATGATACGGAAAGATTTAGATACCTTTCTTTATATTTATATTGATAACGAACTATTTTTTGTTAGTTAGTTTCTTATCAACGAAAACCAATAAGTTAAAGCAAAAAAGTTAGAATAATGAATACTAAAATTAAGTTTGTAATTTTAACACTATTAATTGTTATATTTCAATCAATATTGAAGTTGTACGGAGTTATAGTGACAGGCAGTCTGAGTTTTCTATCAGAAACTGTAGATACATTCACAGATATTCTATTTGTTGCAATATCTTTATTTTCAATATATATATCTGAAAAACCAGCTGATTTTGATCATATGTATGGTCATACAAAGTCAGATTCAATTGGAGCAATGGTCCAAGGTATTATTTTAATAAATATTTATGTATTTTTGATTTATAATGCTATTCAAATAATTACTCTTGGAGAATTTCGGGTTTCAAACCCAGGCATAGGGCTTGTACTATTATTAATATCTTTTATAATTAATATAATTTTCTCCAGACTTCTCATTTATACTGGTAAAAAACAGAGAAGCCTTACATTGGAAATCCAAGGTTTAAATTTATTTCAAGACTCTATACGAGCAATTCTAGTATTTGTGAGTTTTATATTAGCTTATTTTAATGTAATATTTTTCGATCCAATTCTAAGTATTCTATTGTCTATTTGGATTATTGTTGGAGCTTTTAAACTAACCAAAAAAGGGATTAAAGATCTTACTGATACGAATCCAATAAGTTCAAGTATTATGGAGAATTTAAGATCAGATATCTTTAAATTAGAGCACGTAATTGGGGTGCATGATTTAAAGATACGTGTAGTAAGTAAAATTCTATTTCTCGAAGTTCATATATCAGTAGAAGACCATATATCTGTCATTCATGCTAATGAGATCATAAAATCTATTAGAAATATGAGCGAAAAGGTTTTTCCAGTATATGAAGTTGAATGCATAGTAGAGATGAATCCGGTAGCAAGTGAAAAATCAATAGGAGAAGGATTAATTAATTTGATTTATTCAATGAAAACAGAATTCCCTCAAATTATTAATTTCAAGGATCTTAACATCTTTAGATTAGAAGAAAATTACTTTGTCTCTTTAATTGTCATCATTGACGAATCACTTTCACTTACAGAAGCCCATAAAATCTCCACACATTTTGAAAAGGAAATAAAACTTCAAGCCCCGCATATATCAAGAGTAATAACACATTTAGAAGGTCAATCATCAAGTATAAAATTAGCCTTAAATCAAATTAAATGTGCTGATGTGGGAGAGGATATGATCGGAATCATCAGACAATCAGTGGAAGAAGAATTACGAGCACACTCGCATGTTAGAGGATATCATGGTTTAGAATTTTGGGCAACATTTGATTATTGCATTTTAGAATTGCATGTTTTTTTTGATGGTTCACTGAATATCTCTCAAACTCACAACTTCGTTACAGAACTCGAGGAAAAAATCCGAGAAAAATTAGGTATTGACAATTTAGACACAATATTCCTCCATTCTGAACCAATTGAAAACCAGAAAAAGGGTATTATATTTTAGAGCTAAATCCAAAAATTTGACATACGTGATGTATTTTCTTTCTTTTCACTCCTTTTTAATCTTTCAGCCTTAAATAGAAAACTACTAGCAGATAGAAATGGTATATGTTCAAAAGACATTTTTTTTCTAACATTCAATTTTTCCTGCTAATTGCTTATACTCCAGTTTTTCTCTTACTATAATGTTTTGTAACTTTACACCCATACATAATTCTTTAAGTTTTATGATATAAAAAGAAAAAAAAGGGATTTAGGTTTTTCCAACCTTTCATTTGATGATACAATTGAAACAGTTTTCTAATAATGTTAAAACACCTAACTTTCATATTATTTCACCTCAAAAGTGGTTAAAGGTGAAATTAATTCAATTACTCTTATTTAAAGGAAAAATTAGATTTTATAAGAACTACTAATTAATACGTATTCTTATTTATCTTCTGAAAGTGATTTTGAGAATTCATTTCGAGTTTTTTTTTCTTTGAATTCATCAAAAGATTTAACAATTCCTTTTAATTCTTGGACAGAGAGTTGGTTTTCATCATCAATCTTATCTAAACCTTCTTTAAAAAATTCAAGATGACAAGATGTACATTCAATGAATTCATCATACTCAATTACTTCCTTAGATTTACATGAAGGGCAATGATAATTTGTGTCCATTTTCATGGATGATCTCATGAATATTTGGTAGATAAATATTATTATAAAACCCACGTATTTAAAATTATTGACTAAAGTGTGTAGAAAAAACGTAAAAGGGAAGTTTGAGGGAATTTTGATTTCACCAAGACTAATTTATTATAATTTCAAAATTCCTCGGGCTTATAAATAAAAATATGGTTTTCTGAGGGTATCTTTTTTTCTTTATATAAAGTGAGCTTACTGTAATTTTAAAAATCCATAAAAATAATTATGAGAAAAATAGAAGAAATCGGGATCTGCCCAAATTGTGATTGTACAATCTCAATTTTTAAAACTCAAAACTTTAAGCGGTTTGCTAAATGTGAAATCTGTGGAATATCATATGCGCTCCCTAAACGAGGATCAATTAGTAATTCTGCTTTAATATGTTCGCGGAGTAGCTTTCCAATATTAATTGTGGATAAAAATAACCAACCTGCTTATTTTTGGACTGACCAACCATGTTTTAGTTGTATATCATATGATAAATGTGAGAATATTAAAGGGTTAGTTTCAGAATTCAAAGAGTTAAAGGTGTACGGGTATTAGGAAAACAAATTTTAAGTTTTTTTGCATATTAGGGTTATTTTGCTTTGCTTCTTTTTTATCTATAGATAACCAGCAATTTATTATAGAAGAATCTAATGATGATATAAATGGTTTGAAAGTAAGCAATCTTATCCATGTTGATAAAGTATATACTTTGAGAACTTATTCGATACAAACAGATTAATAACATTTCAGAAGTCGAACAGAAATGAAATTGAAGGATATACTACTATTTTTAACATTATTGAATTTCCTAAATCATTAGAATATTTTAAAAATTTAAAAATTATTTATCCAAGTAATCAAGATTATGAGTCTGCTATAATTATATCTCAAGTTTTATATAAGATAGGTAAACATGTCCCTCCCTTTGATATTCTAATAGCAGTTGTTTGTTTTAATTCAAAATTAACTCTTGTAACTTCGGATAAACACTATTCTTTAGTAAAAAAGATTTAGAACGATTTTCAATTCTCCCCGAAATAAGTCCTCAAATTGTATATCAAAGATAAAAGAATTTTCGAATTCCTAAGCAAAAAAGAAAATAGAAATTCCAAACCATTTAGAATATTAATCACTAATCTTTAGATCATATAAACATTTTTTATTGAATTCTTCCTATATTTTTATAGGAATCTTAGTTAATTAAATCGGTGAAAGCATAATGGATTATGTGAAATGTAGTTTTTGTGGAAATAATAAATTTGAAAGGTCAAAAAACTATAAACCGAAAAAGAAGTTTTTTTTTATTTTTTGCTCAAAATGTCATATTGTCAAGAAGATATCAAATGATGATGATTTTAATTTAGAGCTTGATTAACATAAAAATTAGCATAAAAAAAAAATAAAAAATAATAAGAGTTAGGTCTTAATCATATCGACTTTATGATTGGTTCGGGAGAAATGAATATTGATGGAATCACAGAAGATGGAAATGCTGAACCAATTATGCGAAACGGAGAATGGGCCTTTGAGGTTTAAATTGAATTAAATTTAAACAAAAAATCCCATCTATTTGGTCTCGGTTTCAATCTTTCTTTCTTCCAAGATTTTTTTTAAAACAGTTTTTACTTTCGGAATACTATTTTTAATTGTAGACCAGACTAATTTATAATCAATACCAAAATATGAATGAATTAATTTATCTCTCATTCCTGCCATCTCTTTCCATGGTATTTCAGAAAATTTTTTCCTAACATCATCTGATATATTTTTTGTAGCTTCTCCAAGGATTTCAAATTTCCTAATAACGGCGCTAGATGTCTTATCATCCTTTTGGAATTCCTCGAATGTTAAGCCTTCGACGAATTCTTCTATTTTCTTCATTGCTTCAATGATATCGTGCAAATATATATTTTGATTTCTCATGCATAAATGACCGATTTTAAGATATTGTCTTTTAATTCTTCTCTTAAAGCATTTTTTGGCACTACATCTACTTTACATTCAAATTTTTCTTCAAGAAATAGAGAGAGCCCTACAAAATTAAAGAGATCTGCTCCTTCATCAAAATCGACAAGGATATCAATATCACTTATCTCATTATACTCATCGCTTACATATGAGCCAAATAAGCCTAATTGTTTAACATTAAAATTTTTTTTTAACTCTACCTTTAGATCAGTGAGAATTGTGAGAATCTCTTTTTTGCTAATCATTTTTAACACAATTAATTTAATATTCTATTACTATTAATATCCTATTTTTAATATTTTATTAATTACTATCGATTTTGAAATTTAACAAATTAAAATTTGTCAAATTATGGATTTATAGAAGGGAGATATATTATTTAATATTAAAAATATGGTATATAGTCCTTCTGGACCAAATTAACTTCTTTGCAGTTTTATCCCCTAAGCCGTCAATCTCCGAAACTATATTATGAGGACTTATAGCTAAAGCTTCTGCATTGCTAATGCCATTTTCTTGGAGTAGTTTTATTTGACGTGCATTTATTCCTTTAACTAAATTAAGATCTGCCATTCTTTTTTTTATCAGTATCTTGAATTTATTAAACACCAGTTTATTTAAAATAAAGAAAAAAAAGGATGATTAATATTAATTTTAAATCTTATGAAATCTAATTCTTCTATTAAATGAGAATTAAGGAATTTAAACTCGAAGAATATTTTGCGATGTATGAATTCACAGCAAATTATCTCCTCTGCACCTCTGATTGTGAGTCTTTTAGTGTAAAAGAATTATTAGAGCTTGAAGACGGATCTTTAGAAGAACTCCACAAACTCAGATTAGGATATACAGAATCACTCGGTCATCCTATTTTAAGGAAGGAAATTTCAAAGTTATATGAAGAGATGGGTATAGAAAACATTATTGTTTTTTCAGGGGCGGAAGAAGGAATTTTCATCTTTATGAATGTTCTTTTAAAGAAGGAAGATCATATTATTGTCCAATTTCCTGCTTATCAGTCGTTATTTGAAATAGCGAATGCGTTAGGCTGTGAAGTGACTAGATGGACGATGACAGATGAAGATAATTGGGAACTCGATTTAGAATTCTTGGTATCTAATATTAGAAATAACACCAAATGCATTGTATTAAATTTCCCTCATAATCCGACGGGATATCTTATTTCAAAAGAGAAATATAAAAAGATTATTGAAATTGCTAAACAAAATGACATTTATGTATTTTCTGATGAGGTTTATCGTTTTTTAGAATATCATGAGAAAGACAGACTTCCACCGATGTGTGATCTATATGATAAAAGTATATCTCTTGGTGTTATGTCGAAATCATATGGGCTAGCTGGATTAAGGATTGGTTGGATTGCTTCAAAAGATCCTTCCCTTTTAAAACAAATTGCTTCATTTAAGAATTACACATCTATTTGTAATAGCGCACTTAGCGAATTTTTTGCTATATTGGCTTTAAGAAATAAAAGCTACATTATAAAAAGAAATCTTGAGATTATTAAAACAAATCTTAATTTATTGGATGAATTCTTCGAAAAATATCACCATTTATTCCAGTGGGTTAAACCAAAAGCAGGTTCAATTGCATTTCCAAGATTTGTTGAAGACAAAAACACTGACGAATTTAGCAGAGATTTGTTAAAATCGAAAGGAGTTCTTTTAATGCCTAGTTCTAATTATGATTATGATGATAGACATTTTAGAATCGGATTTGGGAGGAAAAACATGCCTGAAGCATTATTAAAATTAGAAGAATATCTTGAGGAAAATTATTGATATATATTAATTTATATTAATTTTACATATACAACATCGAGGAATAAAATTAAAAGCTTTAATATTAAGAAAATATTCAAAATTAATAATGTTCTTTAATTTGGAGTTTTATTAATAAATGAAATTAACCGATAAACTGGAATTAACATATATCCCGACAGCTTACTGGAATGAGCCATCAAGTGGTTTTGAATTAATTACTAAAGGAAAACAACTCCCTATAAATACTAACTTTTTTCTGTTATGGAGTTTATCACTTCAATCAGATGATAAGTTAATTGAGAGTATTAAACTTACTTTTCCCTCAATACCCGCGAACAAATTATTATCTTGTAGGATCAATCTTGCTTCTCCTTATAATCTATCAGGCAAAAATAATCAGAAAAACTCCGAAAAGGAATATTATAAAGTTTCCAGCCTCATTGGGAAAATAATGCCAATTTCACCTGCAATTAAAGTGCTTTATCAGCTGGAAATAATAGAAAGCATGGATCGTAATATTAGACATTATAGTAATTCCATTAAAACTTGGGCTTTCCTAACAAAACTAATATTTGAACAATTAAATAAGGGCCAATTCATTCCTGTTTTAGAACCGTTTGCAGATAAAAAGTATTTAGGTCAATGGTGTTTATTATTAAAGACCCCAAATGACAATTTTCGTTTTAAAACAATTTTAGACAATAGTTCCTGGCCAGCTTTTTGTCTCCCCATAAATTTTATCCATGATAATGGAGCAATTAAAACAAATAGCCTATGGCACCCATCATATTTATTCTCAATCTTTATGGATAAGGTAGGAGATCAATTAATTCGTTCAACGCTAAAGAAGAGTAAATTCCAGACCTTTTCAGAATTTTATAGCACGGAAATTTCAAAGGAGAAAGATCTCGATTTTAAATTAGGTTGGGATTACAAATTTCTTAAGGCTCTCATCAGGAATGACCCAATTTTTAAAATAGAAGAATATTATGAGACTATTCTACCTGCTCTGATTACTAATTGGACTCAATCTGCTCAGGGATTTACATTAAAACATGGTTTTACCTTCAATTTAGAACTTAAATATCCAAAAAACCCCGAAGATGATTGGCCATTACTATTTAATCTTTCCTTGCAAGATGACGCTAAATCCATTCCATTAAATGACCTCTGGGATAGAAATGGTGTAAAAAAAAAAGAGATTCAAAAATTTTTTGAAGAGGAGAAGAATTATTTTGAAATTATATTAAGAGCTTTAGGCACCGCAGCAAAGATATTTCCGCCAATTAAAAGGGCTTTACAAGGAAAAATTCAACACAAAATAAATCTTACTTCAAGCGAAGTTATGGATTTTTTAAAATATCCAAAAGATTTACTAATTCAAAATGGATTTAATATTATTCTTCCCGATGTATTTACAAGGAGTGGAGAGCAACGCTTATCGGCTCGATTGATAATTCGATCAAGCGGTAAGAAAAAGCTTCAAAAAGGAACATCCCCTCTTTTACCATCAATGTTTGGTATTGATTCGATGTTAGAATACCAATGGGAAGCTAGCCTTGAAGGAAAAAAGATATCGGAGGAAGAATTCAATTACCTGATTAATTCCAAAGAACCATTGATCAACTTAAATGGGAAATGGATCTTAGTGGATCAACAAGATATTAAAGATTTAAAAGATATAGAGGGCTCTGGAAAGAAGAACTATATGGATGTATTAAAAATTGGACTTACAGGAAAGATTAAATTTCAAGAAAGTGGAACAGAATACGATGTAATTGTTGAAGGAGAATTAAGCGAGATAATTGAAAAAATACAATCAATAGAATCCTTCGATGTAATCTCTTGTCCTTCATCGTTTCAAGGTGAGCTTCGGCCTTACCAACAGATGGCTCTTACTTGGATGGGAAACATGATAAAATTTAATTTTGGACTCTGTTTAGCAGATGATATGGGACTTGGAAAAACAATTCAAGTAATTGCTTTTCTATTATATCTAAAAGAACAATATCCAAATAATCCGGGAAGTACTCTAGTTATTTGTCCCACCTCAGTATTATTTAATTGGTACCGTGAATTAGAGAAATTTGCTCCAGATTTAGAAGTCGTATTTCATCATGGAGCTAAAAGAACCAAGAAAGCAGCAGGGATACCAGAGTTTTTAAAACCACACCGAATCTATCTAACCTCATTTGGCACTTTAAGAAATGATATTGATTTTTTAGAAGCAATTGACTTTAGCGGAATTATAATCGATGAGAGTCAAAACATGAAAAACTATTCATCAAAACAAACTCAGGCGATAATCAAACTAAAGAGTCAATATAGGATCTGTTTAAGCGGTACTCCTATAGAAAATCGTTTGGTTGAGCTATGGTCCTTGTTTAACTTCTTAAATCCGGGTTTATTAGGCAGGCGACGCGAATTTCAAGAAAAATTTATATTGCCAATTGAACGATTTCAAAACCAAGAAGTTATTGATGAATTGAAGTTGATTATCTCACCATTTATAATGAGGCGGATTAAATCTGATAAATCTATAATAAATGATTTACCTGAAAAAAAAGAAATGAAAATATATCTAGAATTAAGCGAAGAGCAAGTCAAGCTATATAAAGAGCATGTTGAAAATACTTTAAATGAAATAGAAAACCTGTCAACTGATAAAAGAAGGAAAACTGGAATAGTTTTAGGATTATTAGTTAAATTAAAGCAGATTTGTAACCATCCTCATCAATACCTTAAAATAAGTACAGAATCTATAGAAAACGACAATGAATTAAAGGAAATCATCTCCACATCCCGAAAATTAGAACGGTTGCTAGAAATGACTGATGAAGTCATTTCAAATGGGGAAAAAGTCTTAATATTCACACAATTCACGAAAATGGGGGATATTCTACAAAAAATACTTGAATATAAATATAAATTTGAAATTCTTTATTTTCATGGTGGAGTCCCTGAAAAGAATAGAAGGAAGATTGTTGACCAATTTCAATCAGAAGATATTGAAAGTCCTCCAATATTAATACTATCATTAAAAGCAGGAGGAACAGGCTTAAATTTAACCCAAGGAACTACAGTCATACATTTTGATAGGTGGTGGAATCCTGCTGTTGAGGATCAAGCAACTGATAGAGCTTATCGAATTGGCCAAAAATCAGTAGTAAATGTCTATAAATTCATAACGACTGGAACAATTGAAGAAAAAATCGATTCTTTATTAGAAGAAAAACGGGATTTAGCAGATAAAATAGTAACCTCCTCGGGAGAATCTTGGATTTCTGATTTAACTAATGAAAAATTAAAAGAATTACTAATATTAAGTAAATAAAATTTTTATGTGAAAATTATGGACAGTCGAAAAAAGGAATTCATGGAAAATAGAAGACTTAAGCGTAAAGGACCTGCGAAGGTCCCAATAAAGACAGAGTATGAAAAAGAACGAACTCGTGAAGAAGTTGAACAAATTAATAAAGATCTTATCAGATTTGCTAACACATCTTGGGGAAAAAGATGGATTCAATCAAATTTGAAAATTGGACGCCCTTTCAGAATGCAAAGAGGAATAGAATACGTAAAAGATGAAAGACGAATAGATAATCTTTCTATCAGTTCGGGACAGATTTTTGCTACTGTACAAGGCACAGCTCCTACACCCTACCGTGTGAAAATTAAATTTGATCCAATTTATGAAGACGGATGGGCAAAAATACTTAAAAAACTTACAAATAAAATTATTAACCTTATAGAATTATTAGATGGTTCCTTACCAGAAGATATTATCACAATTTTCGATGAGAGTGAATACTCCCTATTTCCCGATGCATCTCAAGGGTTCAATGCTACTTGTTCTTGTCCAGATACAGCAATCCCCTGCAAACATATTGCTGCTATAATTTTATATATTGCTCGTGTTTTAGATTATAATCCTCTTCTATTACTAGAATTACGAGGAAAATCAAAGTCTGAAATTTTAAAAGATTTAAGTTTAGTACAAGCTGGAAAAAGCATAAAAGAATCTGAAAAAATCGCTTTAATGAAAAATAGCAAGTTTAAATTTAATTTACCAGAGATCTCTATTCAAGACTTGTCAGATAAACAAAAAGGGTCGGAAACAGATTATTTAAGTATAGGGTTTATACTAAAAAAACCGGGAAAAATAATAGAGACTTTAGAGAATTTAGGAGTTCCTCAAAATATTGAAAATAAAGCGTTTGGGATTGTGTTAAAAGCTATATATCGCACAATTACATCTAAAACATATGATTCCTCATTAGAAATTAGTAAATAAAAGTATGTTTTTTAAGATGTAATAAAATTATTGAAAAAAATTCTTTCTTCTTTATTCAATTAATTAGTATTTCTAAGCCTCTTATGAATTGTTGGGGAGTAAGTCCATGTAATAAAGCGCTATGCAACAATTTTATATTTAGTTCATCAATAGATGCACATTTTTTATCAACTTTGTTTTCTTTTAAAAGATCCTTTAGTATTGCTCCGATAGAAAATCTTGGATCTTTTAATTTTCCAAAGTATCCCCCATACGCTAAGAACATGTTAGCCATAAGTTCGAGATCTTCTTTTGAAGTATTATCATGACACTGAGAGCAGACAATCCCAAAATGAAGGCCCTCTTGAAAAATTTGTGCACCTTTCTTTATTTCTGATCTACAAATTCCACATTTAATTGAAGTATAGGTATAATTATGTCGAATTTGAGAATTTATAACCATGTTTTATTATATGATTAGGGATTATTTAAAGAAAAATTCTAATTTTTTGGATTAATTAGTTATTTTTTCAATAGAAATTTATTCCATTATTCTCTAAAGCATAGGTAAACGTGTATACCTGGTTTTTTACACAGAGTTTCATTTTTTTATTTTGAGAGTTATGGATGTTACTTAAAACTATATCCATAGAGCTTATCCGATCATATAACCTATTAAAGAAAGGTCTATTTTTCATTAAGTTTGGATCGAATGAAACTTCGTGGATCAGAACTAAAATTATGTTGTTTCTTTGGCAAAATAATATAAGTGGAAGCAACTGTATTTCATAAAAGTTATCTAAAACCGAAGAGGCATACGAAAAATTATTCTTCTGAGCAATTTTAAATCGTAAATGATGAGAAATATTGTCAAATACAATAAATTTCAGAAGGGGAGGTAAATCTGAAGAAGGATTGAATAAAGTTTGGAATATTTCACAGAGCCCGTTGTAATTACCAACTGGTTTTCCTTTGGGTATTATAAAAACGTTCTCATTGAAATAATGTAATTTTTCTGGTTCGTTGGAAAAAATTTGTTTGAGTCGATTTTTAGGAAAAGATTCACTTGCTTGAACCCAAATACAGGAGTTTAAAAACTGTTTACTTTTATTTATTAGATTTCCAACTAAATATAAAGCGAGTGTGGTTTTTCCTGTACTTGATTCTCCAGAAATATTTATGATCTTCTTATATAATAAAAGATTATTTAGTCCGTTCAGAAATTTTAACTGGGTGCCCATATCAATCTTCTTCTAGTAGTTTGAGTATTTCCTTTTTCGTATTTTCAATCTCCTGATCTCGATCATGTTTAGCAACATCATCTCTATGACTACCTCTTTCTTGTGAAGTAGTTGATGAATTAAAGAATTGATTAATCATCATCAAAGTTATTTGATCATCAACTTTATTATCTTGTTGAGATCCATTTCCACTTAAGAAACTAAATAAGCCATTACTTACATTACCCGACCGAGATTTAAAAAATAAGTAAACCACCAACAAATATTACTATAATAACAACCGCATAACAGGATTTAATTTTCTCCTAATATAAAGAAAAAAAATATAAGGTTTTAATGATAATCTAATGTTTTTTAGACCAGACAAAACTATATAATCAATTTACTTTATGGTATAATAGTTAGTAATAGCAGATCAAATAAAATTAAGAAAATTCAAGCATTTCAAATATTTATAAAAAGTATTAAAACGAATAGGTGTGAGTATGAGAACAACACTAAAGAGTTTTGAGGAGAGATTTAAACTAATTTTGGAAAACTCAACTGATTTCATTGCATTTTTTAACCAAAATTTAGAATATGAGTTTATCAATGAGAAAGCTTTTTTAAGTGTGTTGGGGTATTCGAAAGAGGAGGTTATAGGTAAAAAACTAAAGGATTTCCTTCATCCAGATGATATAGAAGAAAGTGTACGAAATATAAGTAAGGGATATTCTGGAGAAGAAATTTCAGATGAATCTAGATTTAGACATAAAAATGGAAATTATCTTTGGATCCAAACTAGAGGTCATTTTCTTAAAATGAACGGAAAGGTAACTGGAGCATTTTTCATTTCAAGAGATATTACTGAACAGAAAAAAATAGATTTAAATTTAAAAGAATCGGAAAAAAGATATCGTTTACTCTCTGAAAACTCAAGTGACAACCTGTTCATTTTTGATATGAATTTAAATTTTACCTATAGTAGCCCTTTTATTGTAAATATTCTTGGATATACAGCTGAGGAGATGATGAAGATGAAATTGGCTGATTTCACCCCCTCTTCTTCATATAAGCGGATACTACATATTTTTAAAGAGGAATTGAAAATTGAAAGAAAGAAAGAGAAAGATTTGAAGAGAT
>SDBS01002939.1_pt1 | contig 16833 bp, 13 predicted proteins | sample 2277091 | NCBI WGS metagenome assembly SDBS01 (sample SAMN10404972, study PRJNA504765) | marine sediment metagenome | isolation source: marine sediment core GS10_PC15, 163 cmbsf | place: Arctic Ocean: Southern Knipovich Ridge | collected 2010 | reverse complement strand
CAAGTTTATATAAAGCATCACCCTGATTAAAAGTGGTTATATCATGCTTGGGATCATCAAGCAAAGCATCTTGATAATTATTAAGTGCCTCTTCATATTTCTCCTCATGATAATAAGAATTACCGTCATTAACTTTGCTTCGGATGCTCTGACTGAACAGAGAAGTACCTTGCACAATTAATAGAATTACAATCGCTATAAGTGTAAAACCATGTTGAGGTCTTATTAATCCAAACATTTTATCCACAAGGATCGCAATGAAATTATTTCTCATACGAACCGTCCTCGCCATTCTCTTTTTAGATGTTTTTTTTCAGGGATCAGAAATTCCAATACAATTAATATCAATCCAAGGATTAGAAAAATCTGAAACCGATCTTCATATTGAGAAAATCGCTTCGAAGTCAGCTCTTTTTTCTCCATAGCAGAAATTTCTTCATAAATCTGATCTAATTCTGCTCCTCCACTGGAGGCCAGAAAATATTTTCCACCCGTTTGGTAGGCTATTTTCTGCAATGTCACCACATCCAGTTTTGTCGTAACAATATTCCCCTGTCTGTCCTTTTTAAATCCTGTCTTATTACCACTTTTGGTATAGACAGGGATGGGTACACCCTGTGCTGATCCGATACCAACCGTATAAATAATTATCCCCTCTTTCTCTGCTTCCTTTGCTATTTTTAAAGGGTCTGATTCGTGACTTTCCCCATCAGTAATCAATATTAGCACCTTGTGTTTTCTGTCCTCGCTATTAAAAGCAGGGATTGCTTTTTTTATCGCTTCTCCGACGGCTGTACCGGGTTGAGGGATAATATCCGTATCCATAATATTCAGGAATAGTTTCGCTGCACTGTAATCCAGTGTCAGGGGACACTGTACATGAGCGATTCCGGCAAAGGCAATAAGTCCGATGCGATCTCCCTCCAGCAGATCGATTAATTGTCCAATTTCATGTTTGGCTTTTTCCAGGCGATTGGGCTTTACATCCTCTGCCAGCATACTGGTTGAAACATCAAGGGCGATGATGATATCCACACCTTTCCTGGTAAATTCCTCCAACCTTTTACCTATCTGTGGATTGGCAAGTGCAATAACAAAAAATATGTAACTGAAAATGATAAGCACGTATTTCAGATTTCTTCGTTGAGGACTATAAGTCCGCATCAATTTCTGTAAAATCTCAAGATTACCAAATCGTTTCAGCAAATACCTTTTGTATTTCACGGTCCAGACAAAGAATATGATCCAGAAAATCACACCCCAGAGCAGATGAAGCAAATCAGGATTTTCAAATTTTAATACTTCCATAACCCCTTTGACCAACTACAAATTTTAGCCAACCTATATAAAATCACAATCAACAAATTTCAAATTCCAAATAAATACTAATTACCAATTCCCAAAATGATGATATATTAATAGCAAAATTTTGGGAATTTGAATTTGGAAATTATTTGATATTTGGAATTTGTTATTTGTCATTTTTCATATATCATCTGTCATTTGTTATTTGTTATCATGGAGGTCCGGTTTAAAATTTGTTATCGTATAAAATACTTATAAATTTAAGGATTTGAATGAATATCCTCAGAGATCGACTTGATTTAAGAACTCACCCTAAATCTCCGCCAGAGGGCGGATCCGCCTACCGGCGTGACCTCTCTTGAAAAGAGAGGGACTTTCTTTACCATCATTTAGCCCCTTCTCATATCAAGAGAAGGGGTTTTGGGATGAGTTTTTTTATCTGACTATTTAAACCGGACACTCATAATTTGTTATTAAAAAATGTATCACACATATAAAATATACGTTGTGAACAAACAAAAGTTCTTTACGGTAATTTTCGAAATATAGAATTTTTTAAGATCATTTCCAGAATAAAAAGTCCCAGACCAATTATTAAAAAATAGTGAAAATATTCATCGTACCGGGTGAACTCTTTTACTTCGATCTTAGTTTTTTCCAGTTCACCAATTTCCGCGTAAATTCCTGACAATTTTTTTGTATCTGTGGCACGGAAATAGCGTCCTTTTGTATTTGCTGCGATCTGCTTAAGAACATCCTCATCAATTTCCACCGGCATCGGTACAAACCGTTTTCCCAGTAAAGGGTCATTAACCGGATATAATGCCGTTCCATGAGATCCGGCACCAATGGTATAAATTTTTACATCGATTGCAGCCGCGATATTGGAGGCGGTTATCGGATCAACTTCTCCCCGGTTATTCACACCATCGGTTAAGAGTATAATTACTTTACTCTTCGCTTTGCTGTCCCTTAACCGGTTAACGGCATTGATGATCCCCATACCAATGGCAGTACCGTCCCAGTCCTGATCAGCCACTTTAATATCCTGCAGAAGGGTCATAAGGACACCATAATCCAGGGTCAGGGGACATTGCGTAAAACTCTCGCCGGCAAAAATCACCAGACCCAGGCGGTCATTTTGTCTTCCCTGAATAAACTCTTCAGCGACTTTTTTTGCCGCTACCAGGCGATTTTTGGGTTTAAAATCTTCAGCGAGCATACTGGAGGAAACATCCAGGGCGAGGATGATATCCACACCCTCCGTTGTAGTTTCACGCATTTGACTTCCTGATTGCGGTCGTGCAAATGCAATGATTATCAACGATATAAACAATAAACGAAGGAGAAACAGACTATGCCGTAATCGTTGTTTTGCCGTTTTTCCGACACGCTTAATAATATGTATATCCGAAAACCGGATTTTTCCACTACCTTTAGCCCGTCTTTTCCAGTACCAGTAGACAAGCAAGGGAACGAGCGCTAAAAGATAGAGATATTCCGGATCAGCAAAACGAAACATCAACTAATTTCCTCAGCTGTTTTGATACTTGTGTCAATAAAGTCATCAACCTTGACTTCCAGATTATTGAAGGAACTGTCCTCAATTTCTACAACTTTTTGCGATCCCGGACTAAAAGCGACTTTTTTATCATTATGTTTGCTAACAAGCAGGGATTGTATCTTTTTACCTCGATGATAAATCTCTACCTTTCGTTCCGGGCGATTAAGCCCATATTTATCTGTAGAAGAAACATTTTCCATTATAAATTTCTTTGCTTTCAGATTATTCACCGTGGTTAAAAGCGCATTCATTTTCCAATCTTTAACTTTAATTTCGCCTCCTAACAACCAGGTATCACTTGTATCTTTTACAAAATACAAGATTGAATCTCCCTGGGTTACGATAACGCTATCGGCAATATTTTTATCAAATTCAGAGATCTTTTTATCCCGGAAATCAAAAAAGGACTTATCAATATCGCGGATAAAAAGTGAATCCACAGTCATCACCTGCGGCCGGCTATCTTCTTTTACATTTGAAACATTATTATTCAATCGAGATAAAATAACACTTTTATGCGCCTTACCCTCACCTAAATAAAAATCAATCTGGTAAGCCGGTCTGGCTAAATTAAATTCATCAGGATTATCCAAATTCTCGCTGACGATCGATTTTGTTTTGCCAGATTCGAATTTTCGTAATACACCATCCACCCTGGAATTTTCCGCCCGTGTTTCTCTTGGCTTTTTAATCAGCCAATCACTGCCCTCTTTTACAAAATGAAATAATCCCTTAGAATTCTTCAATTTAAACTCTTTAACTTCCGACTGTTCCACTTTAGCAAGGGACTTGTCACGCCAATCGAATAAATTCTTGGTTACACTATTTTTATCATAAGAAGCTACCGTGTAAACCAGGGTATCACCCTTTGAGACAAATACATTACCCCCTACCGGAGTATCATCACCAAAACGTACTGAATCTCTTTTACCATTATTAAATTGAAATATAACCAGAGACGAACGGCCGACCAGACCATAGTCTTTCTGCTCGCCATCCCTGATCGTAAAATTTCGCACCATTTTCATATTTTTTATGCTATTCAGTAATCCGTCAATCGTCGCCTTGTCGGCACCGGTTTCAATAGGTTTTTTTATCCGCCAGGTATCATCCGTACGTTCAAAATAAAACCGGTTAAAAATGCTTCTGATTTCAATAATTTTTACACTGTCATTCTCGAAAGAAATAATTCTCTGTGCAGCCTGCTCCGCTAATTCTCGCTCCTTCCCGCCATGAATTTCATAGAAGTAGACATAAGCAGCGAGAAGTGCAAAGATTACAAATAAAACAAGAGTTTTGACTATATTCATTCTTACCTCTTTAAGACATTTATAGTTTGTTACACTTGATACAAAAATAATTTTATTTTAGACAGGCTAACAGGATCTTTTGTTGGAGTATTGGAGTGATGGAGTATTGTAATGCTAATTTATATAGCAATACTCCAGTACTCCAAAACTCCATTCTTTTTAATCCTGTTAATTCTGATATCCCGTCAAAAAATAAATGCACTTGATAGCATATCATTCTCTTATAACTTAATCTGCATGAAGTGAGATTATCCCTTTTAACTATCTTCCTCTCCGGATATATAACACGACACCGGTGATCACAACCAGTAAGGGTATAGCAATGACTATTAGATAGAAAAGTATACTAAGATCTGCCTGGGTTAATGTCACCCGTCGGTCATCAAACTCTTTCGGACGGATCGAGATCAAATCTTCTTCTTCGGCAAGATAGTTTATTGTGTTGAGAAAGATATTTGCGTTTCCTTCATTTTGGAAGTAACCATTGCTGGAAAAATCCGAATCACCAAAAATAACCAGACTGGTTTTTTTATCCCCGACCTTCTTTTCAACTAATACAGCGATCGAGACCGGGCCCGGCAGATCTTTGTCTTCATTAAAGCTTACTTCTCCGGGAAAGTCCACCTCTCCCCAACTATTGTTACTTGTTTTTATAATCTCTTTGATATCATATCCCTTTTTATCCTCCATCGGTGTAACAGAAGAAGTCAGGGGATAGATGGTCATAATATTAAATCCTTTGGTAATCGGGATGTTTTGATCATAGGAAGTTACCAGTGGCATCCCCGGTCCCGCGCCAAACAGCTGGCCCACACCACTGGCGTCGACGACTATATCATTTCCTACTTTTACCCCATATTGCTCAACAAAATCAACTATATCCGGCTTGTGATCAGGATCCAGCAGAAGGAGCATTTTACCCCCTCTGTCAAGGTAAGCGCTGATACTGTCTAACTCACCGGGGAAGAAGTTACCCTTAGGACTTAAAACGGCCAGAACCGTGCATGAATCGGGAACACCCTGGTTTGCACCAATTTTTTGGACAAGATTCATTTCTTTAACAAGATGGTTCTCTTTTTTTATCGTTGCTGCTGCCAAAGAGTATCCATTTTTACCTTCATCTGTGATCGATTTTTCCCCGTGGCCGGTTAAAAAACAGATCATTTTATCCTGTTCCCGGGTTACTTTCATAATTGCATTGGTCAGATTTGCTTCCGTTAACACATCAATCGTTTCCCGCTTTAAACCGGATTCGACAATGACAGTATTATATTTTGTCACCTGGTATTGCCTTGCAATCTGAGGTTTTTCGTCAGGATCAACAACGTCATATTTAAAATTACCGGACCGGTAGGTGTATTCATATAACAGATCCTTTGCTCCCCTTTGCTCACCGCCTTTGTAAAATGCAGTTACCCGAACTTCTTTATCCAGACCATCCAAAATCTTTTCGGTTTGATCGGCCAGGCTGTATAATTTATTCGCCGTCCAGTCACTACGAAAATTCTGCCTGGTGGTAATGAAAGCCAGAAACCCCATAATACCAATAACAATTACCACCTGCACCAGAACGTTGGATCCATACTGGATACTTCTTTTGGAAATACCTTTTTCGCGATTTTTATAATAAATAAATACAAAATAACCAATACCGGCTACGCCTAAAAACAGAGTGATCCAATTGAATGTTCCCCAGATATTCTCAATTGAGTACAATACCAGGGAAAACAGGAAAAGAACCGCTCCCACAATGCCAATAATTTTATCATTACGTTTCATTTTTTTATCCTATTTTTCATATAACTTTTAAAACTACCTTATCAAAATCCATCTCAGGTACGCCATTTTATCGATTCAATAGATTTTAAAGACAGGTACAGACCAAAAATTGTAAAAATCAAATAGTAGGCCACATGTGTACTGTCAATTACCCCCTGCGCAAAATCTTCAAAGTGGACGAGAATAGATAGATATTCTAAGACGGGTTTGAGCGTTCCGCCGGCAAAAGTGGCTCCCCATCCAATTATCCATAATAACAGGGATAAAGCAAATCCGCCGATTGCCGCGATAATTTGATTTTCAGTCAGTGTGGAAATAAATAATCCCAGAGCAATAAACGTACTACCGAGGAGAATCAAACCAATATATCCGGATAATACCGGCAAAAATTCAGGATCTCCGTAAATAAACAAGAGCGCCATAAAAAACATGGTCGGAATTAATAATATGATATACAAGGCCAAACCAGCCAGGTATTTTCCTGTGACCACCTGAAGTTTAGTGATTGGTGTCGTATATAATAATTCTAACGTTCCTTGCTTTTTTTCTTCTGCAAAGAGGCGCATGGTTATTGTAGGCAATATAAATAGTGATATGAATGCCAGGGTACCAAAATAACCTCTGATCAAATGCAGATTTACATTGAACTTTGGAGGAGCCTGTCTGTATTGCTGAGCTTGCATAGTCATCATAAACGACTGCTCAACAAACCAGCTAAGCAAATTATAAAACAGATATCCTGTAATTAAAGTAAAGATTGCAATTATCACATACGCCAGAGGCGAATAAAAAAATGATTTAAATTCCTTTTCAAATATAGCCAGTGTCTTTCTCATTTTATGCCGCCTCCTCTTTCGTCGTAAGATGCAAAAAGATATCTTCAAGAGTTACCTTATCGGATTGCATTTGCAAAAGACCTATTTTCTTGCCGATTAATGCCTGAGCGTAATCTTTTCGTAAATCTTTTTTACTTTCAACTTCCACTTTTAAAAGACCACCAGCCGTTTTGTTCACCTTAACTGCTGTCACATCGGAAAATGTTTTAAACACTTCCTTTACCTGTTTTTCATCGCCTTCCAGCTCCAAAAGCACTCTTTCGCCACCCTTCATACGGGCAGTAAGATTTTCCGGTGTATCTTCTGCAACCACTTCCCCCTCTGAGATAATCACCACTCTTTCACAGGTTTGTTCGACTTCAGGCAAAATATGCGAGCTAAGGATTACCGTGTGATCCCCTTTAAGATTCTTGATCAGTTCGCGGATCTCAATTATCTGTTTCGGATCGAGACCGACAGTCGGTTCATCGAGAATTACAACCTGCGGGTTATTCAGCAGACACTGAGCCAGCCCTACACGCTGTTTAAAACCCTTTGACAGCATCCCGATCACTCGATTTCGGACCTCACCAATACTTGCTTTTTCGATCACGGTATCGATTTCCGCTTTGGTCTTATTTTTCTCCACCCCTTTAATCTTGGCAACAAACATCAAATAATCTTTTACAGTAAGATCCGTATATAAAGGTGGATTTTCCGGTAAATAGCCGGTAATCTGCCGGACCTGCATACTCTGATCAAATATATCGTACCCCCCGACTGTTGCCGAACCGGCCGTAGGAGGCATATAGCAGGTCAGGATTCGCATGGCCGTTGTTTTACCTGCCGCATTTGGACCGAGCATACCCAGGATTTCGCCTTTTTTTACTTTAAATGATACATTGGATATGGCACGTTTCTGGCCATAATACCTTGTCAGATCATTAACTTCGATCATTTTCTTTCCTCCGGAATTTTAAACCATTAAAATCATCGGTAATCTATTTTTCTTTAATTTCTTCTGCTGTCTCAATATCACCGTTTTGTGTATCTTCTGTTATACCAGGTTCTTCCTCAACTGTAAAAACCACCATTGTCCCCTCAACAAATTCTTTGGTCCAACTAACCACATTTTGATTTTCTTCATCGGAAGGCTTATACTTGGCAAATTTTACCAGATCTGATAACTCGAGACTTTCTTTCGCTTTTAGCAGCATCTCTTCAGAAATATCCTGACCATTCAATTCTATAAGGATTTCACGACTGGTCTCTTCAAGCGCCGGAATAAAATACCTTCCTTCAATATACCGTCTGATTATTTCGGAGATATCGCTATAAAACTCTTTAATCAATCCATCAGACAGAAGATCTTTTTTCAACAATTCTTCAAGAGATTCCAGTGCGACTTCATGGGCCGGCCGTGGCGGTTCAGGCGTTTTGATAAAATATCCGGTTTCTTTTCGTTTTAAATAAAGACGATACCCCAGATAAACCAGTGCTCCGATTAAAACAATCGATGAAATTACAGATAATAATAAAAAATAATCATAAGGGATATCGATCGGGGGTTTTATATCCCGTAGCTGTCTTTCCTCATCCTGGATCACCGATTCAACATAAATCGTAATCGCGCTTGCTTCGATTAATTTATAATCTCCAAGAGAATCGTTGGGAAAATAAGCGACCGGAAAGGGAGGGATGACAAAGGTGCCTGTATCAAATACGCTAATCACATATTCAAATTTTTCCAGGATCCGTCCCTCTTGTCTAACCGGATCGTATATTTTATAGTCTTTGATTTCAAACTGCCCGAGATGCACCCCTTCTCCGGGTTTTTCCACCCGCATCGTATCAACATGATCGATTGAAAGCGTGTACGTAATCCGGTCCCCGATTGTTATGTGTGATGTATCAACGACCGATTTCACTTCAATCAGCGGACGATTCTCTTGAGCAGCACAGAATCCAATGAATATCAAGAATATAATATGTATGCTTAATGATTTTCTCATCTTCTTCTTTAGTTCGATTCACAAATGACAAACCACAAATTCCAAACAATCTTCAAATCTAAATTTTCTAATTCTCAACCCAATATTTCATTTCTCGCAGCGGCGCAGCGACAATCCAGAATGGGCATGGCACGCCATGCCCCTACAATCCACCTGTACCGCATAACGTCTAGCATCTTGCGTCTTACGTGTTCGCATCACGCTCTACGCCCTACGCACTACGCACCACGTTTTGCTCTATTGAATCCGTTTTTCATAAATAGTCACATTTTCCGCCTTCATCAGACGCTCGAGCAGTTTTTGATAAGCTTCCTGTTGTCGTTCCTGGAAAAGATCCTGAGCGACCTGCTCGGCACATTCCTGAAATGCTTTTTGTCTGACGATTTTTCCATCTTTATCTTTTTCAGCATATTTTTCTTTATTTGCCTTGTAATAAAGATCTACATCCGATTGGTTAATAGAAACCATCTTTTGTATCTCTTCCTTCAATATCTTTTGTGCCATTATACTCTTTTTAGCCCTGAAGGTCCCTTCGATAATCTCCTTATCCTTATCCAGGTTTTTACGCTTTGCCGAATCGTACAGGAGTTCTTCGGCCAGATATTGTCGTAAAAACTCGATTTTACTTTTACGGGAGTTAAATTGGGCCTGAAGATATGGGGGCAATTTTTCGATTTCGAAATCCAGGTCTCCCTGTGTGATTTCCTTCTTGCCAATTTTAGCAATAACAGCTCCCGGCCTGTGCTTTTCAACTTCTCCCGGTTTTAAGGCCGTTTCCCTCTCCAGGATTCTTTGGGCATCCTGGGAGCGCTCCAGTCTTTCCAGACAGTTCACAATCCGCTTACCAACATCAGATTGTAATTTACTCTCCGGATAGAGATATTTTATTCGCAGATAGTTTTCCAGCGCCTTTTCATAATCATTTAATCGCTCAAAATAGATATTGGCAATCTGATAGTAGATATTAGCCTGCTTGTTTTCCTGCACATGATAGTTAAGCAAATATTCTTCATACTCCTTAATTGCAGCCCGATAGAGTTCGTTGTTATAATAGGTATTTGCCAGATTGACTTTCTTATCCGCATCTAGCAGCGGTTTAAGTTCCTCTGTACAGGAAAACAAGCCAACAAATAAAAACATCGTTATTAATTGCTGGAAAATTTTACTAAACACACTATCCTTATATCTATTTTTTACAGCTTTAGGTCTCATCACCTTCAACTCATATTAATTAATCTAATCTTTTATTAACCACGAAGAACACGAAGTGCACGAAGGTCTATTTAAAACAACTAATTAGAGTGAACAAGAAAAATAATGAGTTATTAAGTGTAGAGATGCGATTAATCGCGTCTTTACATGATCTCATATATTATCTTAAAAATATCTTCGTGTTCTTCGTGTCCTTCGTGGTTATAAATTCTGATCGTTTAATCGCTTAGTTAATGATCTCCTTGATAGTTCTTTTCTCTCGATTAAAACGCCAATCGCCTGGCCCGCATCCTGAAAAACTTTGTTATCGGTTCTACATACGACCGGTCTGTATTGATAGTGATGTTATCTACCCCGATCGATTTAAAAAACTTCTCCCTGGTTTCTCTTTCCTCTTTTGACTGAGAATAAAAACTTCCCCGTATCGCCGGATTGGAGGTGTCAACCATCACCGTCTCCCCTGTTTCCGCATCCTCCAGTTCAAGCAATCCGACACTGGGCATTTCAACTTCACGGGGATCAATAATATCGATGGCAATGATATCATGTTTTTTATTGGCAACCTGAAGTGATTTTTCGTAATTCTCTGTCAAAAAATCGGATATCAGAAAGACAATACTTTTTCGTTTTATCACCCTGCTCAGATATTCAAGGGCAACATTCAGATCAGTGCGTGATTCTTCCGGTTTAAAATATAAGATCTCGCGGATAACTCTCAGAACATGCTGTTTACCCTTTCTGGGAGGAATAAATTTTTCGATCTTATCAGAAAAAATCATTAATCCAACTTTATCATTATTTTTGATCGCGGAAAATGCAAGAACCGCACATAATTCAGCAGCAACTTCACCCTTCATCTGACTGATAGTTCCAAAATTACCACTGGAGGAAACATCCACCATTAACATGACGGTAAGTTCGCGCTCTTCATCAAAAACTTTCACGTAGGGGTGACCGCTGCGCGCCGTTACATTCCAGTCGATGTTACGGATATCATCACCAATCTGGTATTCCCGCACTTCGGCGAATTCCATTCCCCGGCCCTTGAATACTGAATGGTACTCACCGGAGAATACATCATTCACCAATCCTCGTGTGGCGATCTCAATCCGTTTTACTTTTTTTAGTATTTCTTTTGGTATCATATTTAAAGCAAAATTAATCGTTAGACTATGATCTTTTCATCAAATCCTAAAAAACAATTCTCAAATAACAAATAATGACCAATTCACCAAATTCAAATTTCCAAAATTAGATCATTGGAAATTGGGAATTATTTGTTATTTGGATTTTGTGATTTGGAATTTATTATGTTATGGTACCTCGACTCTGTTAAGCACCTTCCTAATGACATCTTCCGTTCCAATTTCTTCAGCCTCTGCTTCATAGGATAAAATCACCCGGTGACGCATCACATCCATGCCGATGGAGCGTACATCTTCCGGTGTCACATATCCACGGCGGCGTAAAAAAGCATGGGCTTTTGCGGCCAGAGCGAGATAAATCGATGCCCTCGGTGAAGCGCCGTAGTTTATCAGATCATTGAGCTCATCCAGACCGTATTGTGACGGATTTCTTGTCGCAAAAACAATATCCACAATGTATTTTTCAATTTTTTCGTCAATATATATTTCCCTGATCACATTTCTTGCCTTAATAATATCTGCCGGAGTAACGACCGGTTTAACTTCATATCCTTCTGTTTTTGTCACCCGGCGCATGATCTCGATTTCTTCTTCCTGCGAGGGATAGCCGACACTAAGTTTGAGCATAAATCTGTCAACCTGGGCCTCCGGTAAGGGGTAGGTTCCTTCCTGTTCAATCGGATTCTGTGTCGCTAATACTAGAAACGGATCATCCAGAGGAAATGAATTTTCTCCAATCGTTACCTGTCGTTCCTGCATCGCTTCCAGCAAAGCACTTTGAACCTTTGCCGGCGAACGGTTTATTTCATCGGCAAGAATAAGGTTTGCAAAAATGGGACCTTTTTTAGTCGTGAACTCGCCGACCTTCTGATTAAAAATCAGGGTTCCCAGCAAATCCGCGGGTAAAAGATCGGGCGTAAACTGAATCCTTTGAAATTTTGTTTTTATTGTTCCGGCAAGAGTATTGACCGTTAATGTTTTTGCCAGCCCCGGAACACCTTCCAGAAGAATATGTCCATTTGATAAGAGACCAATCAACAACCTTTCGATCATATAGGTTTGACCAACAATCACCTTCCCCACTTCAGCGATGATCTTTTCAACAAATTCGCTCTCTTTAATTATCTTTTCATTGATGGCCTTAATATCCGGATTCATTTATCCTCCTCTGTAGTAATATTTTTTTGATTTTCCAGCACCAGTTCCACCGTATCATATAAACGATGAAATTCAGAATTTTCGACAGCTTCCCCGGCGAATTTTACCAGGTTCGCCTTTGAGTAATAATCATTTATCCTACTTAAAGATTCTTCAGAAAGTTCCTTCTCCTTTAAAGCATCGAGGAGATCTTTTGCAGATAAATTTGAGACCGGGAAATGATATCTTTCAGACAGATATCCATTGAGCAAATGGGTCAAATCATTAAGACTGTCTTTTATATTATCTGTATTCAAATGGATTGTCTCTTTTAAAAGACGCAGATACTTTTCTTCCCCCGTCTCTTTTATCTCTAACAGGGCTTTATCTGCCGCTTCTTTTTGTTTTTTCCGGTAATTAAAATATAAATACAGGGACGACCCAACCACGATTATTAAAACCAGGCCAAGAAAAAGGTTTGAAACTAATCCGTTTTCAGATGGCTCCGGTAAGGGCTCAATAATTTTAACCCCAATTCTGCTCGATATCAGACTTTCATCCTTTTCTTTTATTTGATCGGTATATTTAATCGTTACCCCATCGATATAGGCCATCCCAATCTCAAGTGGTCGAAAATAAAAAGTGATTTCTTTTACTGATATTAAACTGCCATCATGGGCGGTTCTCACCTTATTCGATGATCCGCTACCCCGGGTTGCTAAATTTGTAACCGTGGGTTCCAGTATTTCGGATATTTTATACCGACTCAAATCCCCCTGCCAGCGAAGTTGTATATGGTAGACGACTTCCCGGTTAAGCGGTACACTTTCACTTTCAATATAGGTTCGCAGTTGTATTTCACTACTCAAGGTATCAGGCACAGCTTGGGATATTGATGAAGATAATAAGATACCTATAAATAACAGCGATATTTTAAAGCGCATATTTTTCACCAAACTTGATTTGTTTATTTGAATTAATTCGCCGCAGAATTGGGCTTGACGCGTTAAAATCGAACATCTTTAATTTAATCATTAAAAATGCCCGGACCGATACGAGCGATATGACTAATATATACTACAAACTACCAAGAAGGTTTCCTCTGTCAATTCTCCGTCGATGCTTGTTCACCAGACTCAATATCTTTAAAAAAGGGCAGATCATTGATATCCTGTCCCAGGGTGTTCAATTCATACTGTGCATCATCAGCCAATTCATGATCGGGATATTTTTCTACGAAAAGGGTGTAATATTTTTTTGCTTCCTCAAGGTTTTCAAGACTATTGGCATTTACAAAACCAAGCATAAAGGTAGCTTTCGCTGTTGTCTTTCCTTCCGGATATTTTTCAAGGATAATTTTAAAATTTTCTATCGCATCAGCATAGGCTTCCTGACCATACTGTTCATTGGCCAGTTGAAAATACTCCTCTTCTGACTTTGTCTCTGAACAACTTATTAATAAGGATATGGCGATTATTGTGACGAGAAAAATGGAAAATCTTTGCATATTTTACCTCTTGATATTTTTGATTACAGTATTGGTTTTATTCCTTTACATTATTTTTGCGAATAAACAATTTAAAATATCACAAACTAAAATGCAATACCCATTCTTTGTTATATTTTACTTGTGGCGTCAGCAAGAAGCTAAAAACAGGGAAATTATCGGGTATTTACCCTTTTTAATGCCTGAGAAAGATCATCGACCAGGTCGTGTCGATCTTCGATACCAACCGATAACCGGACAAATCCTTCAGAAATACATACTTTTTCCAAATCTTCGGCACTGTAGGTTGAATGGGTCATGGAACCGGGATGTTCGATCAGCGAATCCACATCTCCCAGGCTGACCGCCAGCGTAAACAGCTGGACCGAGTTCATCAGTTTTTCGCCGGCTTTCCGGCCCCCTTTGAGTTCAAAGGATACAATTCCTCCGAAACCGCTCATTTGTTCACAGGCCAATTGATACTGTGGATGAGTGGTCAGACCCGGAAACCAGACCTGTTTAACTTTTGGATGCAATGTCAGGTATTTTGCGACTTCCAGGGCGTTCTCCTCATGGCGTTCCATACGTACGGCAAGCGTTTTTAAACCCCGTACTAATAGCCAGGCGTTTAAGGGGCTGATTATCCCACCGATATCCCGCAGAATTGTTCCCCGTAACTCATCAATATAATCTTTTTTTCCAATCACCAGGCCGGCCACCGTATCACCATGGCCACCAATGTATTTTGTCGCTGAGTGCACAACGATATCCGCCCCCAGGTCCAGGGGTCTCTGGAAATAAGGTGTTGGAAAGGTATTATCGACGATCAGGGGAATTTTATGTTTATGGGCAATTTTCGCGCAATTTTTTATGTCTATGATGGTTAGAGTTGGATTTGCCGGCGTCTCAATATAGATACAACGGGTATTTTCATCGATATTATCGGTGAAATTATCAAGATTTGTACCATCAATCTCACGAACCTCAATTTCATACCGGGGCAGAGTTTCCATAAAAAGCTGATGCGTTCCGCCATATAACGTATTACTGGCAACAACATTGCTCCCACTTTTACATAAAGAAAAGATGATCGATGATATGGCTGCCATTCCGGACCCAAAAGCCAGGCCCGCTTCACCGTTTTCAAGAAAAGCTATTTCTCTTTCCAGTGCGGTCTGCGTTGGATTGCCAATCCTGGTATAGACATATCCCTCTCGCTCACCGGCAAAAATTTCAGCCCCGGCCCGGGCGCTTTGAAAAGCAAAAGTTGAACTCTGATAAATTGGTATTGATACCGCCCCGGTCGCCTGGTCCACCCCTCCGCTACCATGTACACAAAGTGTCGCAAACTGGGCTTTTTTTAAATTCAATTTTGACATCGTTATACCTCTACATTCTTGACAGGATAACTGGATCTTTTGTTGGAGTATTGGAGTGATGGAGTGATGGGGTTTTGTAATGCTAATTTATATAGCAACACTCCAGTACTCCAAAACTCCATTCTTTTTAATCCCATTAATCCTGTCAAATTTCTTTAAACACTACCTGACCAGTATCATTTTTCGGACTTTGGAAAAATTATTTGCCTGGATACGGTAAAAATAAACACCACTGCCAACCGCGTTTCCCATATCGGTTCTGCCATCCCAGATTATTTGATAATAACCCGCCGATTGTGGTTCGTTCACCAGAACTTTTATTTTTTGTCCGAGCATGTTGTAGACTTCCAGTGTGACATTAGACCGTTCGGGGAGATCATAACCGATTTCAGTTCCCGGATTAAATGGATTTGGAAAATTCTGTTTTAACTGATAGGCTGAAGGTAACTTATCGTCCTTTACCACTGAGATAACTGCATCCACCACTGCGTCTACCGTATCCGAAGGATTACTTTCACATTGATTAAAGACAGTTGTTACATAATAATAATATCTTGTTCCTAAATCTACAGTTGTATCTGTATGTGAACTCAATAGTGTGGACTCTGGAATACCAAAATCTACCTCAATCTCACTTCGTTTGTATATATTATAAGTGACATATTTCCCGGTTATCACTTCCTGCCAGGTCAAGTCAATCACATCGATACTATCGGTTATCTTTAAATCAAGAGGTGGCGGCGGTAAAGAATCGAGACCGGCATAAAATGAATAATAATTTTGAGGGGCATCAAATGGATCAGTGGAAAATAAATCCAGTGAATCGCCGGCATAAAAATAGTAATTAATCGATGTTGGTTCTATTACGTCCGGAATTTCGGTAGTAAATACATGCTCACCCGCACCTGCAGTCAGAAGACTCGAATCGGTAAAACTGCTGTCCAGGCTCCAGATTAACCACAGATTGGTGGTATCAAGACTTGCCTCCTTTGAAGGGACGATCCGGCAGTCGATCACATAATGATCATCGATCAATTCAACACCGGAGATTGGATCATGAGTTATTTGGGGCTGATATTTCCGCAGATCTATTAAACCATGAAAATCAAACCACTGAATGATGACAGGTAAATTTATACCCCCGTTAATATCCAGATCGGCCTGGATAAACGCTTGTGCGGCTATTTCAAAATCAGGATGCATCCCCCAATATTTATGAGAGGTAATAAATAATTTATCTGTGATGTCCGGTCCCAAAACCGTCCAGATTCGCATTAAGGCCGATGACCAGATTTGCCCCCAGGCATGAGTTCCGGCATAATCCGCTGAATCTTCTTTTGAATAACGCCAATCAAGATCACACCGGCGCCCTGCCCAAAAGGTCGTGTCACCATCCGCTAAACTGATACCGGCATCCCAGAGAAACACATGATTCCAGCCAAAGGAGTTTATCCGTCTTTTATAAGAGGCCGCCCAATAATCGGAACATCCCTCTAATAATGAAAACGTTTCTCCTTCAGGATCATAACTGACTTCAGATATATTATATTGGAGAGCGTGTGCGTATTCATGCAAAATAACCGCCGCATCTTCCGCATCATCTACACCACCTTCACCAAACGCACAATAGTTACCCATTGGAGAATAGTAAGAATTATCCTTATCCAAAACATTGTATCCATGTGGATC
>SDBS01002938.1_pt1 | contig 16836 bp, 9 predicted proteins | sample 2277091 | NCBI WGS metagenome assembly SDBS01 (sample SAMN10404972, study PRJNA504765) | marine sediment metagenome | isolation source: marine sediment core GS10_PC15, 163 cmbsf | place: Arctic Ocean: Southern Knipovich Ridge | collected 2010 | reverse complement strand
ATGGAAAGGAGTAGAAAACTTCATGGTCCTTAGAAGTATTACCGATACTGTCTTGAAAAATGATCAGAATGTTTTGAGGGCTTTGAATCTAATCGCTAAATTGAACCCCACTGATTAGTTACCAAGAATCAAATACGATATGTTATAAATAATAGTGTTTATGCGAATCCAGAGGCTAAGGCTCAATGGGAGTAGTTCTATCGTGTATAAAAGGAGGTAATGTATAAGTAATTTTGGTAGATTTCGAGGTATTAGCATGCCAATTCAATATTTTACTGGATTAGACTTGGGGGTATGTTCGTAGAATTGATTTTCCTCTGGAGGACGCATGCCATCCTCAACTATACAAAGCCCAGTGACCAACTATATTTCTTGATATCAATTTCAGACCATGTCCCAGCAAAAATCAGAGGGGACATGTGTGATTGTTTATCTCTGGAATAGTGGTCTCTGATTCAGGTAATGCCTATAGCAACGGTAAGGCTACAATCCAGATTTAAAAGGACCAAAACTACATATATCGTGCACGGTTATATGCAGTATAACCCCAATCCAATTTTATGGATACATCTCTGCTCGGTCTTTACCTAGCATAATTGTTTATTCAATTAAATTTTCAAAGAATTGCCAAACGCTTTATTACAGAACAAAATGGTAGGTAATGGTGCCGGTCTGGGTGTAGGCCGCATCTGACTTGCTGTTGAAGCGGGCTTTAAGGGCGGCCTTGCGGGCAGCTTCCAGCAGGTTTTCATCCAGGATATTGGTGCCTTTATAACCGGGTTCTGCACTGGTCACTTTTCCGTCCCTGTTCACCTTGATCCTTACGACTATGGTTCCTGATACCTGGGTATTGTATTCGGGCTTGGGAATGGATACAGGGTTGCGGCCTGCCAGGCTGAAATTGATACCGCCCCCTCCGGTACTGAGCCCGTCAGCATAATTATCCGAATCAGGTGAGCCGGTTATGCTCCCCTGGTTTCCTTCCCCCTCTGTTATGCCTTCCGATCCGGAAGTCTCATCTGTATTTGCACGTCCACTGTAAAGGGCCCTCTCGTTTACCTTTATGGATTCCTCTTCCACTAGGGGACTGACAACAGATCTCCCAGTGCTTTCCTTAGCTGCCGACGACTTGTAATGAATTACTCCAACTGAAATTCCATCAGCATTTCCTGCAATGAAGATTTTCCACTCATCGTCATATATGGACCATGCTTCCTGAATCCAGCCTGTTTCAATCCTTAATTCATAAACTACATCGTTATAATCGTCCCTGTCAACGTTGGGTCGAAAATAGGTATCGTCTGCATCGGGACCCCGCTTGATGTCATTTGCATCCAGAATAGATTTCAGCTCCTTCAGAGCATCGTAATAACCTTTTGCTTTGACTTCATAAACATAGGTATAAATGGTTCCATCCTCGCTTTCTAACTTAGCCAGGATGCCATACATCTCATCTATTGAATAATCTTCCACATCTTCCATCGGAACGGCTTTATCAAATGGAATGCCTCTTATTTGTGCCTGAGATGCTGTTGAGGCAAATAGCATCATAACCGCGATGAGTAATGTTTTCATTTAATTGTAATGTTAGGTTTCACAATCCCCATTATTTCTCTGGGACGTTTAATGCTTAATGTGCTGTTTTACGTCTCTCTGACGACGTCATATTTTTACGCCATTTATCAAATACATACAAATCTATATAAATATCAATTACTTTTTTCGTGCTTATGGATGCAATTTTACTTATAACGTTGCTTATCTTTTCATATTTAACAGTTCTATAACAACCACTTGAATAATATTAAGGCAGTAATTGCTTTGTTAAAACAAATTGATTCAGAACGAAAGCATTAGTTCATTATTTTCTAAATCGCATTAAGAATTCGATGAACGGATACCAACCGAGTAGGAACGTTACAGTGGTAAATTGATATCCACCAAAAGAGCTGAAGGACCTACCCACCTAATCGACCTCTCATCCTTCCAGAAAGGAGTTTATTTCATTACAGTAAGGTCAAAGGAATACGTGAGGACTGAGAAAATTATAAAGTTGTCGCAAAGAATTCCGAGGATAGATTTTAAGCCCCCGGGGCAGTGCTGGGGCTTTATTTTGTTACGGAACAAATCAAACTTTTGCTGTGGAAGAATGGCCTCCTCTTAACAGCCAATATTTCCCAAACCCTTCGACGAATTAGCTACGATCTATGTCAGGGTATACATTATAGTATCTTAGGGGAGAAAAGCTGTTAGAATCGGAAGGATTTAGTGATATTCTTAATTGGATATTTGTTCGCATGGGCTTAGCTCATCCTTATGGAGCTGGATTTTTTGGCTATGTAAAAAGCTTGATTCCATTGGCTACACATTTAACATAAGATTACTCTTTTCCATAATTGATTGTAATTGTATAGAAATCGGGGGTGTCACTTGATGGCATCCCTGCTTTTTAAGAAATTGTGTCAAGGGGGGTCTAGATGTTAGGTCCCAGTTTGGTTCGATCCTCACTCAATCATTATCTTTGTCAGCCTCTTTGTCAATGGTGGGAAATTGGAGCGGGCTGCCTGTATTCAGTGGCCGGAAATTAGTAAGGTTATTAATTCGGGCCACCTCAAGTAAGGCCAGTGCATTATTATAGATCTGAATGCACATCATCTGTAATCTGGGATTTTTATCAGTCTGTAATGTTGTTTCTTTAGTGGGTTCTTCTGCCTTAATGACCGCCAAATTAATAGAGCAAAGTACAACGATAGCGCAGATATACTTTGATAATCTTTTAATCCTTGGGAATTGTGCGGTTTTACAATTTGAAGTTTTCATGACATTAGATTTAGAGTTTGTATGGTGTAAATGTATAACACAACACACCTCCAATCTAACAGCAATGTATCCAGTATTGATTAATATGTAACGGGTATTTCTAGCCTTTAAAAGAAAGAGAGGGGAAATATCGGCTACTTGGCATTCATAATTTATAGCCATATCTTTATTTAATATTTCCCACTTCTCGCAGAAATAGACCGCATAGCACCTGGCATTTTTTCACTTTCAGATTTCAGTTTCACCATAGATGACCCTAATGGAAATTTTCAATAACATCTGGTTATTTAACACAACTGAAACAAATGCCTGACAAACCCAGCAATCTTGGACAGTTCTGGCAGGAACTAAAACGCAGGAAGGTAGTACGTGTAATTACTGTCTACGCTGCTGCATCATTCGTGATACTTGAGTTGACTGACATTGTTGCTCCTTCATTGGGATTGCCCGAGTGGACATTGAATTTTATCATCATCCTGCTATTTGTTGGATTTATAATTACTGTGATCTCTTCTTGGATCTATGACGTAACCCCTGAAGGAATAGAAAAGACTAAACCAGCTCATAAAGTAAAAGAAGAGGATAAATCAGTTACTTCAAACAGTTGGAAGATCGCCAGCTATATCAGTTTTGTTGTGATTGTTGCTTTGATTGTGTTCCATATTGTATCCACCAGTAACAGATCAAAAGAAATCGCAATTCTTGAAAAATCCATTGCTGTGCTTCCTTTCATAAATGATAGTTCTGATGAAGAGAATGTGCATTTCATCAATGGGACCATGGAGGCTATCCTTGACAATCTTTGCAAGATAGAAGATCTCAGGGTTGTATCCCGTACCTCAGTGGAGCAATACAGGGATAACCCGAAACCCATGCCGGATATAGCCAGAGAGATGAATGTGAGTTATATATTGGAAGGCAGCGGACAAAAAGATGGTGATGACATCCGGCTAACTATTCAATTACTAGATGCTGTTAATGATAAGCATGTCTGGTCCAATCCTTATACCAGGGAGATTAAGATAGGGGAAATATTCTCCATACAAAGCGAAATAGCACAGTTGGTTGCAGCAGAAATAGAAGCATTCATTACTCCAGAAGAGAAACAGCTTATTGAAAAAGTACCCACTACTGACCTGACAGCATATGATTTTTACCAGAGAGGAAGAGAGGAACATATAAAATATTGGTTAGATTGGAACAAAAGAGAGGCACTGGAAAGAGCTGAATATCTTTATCATGAAGCATTGGAATATGATTCCACATTTGCTCAGGCATATACCGGATTAGCACAGGTATACAGAGAGAAGCATTTTTGGGAAACTTTTTTAACTGAACAATTCCTTGACTCTGTTCTTATCCTGGCAGATATTGCTCTTTCATTTGACGATCAATTAGCAGAGGCTTATGTAGTAAGAGGAGAGTATTATCGGGCTAATTATGAAAAAGAACTAGCTATAAATGAATATGATAAGGCTATTAAATTCAATCCAAATGATTGGCAGGCATACAATGGAAAAGGCTGGTTGTATTTCAATGATGACCTTCTTAAGACCATAGATAATTTTCAAAAAGCTGCATCATTGCAAAGAGGGCCCTTATTGCCACGATTGTATAAAGATATTGGTAGGGCTTATGCTTTGGCTGGTTTCAAAGAGAGAGCCTGTTATTATGCAAAGGAAGTTCTTAAACTGGATGACGATTCTGCATCATATTACAGATACTTAGCCAGTAATGAAGAATATAATGGTAATTACGAAAAAGCTATTGAGTATGGAGAAAAATCTTATACCATTGATTCAACTAATCTGGGTGTTATTATATTCTTGGGTCTTCACCATAGTTTTCTTGATCAATTTGAAGAATATTTGGAATACTACAAAAAATTTGATAAAAGAGTAAAGAATTTTGACTTATCCAATACTGGTTGGATATTCCGGATTGGACATGCTTACTGGATTAATGGATTTAAAGAGAAAGCAGAATACTATTTTAATATAGATTTGGAGTTCTTGGATAAACAGAGTGAATTGGGTCGACACCCCTATCAAGATCTCCATACTTTCTATTGGCGTGCTTGTATATATGCATTCCTGGGAGACAGAGATAAAGCCTTTGAAAATTTAAGAGTTGTGAATCAAAGAGAAAGGATGCCGATATGGATAATCCCAAATACCAAACATGATCCTTTATTCGACAGCATCAGGGATGAACCCGAATTCCAGCAGATCGTCGAGGATATGGAAGCAAAATACCAGGCAGAGCATGAAAGGGTAAGGAAATGGCTGGAGGAGCAGGGAATATTATAATTCTGATTAAATGTCACAACCCACAAACAAACTATCCCAATTCTGGCAGGAGCTGAAGCCGAGAAAAGAAGTAATTGTAATAACTGTTTAGGCAGCAACAAAATTGAAGGATCTACCCACCAAATAGACATCTCATCCTTCCAGAAAGGATTATACTTTATCACGATAAGATCCAGAGATTATGTGAGAACAGAGAAGATTATAAAGTTGTAGCTTGGAATTACGAGCGTAGATATAATGCCCCCGGTGCAGCTGCTGGGGGTATTCGGGGGTATGGTATCACTCATCAGATGATCGGCTCTCTGCGGTCCTGTCACGGGACTGTTTCAGGTAAAATAACTTCTTGGCCTCCTCGGGCGACAAAGGTGGCAGTATCGTTGGAAGGCGACGTGCGAGCATGGTTTTCCCGGCACCTGGTTGGCCGATCATTATAACATTATATGCAGTTTCAGCCCATATTGTATTCATGATCCAATTCCCAGAAAATTAGCTGATTAATCCTTGACTTGTAGTATTTTTTGGTAACTTATATCGTTTTCTCACGTTTTGCGGAGTTCCGCTGTATAGCACTTGATTTCCATGTCAGCATAATAACAATTTCATTTACATTTTCACGCTGCTAAATTTCAATATCTCGGAAAATGAAGCAATATAGCCTGATTATTTTATTGCTCATCTCTGTCTTTTATCATTCCATTGATAATGCCTTCGCCTTGCAAAATCAGGATTCTTCGAGGATATCGTTTGACACTGTAATTAATAATAATACACACTTGTTCCCATTTGATACAAAATATACCGTTAGCGGATTGGCTCTCTCAGGAGAAATTACTTTACACTCTGATACAAGCCTGGTCCGTATTATCCTAATGGATAATAATTATGATGAATACCTCATTTATGAGACATATCCCATTTTGGCAGGTTCAAGACAATTTTCAGTTGATAAGGCCGAGGAGGAAACATTTCTTTTAAACAATATCACCCCATATCGGGTAACATTTGAACTTATCAATGCTTCAATTTATTTAAAAGAGATTATCCTTAGTGAGCAGGATAGGTATAAAGCAGATTCGCAAAATGACAGGTTGCTTCAACAAACCTTACATAAGATAGACAGGATCAACCAGAACATTCAAAACACGGGTCAAAAATGGGTGGCCGGAGAAACTTCAATGTCAAAATTATCTTACCAGGAAAAGAAGAGATTCTTTGGTGGTAGCGTGCCCAATTTTCAAGGTTTCGAATATTATGTAGGGGGTGTTTTTGTCTTGCCCGGAGCAAAAGATGATTTAGATTCAAAAGACTCACAATCAGAATCCCTCTCACAGCAAGAATCTCACTATGCGAGTGAATTTAGCTGGAAGAACAGGCACGGAGAAGACTGGGTTACTCCAGTTAAAAACCAGGGAGGGTGTAACGGTTGCTGGGCATTCGGAACAACTGCTGCAGTTGAGCTTCTGGTAAATCTATACTATAACCGGCATCTGGATTATGATTTATCCGAGCAAAATATAATATCATGTACTGTAGGATCGTGCAATGATGGGGGGGAACCTAGTTCGGCTCTTGATTATGCAAAGGATATAGGAATTGTTATGGAGGATTGTTTTCCATATACAGACTCTGACCAAGATTGTTCTGAGATGTGCAGCATTCCCCAGGAACAAATTAAGATTGATTATTGGACAAAAGACTACTTATATTCAGTGGATTACCAAAAAAGAAAATTTTTTAATGGAGCCACTGCGGTTTCGATAATCCCCTGGGAGCATTTTATGCAAGCTATTGGTTATAAGGTGCTTGAAGAGGGTGATAATATTTTTCTTGCTGATGCGGTAGATGAAGTATCTGATATAGATAGTACATTTTGGATTACCCTGGAACACAACAATCCGCTGATAGGTCAGACCGCCTGGCAATGCAAAAATAGTTGGGGGGAGGATTGGGGAGATAATGGTTATGTATATCTTACTAATCTTACTGGAAACAGTAGTTATATCAAGATGTATTCATTGTATGGGCCCATTAGTTCTCTGGAATTAAATGAGACTGATATATTATGCACTGATAATGATGGTGATGGTTACTACTGCTGGGGTATGGGACCAAAACCATCACATTGCCCGGATAGTCCTGATGAGCCGGATGGTGATGATTCAGATCCATGTATCGGCCCTATGGATGAATATGGTAACTTCAAAAGTACGACTCCAACACCTGATGCAAAAGATACAATAGTCTTAAATGATCAGATGGTTCCTGATCTATTTGCTACGGGTAGTAATATCCGTTGGTATAGTGATAAAAAGCTGCTAAATCTTGTTCACACTGGAAATGGGTTTAGTACCGGTCATACAGAAATAGGGGACTATACATATTACGTAACCCAAACATTATCGGGTTGTGAAAGTGCAGCCATGGCTGTAACTCTATCTATTTGGCTTGAGATACCTCGTCTATTTCCCAACCCAACCAATAACCTATTAACCGTGGAAACAAGCCAACCTGGCCAACATTTCATAGAAATCACCTCATTAAATGGTCAATTGCTATACATCGATAGAATGGAAGGACCTAAACACCAAATCGACCTCTCATCATTCAAGAAAGGTTTATATTTCATTACGGTTAGGTCCAGGGATTATGTGATGACGGAGAAAATCATAAAACAGTAATTCCGAGAATAGATATTATGCCCCCGGTGCAGTGCTGGGGGCTTTTTTTGTTACGGAACAAATCGAACTTCAGGAATCCAAACTTTACCATGACAGGATAGTGGAAGAATGGCCTCCTTCTAATAACCAATATTTCCCAAACCTTTCGCCGAAATAGCAACGATCTATGTCAGGGTATACATTATGGTATCTAAAGGGAGAAAAGCTGTTAGAATCGGAAAGGTTAGGTGAAAATAGTATTCCAGTTGGTGGTGGCTTTCGCAAATGCGTTTTCGTTTTCACCATGATACTCCCTCATCCACCATACTAAGTCCCCATATACTTGCCTTCCTGTCAAAAGTATTTTGCCACATTCTGCGAACATATTTTCTATTGTATTGTAAACGTGATTTTTTCATTGGATTTACCAGATAATACGCTTATTTTTATGTTTAATGCTGCTATTTGCAGTAGAATAATATGTTCTATGCACTTTAAGAATAGATGGAGATACCTAGGAAGTACGTTTATTTAGAAGTTAGTGTTATTTTAAAAGAACTCAATGCCAGATTATTTAAAACATAAATTTGAAACAAAAGAATTAGACAAATCGGAGATTGAAAAATTCAACTGTAATGACGATTTCTGTTCTTTGGGTGTTGAGATACTCAAAGAGTTGTTTTCACTTTCGATTACTATTAGTTCTATTGAACGACGTGATGCTAATAATAAAAATGTACCTTTCAATAGAGAAGAAGCCGCTTTAGTAGGGAATCTTGTTCGATTTAATAAACTTGGTTCGGCTTTTTTAGAACAGATTACGAAAAAACGATTAGAAACATCAATGATTTTTTTTAGATGTTTAGCTGAGACATATATTAATCTTAAATATTTTTTAAAATACAAGGACCAGCATACACTTCGCCATTATATTAAACACTCTTTAAGGCTGGAGATGCAGTTGTTTGATAAAATCAAGTCAAACATACAGGATAAGGAAGAAATTCTACATATTGAGAATCGTATGATGGATTCTATTAAAAGGTCGTTTGAAACTTCTGACTTTGATATTGAGGATATTAATACTTCGACAAAGTGGGAAAGTAAAGTTAAAAATCGAATTTTTGAAATCATAGACCCTACTTTTTATACTTGTATTTATGGAAATGCAAGTCATGCCGTGCATGGTAATTGGCAAGATTTAATTTCGTTTCATTTAAAAAAGGAGGGTGATGGATTTATACCTGATTCAGAATGGACAATTCCTAGTTTACAAATAATAAATGCAGCAACGATTTTAGGATGTGACTTATTAATTAACTATTGTGAAGAAGTATTGCCAAATGGAGAAGATAAAGAAAAACTACTTCATACAATAAAAGACATTGGATCTAGAAGTTTCACCTTAAATGAGCAACATGAATTATTTATTCAAAAATCTAATAAAAACAACCACTAACAGGGTATACATCATGCGGGTTTCAGAGCAATTTGTTAGGTTATCACTCGCTGTCAAAGTTAGTAACGGATGATAGTGAAGTGGCCACGTAATCCCAAACGCTGCATACCTTCAACGTTACAGCCTGATAGAAGAAACACTCAAGTGGAGAAGTCTTAACTATAAGGGCAAAATGAAATACTGGTCATAGAACAATTCACTAAAGCCGACCGCTAGCGCGGCGGCTTAGTTCCCCCGTTGGGCTCACAGATTGGAAACGATTACAAATTGAAAGAAATTGCACTACAATATTTGAGAAGATCATTAAACAATCCAAATGCTTTTTTCCGTAATGGTCAGTGGGAATGCATCGAACAATTGCTTGATCAGAATCGTGTGTTGGTGGTTCAACGTACCGGTTGGGGTAAAAGTATGGTTTATTTTCTGGCTACAAAGCTGTTACGCAACAATGGAGCTGGACCAACTTTACTAATATCCCCATTGTTGTCCCTAATGCGGAATCAACTTGAAGCAGCTCAAAGAATTGAAGTTACTGCGCGATCTATTAACAGCACAAATACTGATGAGTGGCAACAGATTCAAGACGAGTTATTATCCAATCAGGTTGATGTGTTGCTTATATCACCAGAGCGTCTGGCCAATGATGAATTTCGGCAGAATGTCCTTTCAAATATTGCCAATAATGTCGGGTTGTTTGTTGTCGACGAGGCTCATTGTATATCTGACTGGGGGCATGACTTCAGGCCAGACTATCGTCGTATTGTGCGCGTTTTACAGGCTATTCCTTCCAATGTTCCAGTACTCGCAACGACAGCTACAGCAAATGATCGCGTAGTAAATGATATAAAGTCACAGATGGGAGACAATCTCATATTACAAAGAGGATCGCTGGTTAGAAAAAGCTTGAAGCTACAGAATATCAATATGCCCAGTCCGGCTGCTAGAATGGCATGGTTGGTGCAAACCATTCCTTCTCTTCAAGGCAGCGGAATAATCTATACGCTCACCCAACGTGATACAGAGAGAGTAGCTGAATGGCTTCAAATTAATAGAATAACTGCAAGGGCTTATCATGCAGGAATTACTGGTATAAGAGAAGAACTGGAGCAGCAACTTATAAATAATGAAATCAAAGCCTTAGTTGCAACAGTAGCACTCGGAATGGGTTTTGATAAACCGGATATAGGCTTTGTCATCCACTTCCAGCGTCCTGCCTCAGTAGTGCATTATTATCAACAGATCGGCCGGGCAGGTCGTGCAGTTGATGAGGCTTTCGGTATTTTACTTTGCGGTGAAGAAGATGACCATATTGCTGACTATTTTATCCGAAATGCTTTTCCTCCTCAGCAACACATTTCAGATATCCTTAGCGTATTGGATGAGTCTGAGAATGGTTCTTCTATTCCTGAAATGCAACGAGTACTGAATCTGAGGAAGTCACAAATTGAGAAAACGATAAAATTTTTAACAGTTGAATCCCCGTCGCCTATTATTAAAACAAGGTCAAAGTGGCAAGTCACTGCATCTGCATCCTCTTATAGCATTGATCAGGAGTATGTAAGTGCAATCGTGAATATCCGGCGGGAAGAACAGCGGCAGATGCAAGAATATAATAACCATACTGGTTGTTTAATGGCTTTTTTACAGGAAGCTCTGGATGACCCCGATCCTTATAATTGTGGTAAATGCCGGAATTGCAGTCCTGAGCAGTTGCTGAATGAAACATATGATGATGAATTGGCAAACCGTGCAGGACTTTTTCTGCGTCGAAGCTATCAACCGCTTGTGCCAAGAAAACAATGGCCGACTTCAGATATGTTTGAACAATCTGATTTAAATGGATATCGAATACCACCAGAGCAACAGGCATCTGAAGGTCGTGCATTAAGTCTCTGGCGTGATGCGGGCTGGGGACAGCTCGTTGCCCAAGGTAAATATCAGACGAATCATTTTTCAGATGACCTTGTTGCTGCATGTGTGGAAATGCTGCAGGACTGGACACTAGACCCTGCTCCCAAGTGGGTGACCTGTATTCCATCACTTAATCATCCGGAGTTAGTACCTGATTTTGCCGAGCGGTTAGCCGACGCACTTGGTTTACCATTTGTGGCCTGCATCGATAAGACACGAGCAAACAGACAGCAAAAAGAAATGGAAAACAGCTACCAGCAAGTCAAGAATCTCGATGGTGTTTTTCATGTTAAGGATAAGTGTATAGCAGGAGAATGTTTGCTAGTCGATGACATGGTTGATTCTGGTTGGACTTTTACCGTTGCATCGGCCTTACTACGACAAGCGGGTTGTACTACCGTTTATCCAATGGCATTAGCTTTAAATTCACCAAGAATGGATTAACAATGATAAACGATTTAACAGACGATACAAAAGCGATAATCTTACTTTGCGGTGTTTTTGATAATGACCGCTCTGTAAAACCGCTGACACAGGCAGAGTATACGTCACTTGTTCATTGGCTTATCAGTGTCGAAAAGCGCCCATTTGATTTACTGCAAAACAATAACATCGCAGATGCTTCTGAAGTATTAAATATTGATAAAGATCGCTTGGAATCCCTACTTGCCAGAGGCGTTCAACTGGGTTTTGCCGTGGAAGAATGGCAACGCAATGGCATATGGATCATCAGTAGAAGTGACACAGATTATCCGGCCCGCTATAAAAAACATCTCAAGGATAAAGCCCCAGCATTACTGTTTGGTGTAGGTAGCCGATCTCTTCTTTCTGGCGGCGGACTTGCTGTTGTCGGCTCAAGAAATATTGACAAAGAGGGAGAATCTTTTACTAGACATGCAGCAGAGCTATGCGCATTGACTGGTATACCAGTTGTTTCTGGCGGTGCTAAAGGTGTTGACCAGTTTGCCATGAAAGCAAGCCTGGATGCAGGTGGAGTTACGATTGGTGTTGTTGCAGAGAATCTGCTGAAGAAGAGCCTCGAGCGTAGTGCAAGATATGCTATTTCAGATGGAAGATTGTTGCTTATATCTCCTTATCATCCTAAAGCTCGCTTTACGGTTGGAACAGCAATGGCCAGAAACAAGTTGATCTATGCCATGGCGGATTATGGATTAGTGGTAAGTTCGGAACATAATAAAGGTGGCACTTGGGCTGGTGCAACAGAAGAACTTAAACGAGACAATCCAACCCCTGTTTTTGTAAGAACAGGAAACTATGTGCCACTGGGGAACAAAAAGTTGCTGGAATTAGGTGCAATTGCATGGCCACAAAATATTGAAACATATACTTTGAAACAGAAACTTGCTGAACTGGCTAACAATAACCAACCTCAACAATTGGCCAAACAGGCTACTCTCTTTGGTAATATTGATGACAAAGAAGGCCCCACCAAAAAAACAAAACAGGACTACAGTGTTAAATCTGTTGATAATGATAAAAGTATTGTTGAAGAATCCTCTCAAAAGATGCCAACCTCAATTTATGATGCTGTTTTACCAATCATTTTAGATAAAACTGAAACCCCCATCAGCACTGATGAATTGGCGGAATCCCTAGACGTTAGTAAATCACAACTCAATAAGTGGCTAAAAAAGGCGGTTGAAGATGGTTTTATCAAAAAATTTTCTCGGCCTGTACGTTATAAAATTCTGAAAAAATAAATAAAGCCCAACAAGACACTCCACCTGACCGCTATTCCGCTGGCGCTCCATAACGGCAGGTGAGTTTTACCGTTATACCATCAAAGATAAAAATTCAAAGCTCAAGGAAGTTCATGTAAATAATCCTCGCATCTTTATCAGCTATTCTTCTAAGGATCGAAAAGTTGTAGAAGGCTTACACAAACAATTGGAAGCCGCTCTTGATAGTGCGCCCTCAATTTTGGTATGCGATGGTTGAAATCATTTTTGTAATCCTTTTGAAGATATGATTACCGTTTTTATCCGGGAAGTAAAAGTGGTATCAAATTTTTCCGATAGGCGGTATTAGTTTAGGGGTTCTTCGTCACATTTGGGGAAATTTCAAGTTCCATGGCCATCAGGCTAAACGTCTGCCATACAGGTATATGAGTTGTCATTTTCTTTTTTTATAAATGGCATTAATTATCTATATGTAGCTATTAATCAATTACATAAGATGATGAACAACTATTTTACATGCCATTGCAAAACCTAAAGTATATCGAATATCCCCGTACTACCATTAGGTTTTGTGCATCAATCAAATCTATTCGGTCAAAATGCCCTTTGTGTGGAAATTATAGCACAAGTCCATGAATATTGCATCAGAATGTTTCCCCAAATATGACGAAGAACCAGTCTACTCCGGCGTTAAAACGGCGAAGAAATAAATATTAACCAACATGATACCCCGCTGCTTGCGGCGGGGAGATTCATTTATTTATTTGATATCTAAACAAATTGCAATATCTTTGTTTAAGATATCCCACATCTCGCAGAGTTCGACTGCATAGCACTTGGCATTCTCACTTTCACCTTTCATCTTTTTAATCCCTTAACAAACAATTCATATTGTACTGTTGCTGGTTTATTTTATTTCATATCCGAATAATATACTGTAATGCCGATATTGGCCGTAGAATATATGTTGAGCGACTTATCCAGTTTTCACCTGTTGTGGCAATCGTCAGCACACACATAACCTTATGAGGATTCTTTATAAAAGGAGGTCTATATGGCAAAAACCACGCTGCTCCCTACCGCAACCGCAGTCCGCATAGTTTGGGCTATGACGGGTAAATCCTCCAATGACGCACCATCCAGAACAATGGCGACATATATTGAAGATGTGCTGAAGCACATTGAAGACCAGGCTCAAGCGCAAGGCATCAACCCCAAAGAAAAAAGTTACGTTACGAGCGCCATCGTCACCATGAAGGTCAGCCTACGCAGCCTGGACATCGTCTACAAAGGCCGCACTTTAAACTTTAAAGAGAACGAAGAATTACGCACGGCCTATCTCATGTCAGTGAAAGAGAGCTTGAGCTTTGGTGACAAAGCGCAAGACTTACTTAAGTCTCTACCCACAATGACCATCGTTGCTGCAGGCGGCGTGACCGTGGCGCAAAGAGCAATGGAAGATGCTTCAAAGACCATATTGTGGGGAGTAGGTCTGGTTCTAGCCGCGCTGGGCTATCTAGTCAACTTTTTGTTTGTGCGGTGGTCAAGTCGCCGCACCCAAATGCTCTATGTGACTCAGGACTACGAGCGAGGTCTGTACTATGATCAATACGTCAGTCGCGTCACTGACATCTTGATTGGCCTATTTCTCGATTTGGAGCGCATTCACAAGCGGGTATTTCAGGAAAGCTACGAAACTGACACTAATCCCAGTGCCCTTGAGGGTATTATCAATGAGATTCTAGTCGGAGTACACTCCACCTTCTGCCCTTATGCTCATAAACACATGCGAGATAAAAAGATCACGCCTAAATTATGGCCGCTATGTGAAAGCGGCAACGCCGAAGCCGTGCGTAAATGCAAGCGGTGGGAAGGTCAGAGCGAGGCTGCTCCCAGCACCAGAAATAAACTTGGCTATATTTAAGCTTAACCTAAACGCAGCAGGATAATTTAAAAATTTATAAATATTCAAGTTATGAACCATAATTTTAAAAACCTTGTCTTTGAGGGAGGAGGTGTTAAAGGAATTGCTTACGGAGGAGCTCTTGATGTTCTGGATAAGATGAACATATTACCCAATGTTGTCAGGGTGGCAGGAACATCTGCCGGGGCGATAAATGCTGTTTTACTTGCTTTGGGATATACTTCTGTAGAAGTATCTGAAATTATTGCAAGTACAAATTTTAAGGATTTTGAAGATAAAAGTATTTTACCGTTAAATGTTTATGGAGTTATTAAAAAATTTGGTTGGTTTAAGGGCGATGCTTTTAAAGAATGGATTGGACAGTTGATAAAAGCAAAGACCGGTTCCGATAGTTATACTTTCGGAGAACTGGATGAGTCAATAAGATCATCCTCTTCAAATTTCAAGTCACTATATCTTGTAGCTACAAATCTGTCTCTGCAAATGCCAGAAGTATTTTCTCATGAAAAAACACCAAGTGTACCGATAAAAGATGCTACAAGAATGTCCATGAGTATTCCGCTTTACTTTAGATCTGTTAGAAAATTTGAGGATATAATGGTTGATGGAGGAGTTGCCTACAATTACCCCATTAATCTTTTTGATAACAAAAAATATCTAGCAAATCCAAAAAATATTGGACTAAATAAGATTGATGAAAAGGGTTATGTTTTTAATCATGAAACACTGGGATTCAGATTGGATTCACGGGAAACAATTCAGTATAACAGGGATGACTGGGAGAGTGCCCCCATTGAAATAAAGGGCATGAAAGATTATGCATTAGGCCTTGTCAACTTCATGATGGAAATGGCAAATAAGGGTCATTTACAAACTAATGATTGGAACCGTACGATTTTTATTGATACCCTGGATGTTAAGACTACTGATTTTGATCTAACCACCGACAAAATTACCAGCCTGATTAAAAGTGGTGAAAGCTGCACCAAGAATTATTTTACCTGGCGGGATGCAGATCCTGAATGGAGTAAATTTCCAATTCATAAATAACCCTGTCGATGAGAAACATGCATCAAAAAAGTTGCTATACGAAAGTTAGGCGCTAAAGTATTATTATATGCATTTGGTTTCTTGGAGAAAAGTTATGAGGACAATCAATCACACATTGCTTTTACTCTTTCTTGTTAACGCAATCGCTTTTGCACAAGAGAAAACTTTTGAACTCCCGGCAACCTGGATGGAAGATTCGATACAAATCACAATACATGGGTTGTTCCGTGTAGATGAAAAGACGAAGGAAGGTTGGATCGGAAAAGATGAAGAGCAATATAAAATCTTCATTACGTATGCAAACACTAGTAAGGAAAGGTATGAACCAAACATATCGTTATTCGAAGATTCACCGGGAGTTGGCTACCTAAGAATAGAGACTCTCAGTGGTGCGATTTATGATCCAAAATACACTGGAGGTGCGTTCGTTTCTTCTCCTCTAAAGCCTCTATATGAATATACTACTCACAATTATGCATTTAACCTTAAAAAAGGCGAAATACCAGCTAAGCTTCTTCGATATCACAGTCGTGATCGAAAACAACTAACAGAGGTTTTTGTTATCCGGAAGCTGATAAGTCCGCCTATACCAGAAACTACACGACAAGGGACTATTGGATCTAAGATTATAGGGAGTCTTTTTTCATATAGTATAATAAAGCATATTGAAGCAGATTTTGTTATAAAAGGACCCTATAGGGGAGATAGATTCCATATTTTCAAACCAAAGCCCGGATACAAGTTTGTCGTGCTTTTTGTCGAAATCACTAACATTGGTAATACAGTAGAACGTGCTCCTTTGTATGCTGGCGATGGAGAATTTAATGTAATAACAAATAACGGTGATTCATATGCTGACATTTCTCCTTTCTTGACACCAAATTTTAACCATTGGGTACAGAGCACAAATGATCCATCTAGTTTGGGATATCCTGTATTAAAAGGCTCCGCGTTTCGCGTTTACCCAAGGGAATCTGAAGTGCTGGTGAAAGCATTTGAAATTCCC
>SDBS01002937.1_pt1 | contig 16836 bp, 21 predicted proteins | sample 2277091 | NCBI WGS metagenome assembly SDBS01 (sample SAMN10404972, study PRJNA504765) | marine sediment metagenome | isolation source: marine sediment core GS10_PC15, 163 cmbsf | place: Arctic Ocean: Southern Knipovich Ridge | collected 2010 | reverse complement strand
CTCAAGCTGACCATCATCGCTATCATCGACCCCTCCGACAAATTTGTCAGCACCTTGGGTGTCAAAGACGACACCTGGATCGCCCGACGCTAAATCCATCTCAAAGACTCCGGTTGCATTGAAGGTGAACAACTCTTCTGCCGTCGATGGCCCTATAGCAAGCTGGCTCGAATCAATGATCATCTGTCGCCAATAGTCGTTTACTGTATCGTCATTCGCGCCAGCATAGAGATACAGCAAACTATTGTTCGCCCCGTTATCACCGTAGATATTCAGCCTGCCTTGTGTAGTATCATCTACCCCCAGGCTAGCAGTGCCAACGAGATTAGACGTATCGGTCACCGTTAGCGTGCCAGAGATGACAGTGACACCGGTCGTGTCCGCAACGCTGAAGGCAGTGTCGTCAACTGTGAGCCCGCCGTCCAATTTACTCAGCCCGACGACGTCCAGCGCTATAAGGCGGCCGAGGCCCTGCGCCGTTGCACTCAGTGCTTGTGAGTAAATGCGTACACTCAGTCCCACGCTGAGCAGAGCGATAAGCATAGTTGCGATTGCGAAGCCCCATAATCTCTTATTGTTCATCTCGCGCCTCCTCAAATCCAGATTGCCTCTAATATCACATCGTAGGTGCGGGAGCCCGCCGTCCGCTGAACCTCCAACGAGCCATCGGCGTTGCACGTCAGCGTCAAAGTGTTGGTCCCCCCATCCTCGTACAAATCCGTAGAGCTGTTGTTGCGGATAAAAACAGGCCCCGCAGTCGCCGCGCCCGCACTGGGCTTGATTGTTGCCTGCGCGTGCAAAATAGACGTCACATCCGTCGCTCCATTGGCAATGAGAGTAATGGCGCCGCCAGCCACCGCTACAGCCCCCAACAGTTGCCGATGACCAGGCGAGACGGACTCCAAGCGTGATCCGTCTGCTAACAGGTACTGGGTATGGTCGTCGTCCCCTTTACCTGTCAGCGCCCCGTGGTCAACCGTGCCAGCCTCAGTCGCGTCAGCGTGGGTATGGTCTGGCACTTCAGATGCCAGCCCCCCAGAAGCCTCTTCTTTGAGGTACTGGGTATGATCATCGCCCCCCAGCCCCGTCAGTCCAGCTCCATGGTCGACTTTCGCCGCATCCCCGTCACCCAGGCCCTCATGGTCATGCTCCTCCACGCCCTCCTGAATAGCCTCGATCAGGTCATAGAACTGCCCCTGCGTCGGCTCGTCGCCTGTCTCGAAAAATGCTTTGAGGATGGCGACTTGTGCATCTGTGATCTTTGCCATGAGGATCTCCTATTCAGCGGCCCCTGTGCCTTTCGGCTTCTGCCCGGTTCGCTTCCGAGCAGGCGACTTCGGCACGCGCTCAAACCCCACCTGCAAGTTCTTCAGTACCCATTCCCCGCTCGGCGTCTCGTGCTCCGCCCGGAGATAGGCAACGAACTCATCCAGCCGCACCTTAACTTGCTGGAAAGCACTATTGAGGCGAGTCAGGTGTTGCTGCTGTGCGTCGGTCAATGGCCTTGCTTTTTCAGTCGTCATTTTTCCTTACCTCCACCTGGATTCTATTTTCGTTGGCCCATGTATCCTGTCTGATACCCGTTACCTGCCAGCTTACCAGTCCGCCAGGCGCGCCCCCCGCTATCAGAAATCGCTTGCCTTCTACGATTTCACAGATATGCAGCTCTCGCATAGCCTGATTGACAGCCGTCACCTGATAGCGATAATCGCGGTTCAGCGCCTCGAAGTAGCTCGGTAGCGTCATCCAAGCCATCCCTGCCTTATCCAGCCTGACATTGCCGTTGTAGATATTCAGCATGTCGGGCGATTCGACAAAACTATGATGCAGCCAGTGGGTGTCTGGCTTGAGCGGGTGGTCTATCTTGAATGACCCACCGGTCTTGCTGAGTGTCCCTGAAATAGACACTGTACTCGTAGCTCCATCAATGATGATGTTTGCCCCCCCACCCTCATATGAATATAAGCCGAGCCACCCATCGGCTTGAAGCGAGACATCATCTGCAAACAGATTAAGCATCGTTGCGCCCGTACCCTGGGTGAGCTGCACCTGTTCTGCTCCGTGCATAAGAGCGCCGCCATCCACCGCCGTAAGCCAAATGTCCTCACCCAAAGAAGTGATAAAAACGTAGTCCTGCCCTTCCAGCGTGAGGTTATCTGAAGCTTCGATGGTTATGTCGTCCGTCGCCGTGATGGTTACGTCCGTCCCCCCGCCGCCCGTAGACTCGATGAGAACATTGGTCGGACAAGAGATAGTGCAGCCAAGATAATCTACAATCGCCGCCCAACTGAGGTTCCCCGCGCCGTCTGTGATCATAACATCGTTGGCATTCCCGTCCGCATCGGGCAATACCCATATCTGATCTGCAGACAGCGCAGGGGCCTCGAAGCCTATATAGTTGCTGTTTCCAACGTCATAAAAACGAACTTCGTTGCCACCTCTCAACCACAAGTGGCCCGTGTCGTCGATCAACACCCCGCTGTCCTGAAGCAGCGCCCCGCCTACTCCATCCCACCTGGCGATAGCATGATCAGTCGCCGCCCCTGGGCCAACTACGTCACCACCACCAGGCGGAGAATCCCAGCCCAGGTTACCCGCCCCATCCGTTTTGAGATAATCGCCGACCGCTCCGTCTACGTCAGGCAATATCCAAATCTGATCCGCTGCCAACGCAGGAGGTTCAAAGCCGACGTAATTCCCATTGTCGTAGAGGCGCAATTCCTTTTGGTTGCGGATTCCCAGGTGGCCATCGAGGTCGGCCATTCCCGCTGGGCCGTCCAGCATCAGCTTCAAGAGGTTCCCCGCGTCGTCGTAAGCCCCAAAGACGAACTCTGTCGGTACGTAGGCCGCCCCCGCTGCGCCGTCTTGGATGACTTGCATATAAGCACCCAAGCCCGCGCCCGGCCCCGAATCCATGCCATAGATTTCTTTGAGCCATAGCTCTTCGTTATCTATCGTCTCGACCAACGTTCCCAATATGTCGCTGTGGCTCTTGACTATCTTCTCGTAAGAAGGGTAGTAGAGTTGGTCATTGTAGGTGGTCAGGTAGTGCTGGGCCTGAACGTCCGTCCCCGCGTCCTCCTGCTCAATCAGCCCTGGCCGCTTCGGCAGGAACTTCTCCTCGTCCCAGATATTCCGCCCGCCCGCCAGCACGTCTCCCAAGTGACGAATTGGCGCACCAAGCTCTAGGAAATGTCTGGCGTAGGTTTCGACGGTAAAGCGCGTCGTCACCCTGCGCAGCATGAGCGAGGTATCAAGACCCCTGAGTGCATTGACCAGGGTCACATCCTGCCCCGTTCTCCAGCCAGGCTCGAGACACATCAGGGTATAGGTAAGGGGGCCGCCTATGTCCTCCAGGTATTGCCTCCCCCGCATCCACAGGTCAGCTGCAGTGATCAAGTCATTGTCGACCAGCTTGTCCCTCAGCCAATATCCATAGTCGCCATCTGCCAGAATTATGTCGTATGTCTGCGGCGTTTTGCCGTCGCCTCGCGGATCGGTCGAGGCACCATTCCAGCCATTGGTCGTTAGGGCCGAGTCTTGATAGACGGCGACCTTGGTGGTATCGTCGGCTCCCAGATACCCCCAGTTCCCCGTTCTGTCTGTATTGGTGACGACGATCATGTAGTTGGCTGACCCGTTGCCGTCCCAATCGTCGAAATCCTGATCGTCGTCTTGTATGGCCTCTTTCAGCCCCCCGATGTTGGCCTGAACATAAGATAGCGCCGCAGCTTGCTCTTTGTCCCGACGAGTGCCGTTCATCACCTCCAGGGTGCTATGCCGCCCCACCACCGTCACACGGTTCGTCCTGGGCACCTGCTCTATGCGCTGCAAACCCTGATATGCTATTGAAGTCACCCCGTCCGGACTATCCGAGAGGTCAAAGGGAGGAACATTCACCCCGCCGATGTAGTCTGGACCACCCACCACGCTCGCACCTACCGTCCATTTGCCCCCCACAATGCTTTGTCTGGCCACTGCGAAGTAGTGGAGATAGGCGCTCTCGCTCCCACCTGTTGGCCCAAAGTCCACGTAGAAGTCTGCGCCAGCCATCTTTTTCAACCGCTCCAGAGCCTTGCGCGGCATCTCCTTGTCAAATTTGATATAGTCGATGACGGACAATGCCTCGTCGACGTATGTGGAAACCTCGATGTTCGGGCAACTCGTAGCCATGAAGTGCTGGATGATGGCCTGATCAGATTGGCCCGTATACTCGGCATCAACCAAGACGCGAGGGTGATCCAGATACCAGGAGAAGTCGTAGGCAGCTATCACATACTTGAGCCAGGTCTGGTGAACCTCTATGTCCTTGGGACTGACGATCACGCCGCCAAAGTAGCGGACGGTTTCACCGCTATTGGAAATCACCACCTCCTGGATGCCCGCCAGCCCCAGGCCAGCGCCCGTGTCAATCGGCAGTGATGCCTTAACATACTCGTTGCCCAGCACGTCCTCGATGGTCACGCGCTTCCCAACCACGTTGGCAGTACGGTCAACGCCGTCTATCCTGATCTTGAGGTCGTAGGCTGTGGGATACGTCATGCCAGTGCCCTTATGCCCCGCTGCTGCAATTCATCCGCCAGATACGGACTAGCGACACGAGCGATCTCTCGCCCGTCCAGGTTGATCACGATGTCCCCCCCACGCTGGCTGACACTTCTGCCTGGGGGAGTGAATCCCTTACCAGCCCCGCCTCTACTGATAGGGCTTGGGGCTGGGGGAGTGAAGCCTTTAGAGTACGCCCAGGGCGGGATGCCACTCGACCCCATGTTCGGTCGGATGCTATCTGCCATTTGGCGCATCGGCCCTTCAATGGCCTCTATCAGTGGAGCGATGAAGCCCTTCATGGGCGCAACGATCTCGCCACCGTGCGCTATGATATTCTGAGGTTGCCCAATCGGGCCGGGGACGATGCCGCCACGGGCGAAGCCCTCTATTTGCATATCTGCAAGGCGTCCTTGTAATCGCCCAATCAGGTCCCAATCGGCAGTCAGCGGAAACTGAGTGGCATAGTAAATGAGGTCCTGAATCCGTTGTGATAGGCTTTTAAGTTGGAGTGACCACGCTTTCCTCGGTGTCATTAAAATGCCTGGCCCCACGCTGATGCCATAATCTGAGATGGGGGCTATTCCTCCCCCGCCCCCAGGAGCAGCCCCGCCTCCACCGTCAGGTACTCCGCCGCCTCCGCCGCCAGCAATCAAAGCTAGAGCTGGCGGCAACTTCTTACCTTGTGCAATCATGGCTTGGAGCACGTCATCAAGATTCTTCTTGACTGCTCCGACAGCCTGCTGAACTGGCTCTACCAGGGCAATCTCCATTGCTTGTTGCATAGCTGGGGCTGTCTGTGCAATTTGCTGAACGACCTGCTGGATTGGCTCAATAAAGCTCTCTTCCATCGCTTGCGCCAGCTCGTCCTTGGCTTGCCTACTCATAGCCAGAGCTTCTTCAACGGTATGCCAGAAAGTCAAAGGGATGACGCTGAGATCTTCTGCTATGCCAAATCCCAACGATTTCACTTCAGTCCGCAATTCATCAGAAGCTGTGATCATTCCCGCTTGAAGTACGCGAGTGAGTTCATCCATTACTTCAATAACTTGCGGGGTATTATCCTCTAATCCTGCAACTAGACCCTCCCCAATGGCGTTGCCGATCTCTTTGAATACCTTGGATTCCGACGCGATGCCGAGCAGACTCTTTACCGCCTTGACCCCCGTCTCAAACGGGTGGGTGATCATGTGTACTATGTCGCCCAACTTGCTCAGGCCAGACTTGATCCCTGCCCAGACGTCGTGCGCCATCCGTACCAGCTCCTCAAAGATGTCGCCGATGAATTCCACCGCCCGCGCTGTCTTTTCCCGTATCCCTCCCCAGTCTTTGGCCCAAGCCACAGCCAGCAGCCCTATCGCAGCTACCACCAGCCCGATGGGGCCAGTCAGGACCGCCAGCACGCCGCCCAACGCCGTGATGATAGGCGTGAGGGCCGCGATTGCCGTCATTATCTGACCCACTATGATCAGCAGCGGCCCAGCCACGGCCAGCACCCCCGCGATGGCGATGCCCCACTTGACGATGCGAGGATCAAGGTCTTGGAGCTTGTTGATCGTCTCGGTTATCCACTCCACCGCGGGCAACAGGAAATCCTCAATCAGCGGCGTGCCTACCTCGATCATAAAGGTTTCAATGCTGCCTTTCAAAGACTCCACTGCGCCCGCGAAGGTGTCCATGCGTGCCTCACCTATCTCCTGAGCCGTCGCAGCCTCGGATATGGCGCCCTCCATCTCATTCCAGCCTTCCGTCCCCTCGGCCAATAGGGTGTTCATGGCCTTCATGCCAAAAGTGCCGGCCAGGGTCTGGATAGCCTCGAGCCTCTGCTGCTCGGTCATGCTGGTGATGGCTGTGCTGGCCGTTTGTGTAGCTATCTCGTAGTCTGCAATGGCCTCCTTGCCTTCTCGCAGTTTCTGATTGGCCTCATCCAGCCGATTCCGCAGCTTGTCAACAGCCAACTCTTTCTTGGCTATCTGTAAAGTAGTGGCTTCAGTGGTTTCTCGGAATTCTTGCAGCTCTTGGTCGGCAATTTCCCAGGTGCGGCTCAATTCATCTGCCCTAGTTCTGAGCTTGGGAAGAGCCTCGCTCGCCTTTTCCCACGCATTGGTCTGTTCTTCAGTTGCACCCCCCAGAGCGTTTGTCGCGGTGGCATTATCTCCCAACGCCACCGTAAGCTGATCAACGATTTCGGGCAGGCTTAACATCGCCCCTTCAGTATCGAAGAGTTGAATATTGAGTTTCGTCAGAACCTCCCTCACGTCGTCGGTGGGCCGCATGATATTGGTCATCATGCTCTTGAGGGCCGTGCCAGCCTCAGACCCCTTGATACCTCGCTCGGATAGCAGGGCAAGGGCCGTATTCACGTCTTCCAAGCTAAAACCGAAAGCGGCTGCCGTTGGCCCAATGTTCACCATCGCGGCGGTCAGGTCTTCCACCTCGGCCACGCTCGCGTCGGCTGCCTGCACAAAGCTGTTAGCGATGACCGTGGCTTGGTCTGATTCAAGCCCGAACGTAGCCATCGCCACGGTCACGGCATCGGCGGCTACGCCCAAGTCAAGGCCGGAGGCGGCTGCCAAGTCCATCGCCGCTGCCAGCACCCCCGTCTTGCCACTCATGTCACCCATGACTTGTTCCGCGTCCAAGCCAGCCTTGAACAGCCCCGTCATGGCATCGGCGGCCTCGGATGCAGAGAAGAACGTGTCCGCCCCCATCTTCAGGGCGAACTTCCGCAGGTCTTCCATCTCCGCGCCAGAGTTGCGCGCCGCGATCTCCATAACCTTGAGCTGGCTTTCGAAGTCAGAGGCAACCTTGGCCATAGCCACACCGATTCCGATAATCGGCAGCGTGACACTCTTGGTCAGCGTCTTGCCAACGCCTACCAGCTTCTTTCCAGTCGCTTGCATCTTGCCCTGGAAGCCAGACATGGCAGATTGGGCGCTCGCCACGGCCCTATTGATGCCGCTGGTATCAATCTCAATTTTGCCCCACGCGCTGCCTAACTCAACCGTCATGCCATCACATCCTACTCAATGCCTTTACGGTCGCCTTCATACTCCTGCCCAGCTTCCCTTCCAGCAAGTTATCCAAAGAGTGGCGCGGCATCCCGACGTTTGTCCTCTCGCTCATCTTGCCTTCCACCCAATTTCCCCATACCGCCACACATTCGTCCAGGCAAAAGGCCGCCCATCTATCCACTACCCCCAACATCTGGCTCGGCCTCGTCTGGTACGTCGTCGCCGTCCTGTGTACCCGCCACATCTCGCTGCCGCTTCGGACGAAAGGGAGTATAGAACTGTATTTCCTGCTGTGCCTCGTTAAAGACGTGAAGCTGATCGTTCATATCGACATCTTCGATGCTGATTTCATCATCAGCCTCAGGACTCTCCACTATTCTCGGTTGTCTGAATGCCTTGATGCACACGAAATCCAGCAGCTCGAAATATAGCTCAACGTCCTCCTCTGTGGATGGTGTCCATTTCTTGCCGGCCATCATCCCGACGACGATGGGCAACAGGGGGTTGGGGATCTCGCCACGGGTTATAAAGTCCCGCAACCTGATCTTGTTCAGTAGAACCAACTTCCCGCTGGGCAGCTCTTCCAGCCTGCCCTCTTCCCTTTCACGCCTCCATTCTTTCCCAGACGTGATCTGTGATTGTTTTGTCTTTGGCATCTCGTGCTCTCTCCTTAGTATTGATTATTTTTTCACACGGGTCGGCGTCTCGCGCTCTGCCCGCGTGACTAGCTGATGGCTGCTTCCGCTGCCTTCTGCTGGATTTCTGCCATGATGTACGGACTGGCATCACCCTTGATAGCAACGCCGCTGCACGAGGTCACGTAGAACTGACCCTTTTCCAGCCGGCCTTCCATGCCGCCCGTCACCTTGCACTTGGGCAGCTCGACCTCTACGTCTCCGCCATCTGGCGCTAGAGCCCTGCCTTCAAGCTTGAAGTAAGGTATACTAGAGGTACCGGTAAGGCGGTGGAAGTAGTTCGTCACGCCTATCGCGCTGATCGTCCCGCCGATCAGGGCCACGTACAGAGGTATCGGGATACCGCCTTCCTCCAGTTCCCAGGTGTAGTGCGTGATTTTGCTTCCCACCTCCACAACTACATCTCCGCCTTCCAGCAGATCCGAGTCGAACTGGGGAGTAAAGACGAACACCCGTTCCGCCAGCAGCGCGTGCTTGCCACCACTGGCTTCCGTCACGACGGCCTCAACGAGACCGAATGGACGTTCTCCGAAATCCCTTATCGCCATGCTTTATCTCACCTCCTTCGTCGAACATGATGGAATGACAATATGATTATCACCCTTGAGCAAGTCCCTAGCATCCCTGAACTCCCTCGTGGCCACCAACTCGCCCGTCTGTAGGTCCCAGTAGTGGAAGACCACATAGCGCTTCCCAAACCGTTCCCGCAAGCGGCGGGCACAAGCCGGACAGGTTATCTCGATGAGGCCCTGGCTATTGAGCATAAAGTGGAGCTTGCCCGCCACGCACCTGACCTCTATCATCGCTTTTGCTACCCTGCGCTTAGGGCGTGCAGGACTAAGTGTGGCCACCGTCAACTCCTCAACTGCACCACTTGATACCGCGAGTAAGCCATCGGGCAGTCCAGCGCTTTGTCCCAGCTATCCAGGAAGTCATCGGCCCATCGAATCTCATATACCCAGCCTGGGTCAATCGCCACCTGCACTACGTTATCCTCAGTGGTGTTCAGCAGTACAAAGCCCCGCGCCATGGCCGCGTCAATGCTGGCATAACCGCCTTTCTTCTGATAGTAATAGAGGTTGAAAAAAGTGTCCGCTGCAACGTCGAACGTCCCCTTCGGTACGCTGGTGCTGAACCGCAGAACCGCGCAGGGTTTCAAGTCCCCACGGTCGTCAAAGGCTGAGGGCGTGGCCGTGCGGCTGATCTCCGTCCTGTCGTGGATGCCGCCCGTGAGGATGGCCATCAAGGTGGAGTCTGCCTCTAGCAGTGCCAGTACCGCCGCTCTCAGTGTCGTCATGCCCTATCCCCCAAAGCAAAAGCCGAAGACGCGGAAACTCCGCAACCTTCGGCTTAGTTGCATCGGCTGTTCACCCCGCCCAGGCCGCGCCGATTGTCGGCTTTTCGGGTGCTACCCTAGAGCGGGGATGTTTGCTTTCTATGAGCTTCGCTTCTCTTCTTCCCTCAATCGTTCAGGTGCATCGGCTGTCAGATCATGGCCACAATAAGGGCAAAAGCGTATCTTCTTCAAGACATGACAGCCTCCGCCACAACAACCTTTCACATTCCAAGAACTTGTTACGTCGCCTCTCTCAAATTGGCCCAGGTTTATGGCGAAATCGTCACAACAAAGCATTCACCGCCTCCATCAGCACCCGCGCTCCGTTCTCCCAGGTGCAATGCTCCCGAATCCACCGTGCCGAGCGCTGTCCTTTTTCCCTGGCCGCTTGCTGATTCTCATAGCACATTCGCATCAAGGACCTCAGATGTTCGCTGTCAGGCTCCGCCCACTGGCCGCATGGCTCGGGCCCTTCATAGCCGTATCGCGCCTCGACCATCTTATAGTCCAGCGGGTAGGCATAATTTGAGACACCGCCCTCCTGCAGCCCGCTCCAATTCGTCACGATGCACGGCAGCCCCGTCGCCGCCGCCTCCCTGGGCGGTATCCCGTACCCCTCCCCCCTGCTGGGGAAGATGAAGCAATCCGCCTGGCGGAATAGCTCTCGCATCTGGGGGATGTTGTACTCTTCGGCGATGACGTCGATGTTCGGGTCCGTACACGGTGCTAGCTGACACCGCCCCCTGGTCTTCATCACCAGCCTGACGTTCGGGTCTTCCCCGAACTCCTCCAGGAAAGCCATGTACGCCAGATCCCACCCCTTGCGCTCTGCCAACTCGCCCAGGAGCAGGAAAGTGTACGGTTCATAAATGCGATTCCGCTTCTGGTAGCTATACTCCTCCTGGCGAACCCCGTGCGGCATGACATGGACAGGGATCTCCACACCGCTCTCAATGAACATCCCCTTCGCCCACTCACTGAACGTGAACAGCCGCGTCACCCGCTCGTTGATTAAGTCCACGCGGTACTGAGGCAGCAGGGTCGTCTCCCACACGAACGCCCCCCACAGACCGCCGGCCTCGACCCGATCCCAATACTCCGGCACAGTCCAAACGAAGGCCAGGCCGTCTACTGTGATGATGTTATCTTTGGGCCAGGACAGCTCCCCGTGGTTGATGGGGATCACGTCGAAGTCGGCGCCCATGCGCTTCATGGCCTTGACGGTCTGAAGGGTGGCCTTGCCGTAGCCCTCTCTGGGATTGAACGTGCCTATGAAGGTGAAGTCAGTCATTTAGGTATCACCTTGAACCTTCCTTCGCCAAGAGCTTTCGTCTTATCGTAGGACATATTCCACCCCTCCTGCTGGAACTGATACCGTAACAAAGCACGGCCCCATAGGAAACCTACCCACACACCAATCACTAGCATTGCTAAGTGGATCGTTGGAACACCTCTGCTATCTAATCCTGTCCGAAATGCATATAGTAATCCCAGTAAGACCATTGCCCAATAAGTCATTGCCATGCCTCCTATTCCTCGCCCAGGTCATCAAGGGCGTCAAATGCATCCAGTAGAGCCTCCCAGTAAAACGGGCGTCTATCACTCCCATGCCCAGGGAGATGATACGCTCGGTACAAGGTCTTCGCAGCATTAGCAATAGCTTCGAGGCAAGCGAAGCGTTGCTCTCTGGCACATCTCGCCGCCTCTTCTATGTTTTCGGGTCGGCCGAAATCATTCTCTGGCACATTGAACACCTGCATCAACTGCGCAGCCAAATACTGCTCTTCGTCCCACATAACCCCCACGGCGAACATGCCGTCATCAAGGCGATGCACTATCAAATCTGCTTTTGTTTCAACCATTTCAGTTGTATCATTCATGGCAGTACAAACCTTTCTAGCGTCGCATCGCTCTCAAAGATGTAAGGCTCTTGCTGATCCAGCTTCATCTTCTTGAACTTGTCAGGGTAGAAGTGCACCCCGCACTCCCCAATCGAGACACCCCGATTCACCACCGCTGCCAGCCGCCTCATCCCCGCACAGAACACCGCCATATCCTTTCCCCCGTCCTGGCTGGTAGCCGTCTGTGGCCAGCCCTTCTCTCCGAACAGCTCCAGAATCTCGACGATGGGCCGCTGGCTGTATTCAACGGATTTCACCAGCTTGTAATACTCCAGAAAGTGTGGCCTGGCCCGCTGCCACCGCTCGCTAATCAGGGCCTCACACCACCAGTGCGGCGTGCCAAACTTCAGCTTGTCCAGGTTCTGGTCAGTGTCCGCCTTATCACACACCCGCCGAAAGCCCAGGCTGAAGCCGAAGATGTCCTTGCGGTCTTTGATCTGCTCGAACAGCACCCGCGTCAACCGCAGCCAGTGGGGACTCAGCACCACGTCGTCCTCGCACATCACCACGTACTCATAGTTGGCCGTCATGTACTCCATCGCTACGAACTGATTGATGGCTACTCCGACGTTGGCAGTGCGGATGTGGGTTTGCTTATTGGGCAGGCTGGAGGCCAGGAAAGCGTCCACGCAAGTGGCGATCACCTGCGGCTCAGTGTAAAGCTTGCCGCTGAACCTGTTGACGCAGCCGTCCTGCCAGAGGTGGAAGTCCACCTCTTCTAGGTGCGTCTGCTCCTCCAGCGAAGCCAGGGTCTGCACCAGGTATTTGGGCCTGTTGAAGCTGATTATGGCAAAGCCTATCTTGTCAGTGATCACGATGTCTCCAGTGTTTGTTCTGCCACTAAATCAGGCAGCGCTTCCAGATAGAAATCTGGGATCCCCGCTGGCTGCTCTGGCAACTCTTTTCCCAACACCCAATGCAGCGTCATTATCATAATGCACCAAGGGCACAACTTCTGGTAACTCTGCCCTTCCTCGAATCCTGCGTCACCACCGTCATTGTAGACCAAATGTGAGAGAGCGTCTCGGACTTCCTCTTCAGTTCTCAACTGATCACCCCCTCCACCATCCCCACAAACTCCGCCTTCCGCGCCTGCCAGGAATAGGTTTGCTTGAACTTCTCTCGTAGTATTGGGGGCAGTGGGTCAGCGTTCTCAATCAGCCACACCAGTTCGTTCACGTCAACGGTGGCATCATCTGTGAAATGCACGTAAGGCGCCGCCCACTCCCGACACTCGCCCCCCGCCGTCGTCACTACTGGCAGGCCGCACGCCAACGCCTCCAAGAACACTTGGCAGAAGGTCTCCTGCACACTGGCCGACACCAGTACGTCCGCCTCTTGATACGCCTCCGCCAGCTCCTCCATCGTCCATGCCACACTGAAATGCACTGATCCCTTCACCCGATTGGCAGCGATAGCCTCCGTCAAGATAGGCTCGTCCCTGGAGGGATGGTCGTAGTCCCCCACCAGGTCAAGCGTGTAGCGGAGATCCCGATCGCGTAGCCTCCGCAGCACCTCAGGCAGCATCCACACGCGCTTCCCTGGCGAGATGCGGCCCACATACAGTAAGCGGTGCTGCCCCTCCGACTTCACCCCGGGGGTGAATACCTCTGTATCCACCAGCCTCGGCATAATCGCCACCCTGTCCGCCTTCACCCGATGCCGCTTGATGAAGAAGTCTTTGGTCTCCTGGGTGAACACTATGAGGCAGGCCAGCTTGTCCAGGTACTCCCCCACCTCGTGCTCCGTGCGCGTGTTGGCGTAGCAGATCACCGGCCTATCTGTGAGCTCCACCGCCTTCAGCAGCTTGGGATGCGTGCTGTGGATCATCAGCACGTCGAAATCCCCTGCCTTAATGAATGCCGCCATCTCCGCCGTGAGCCAGTCGCCGTCCGAGTAGAAGCGGTGGACGGTGATGTGGGGGTCGCTCGTGTCCGCGCCTGCAGGCATCCGCTCCATCGTTATCCCCGCCCGCCACAGATCGCGGCAGATTACGTGATGCTCAAACACGTCCGCCGTCTGGTGGGCGATGCCCCTGACCGCAGCGGGTAGCCCGCCGATACGAGGGAAGTAGCTGGACGAATAGTGAAGAATTCGTAGTTTCACAGTGCCATCTCCATCAATAAGGCAGTAGGTCGGTTTTGATCCGACGCAAGGTTTCCACCAGGAACTTGTCTCCTACGTTTCCACCCGGAACTTGTTGGCCTTGCATATCCATATCCACCACCACGCTGTTCTCCTCAAACACTCCAATCATCTCGCCTCATTCCAGAACACGTGCACCCCCCGCCCCGCCTTCCCGTGCGGGTTCTCCTCAGCCGACAAACCCTCCACCAGCTTCTCCGCGTGGTCAAACACCCTGAACCACTCGTGGTACTCAGGCCGCGCCGTGTCGTGCAGCAGACACCGCCCCGTCACGGGCTTCAGCAGCAGCGAGGCCGCCAACATGCATTCCCCCCGCCGCCGCCCATCAATGCTAATGAAGTCAAAGCGGAGCTCGTCGTCAAAGATGTCGAAGATGTAACCATCGCCCTCCAGGTCAAAGTGCCGAAGTTCCACATTAGCAGGGACCCTCCCCGCCAGCCGCGCATACCAGCCCAGGTCATGCTCAATGGCTATCCACTTCTCAATGTACGGGTGCTGCGTGGGAAAGTAGATCGTAGACCACCCCGCGCCCCACTCCAAGCAGAGCTTGGGCTTGGCCCACCTCAAGTGTGTGTCATAAAGCACAATCTCTCTTGGCTCAAGCCCTACATTAGGTATATTCAGGCTCTCAAAGGCCATCCTCTGCGATGGCGTGTAGTCCATCAATATACTCCTGCTCCCATCTTTTTTCTATATCGGCTTCTGTCTCTACCACTGGCGGTATAGGCGGCACGTAATTGCTCGGTCGCGGCGGCAAGTCGGCTTCCACCAAATACTCTCGACACCAACCGCCCGTCTCCACTACGTCGTCCCGCCAAAACACCGTGATGCCTCTGTGCTTATAATAGCCGTCCTCTTTCCGCTTCTCCCCTGCGTACAGCTCCTCGGCCCACGGGCACAGCGTCCAGGCTACGTTATAGCCCCCCCGCCCGCTGTCGTGCAGCACCACGATCCCCCCGTCAGCCAGCAAGCCCAGGGCCACCTCTAGGCACTCCGGCCTGTAATGCCCGTCCACGATGATCATATCGTACTGACCCTTCTGATTCCAATACCGCTTGCCAGTTGCGGGCTTGACCAGCACCTTGTCGGCCACCAGCTCCATGAGTTCCTTCGCAAACGCCCTGTCGCGCTCCACGGCCACCCATGTCTCGATGAAGTCATACTTCTCCGGCCAGTACAGTGTAGACCCGCCAGCGCCCCACTCCAAGACCCGCTTCGGTCTCTGGGCCTCAAACAGGCTATCCATGATCTTGATCTCTACGTCTGCCATCCACGGCCTTGCCTTTACGTCCATAGCATTTGCCTCCTGACTGATGCAATCATTCGTGATGCCGCCGCCCGGCACCTATCCCAGAACGTCGCCCTGGCGCGGTCAATACCCGCACCGCAATTTGGGCACTCGTAAGAACCATCGCGGTGGCGGTGGAGCGGGACATTCCCACTGGTCATCGCGCTCCCAAAGCGGGAGAGGCTATAACCAGTATTGCACCCGCCACAGATAACCCACCCGTCGCTCATTTCAAAATCCTCTTGAGCATCTGCATAAGCTCACCGTAGTGGGCTTCCATAGTTCTGAGAATGACAGAAAAGGCGCCTGCCTGCATAGTTTCCAGAAACACTCCGTAGGTCATTGAGTGGCTCAAGTACAACGCCACGATGTCCTTACTGACACTGATAACCCCGCTCTCCTGCCCCCCTAGGCTGGCCGACCCCGACACTTCGCCGCCCGCGTCGCTGTCCACGGCGTAAAACAAGCCCTGCCGCGCATTGGCCGTCCTGTCCGTCCACGGCGCGTTCGCCTTGGCAGCGTTCTCCATCTTCGCCCCGATGAACAGCGCCACCGCCACCACCGCCGCCTTCACTTTGTCCCCATAGGCTTTGATGGCAGGATTAAGGGCTGTAGGGGGTCTAGTCCAGACGATGCCGCTCAAACTGAGTCACCTCACCTCTAAGTCACTAACTGGCACTCAGCCACGGTCTTGATGTGCTCCCATGGCCGCACCACGATGACCTCGTAAAAGGCAGAGTTCACGAAAAACCTGTCGCCGCGCTGAATGTTCATGTCATGCTCGCCCACCACCACCAGCGTGATCAGCACCACGTCCCCTCCCTCCGTCAGCCGTTCCATCGGCCGCTGGCTCAAGTCCACTAGCCGCACCGTCTGCGCAGACTCTGTGCTATCACCGCGCAAAATGGCGATGCTGGTGCTCTTGTCGGCGATGATAGCTGTGTTGGTGGCTTTCATTCGGGCAATATCGTCGCTATTCAGCATCAATCCCCACTCCTCGACGCCTGAACCGTCCCCGCCCGCGGACGCGGACGCAACCCCTTCAGCGCCATCTCGTAATCCTCGAGCGCTGCGCGTGCCATCTTGCGGAACGCCTCCGACTGCTTGGTCTTATTGACGGCCTGCTCGCCCTCGGCGTACTGAAAGGCATCCCTCGCCACCTGGTCCGCAATCATCCCCAGGCAGATGGCCCGCGCCTTGTGCAGCAGCACCCGCGACTCAGTGTCGCCGATGTCCGTGTAGGTCGTGGGGGATCCCGATGCCGCGTACCTGGCGCAGTACCGCAGCGTCAGGCTGTGCGCTGTGGAGGGCGTGGGGTAGAAGGTGATGGTGTCCGCGTCCTTGATCTCCCACTCCTCCTGATATTGAGCCGAGACGGTAGGCGCTCTCAGCCTGATAACCCGCAGGAAGTCGCTCGGCAGGTCATAATCTGCCGTGTCCGCCACCAGGCTCAGCGTAGCCGTCCCGATCAGCGGAAAGCGGTTGCTGAAGTCGTCGATCGCGTCCTCCACCGCCTGCTGATATTGAGCCGTAGTCGGCACACTGTCATAAGTTTTCACCAGAGCCGTCAGCGCGGTCTGCATCGTGCTCAGAAGCGTTGCCATTCTCTACTCCAGTTTCTCCACGTCGGCCATGACGATGCGGCCACCCGCGCCGCTGCCCACCACGCCGGCCAGCACAGTGGGCACGTCTATGCCCTTTTCCTCCGCTAGTTCAACGGCCAAGGCCGCCGCTCCAGGGGTGGCGTTGATGGCTGCTTCATCCCACTCGATTTCAACCATCGCGTCGCTTGTCACTTCTCCCTCGCTGATCTGCCGAGCCAGCCCACTGGCCACGATCCCCTGGGCATAGTCAAGGGGCAACTCCACCACCTCCCCCTCGGCGTACCGCTTGGCCTTGCGCTGCGGCAGCC
>SDBS01002936.1_pt1 | contig 16836 bp, 14 predicted proteins | sample 2277091 | NCBI WGS metagenome assembly SDBS01 (sample SAMN10404972, study PRJNA504765) | marine sediment metagenome | isolation source: marine sediment core GS10_PC15, 163 cmbsf | place: Arctic Ocean: Southern Knipovich Ridge | collected 2010 | reverse complement strand
CCTGCTTGACACTCGCAGCCTCAGTATCAGATATTGTACCTGCATTATGAGCTGCTTCATTCTCTGTGATTTTAGCATTTAGAGTAGCAATCTGAGTCAGTGCATTAGACGCCTCAAGTTTGGTAGCATCTATAGCTGTCTCATGCGCTGTCTGTTGCTGAGTCAGTTGCCCTTCTAAATTCTTCTTAGAGGCTATGAGGTCAGTCTCAAGTACAACCTTCTTACCATCTAGGAAAGTTGCACCGTCCTTAAGCTCTACCTTAGGAGTAGTAGTAGCAGGTATAGCTGCTGGAATAGGCTGAGCACCTTCACCCTTAGAAGCATCAGTTGCCGTCTGATTCTCAGTATCCATAGTATAGTCCTCCTCTAATTATATTATACCACACATGGAGTAGCTTGTCAAGGATAAACAAATAAATATTTTTTATTTTACCATTCCTGGTACAAGGTATGTTTTTCTTAATTCCTCATACTTATCTTTAGCTCCAGTTGTCAGTAAAGAAGTTGTTGTTCCAAAGAAATTAAGCCAAGCGTCCATCTCAGGGTCAAGGATGCGGAGACGCTGTCTTGCTTCTCTTAGCTTTCTCTGATAGCCTGATATTAACTTATCTCCATCAGGACCTATTATCTCTTGTAACTGTTCTCGCTCAGCAGCAGGAGCTACTTCAAATCTGCGTATCTGCTGTATCTGTTCAGGGTCATAAGTATCAAGTACTATAGTCCTGAGATTTCTATATGGTCTCATGTATTCTCGGCTAGTCTGCCAGTAGAGCTTCTCCATAGGAGTCCAGTCAGCTTGTATTCTCTGTAATAGTCTTTCTCGATGAGGAGCATCAAGAGATTCTAGTAATATATCAATGTAAGCATAGTAGGTATCAAAGTCTCTCTCCATTCTCTGAGACTCCCAGTTCCACTTATATTCTGGTTGAAGTTCATAGTAGTAGTATAGTAATTCTTGGTCAGGAGTCTGAGTAGGAGTAGGAATGTTTCTCTCTTCCAGCATCTTAGCTCTTTCCTCAAGAGTCTTAGGCACATCCTTGTAGGCAGGAGACTCACCAAGGATTCTTACTGCTTCTGATAAACTACCTACCATATCACTTCTAAATGACATCCACTGGTCAGGACCTATCTCTCCTTCTACAAACTGGCGATTTATCTCTACCATGCTAGGGCGGATTAGTTTATCATCTTCATAGACACCTACAGTTCTAGCTTCATTGTATACTTTGTCTAGTTCCTCATAGTAGTCTCTAGTCTTAACATCCAGCAGTTGCCAGCTGGAAGGATAGAGAGGAGTAGTAACTCCCTGCCATCTACGATATGTCTCCCATTCATAGAGTAGCTTTTGCTGATAGACATCTAGCTTGTAGTAATCACTAAATCTCTTTCCTGTTACTGGATACTGACGGTCAATCTGGTCTTGGACTGATACAGGTACTCCAGTAGCTTCCTCAATAGCTAGTCTCATTTCCCTACGGATTTCTGTAAACTCTTGAGGTCTTATGCGGAACAGACCAGTCTGCTGCATCAGTATACCTTTAACACCATCAACTCTAGCAACAGCCTTTAGCCAGAGCTTCTCTTCCTCTGGAGTTAGTTTCTCACCAGTTTGTTTCTTCCTCCATATCTCATCAGCATCATAGCCTTCTTCACCAAGGGTTAGCATAGTCATATAGTCTCTAAAGCGGTCTGGATAGATATGTTCTAGTACTGCTCCTATATGCTCAGGAGATAGAGTTCTTAATCCACTGAGTCCTGTCCTTACCCAGGCAGGAGCTAGCTGACCCCACTCAGGCTTACCCTCTACCCAAGCACCAAAGGCTACTATCGGTAGCATAACATGAATACCTGGAAAGAAGCCTGCTCTGGCAATGTAGTCTATAAACTCCATACCAGGCATAGCGTCATAGTACTCTGGGAAGTCACGGAGATAGAAGCTTCTGAGTCCGCCCATCCAGACAGAACCTCTTAGCATATTCATCTGCAGGTCAGTGCCAGGTACAGGTAGATAGCCTTGGTCAGTATTCTCAACATACTTGGCTATTCCTGTCATAACACCTGGAGTTCTCATAGCTGTTCTTGGAATCCAGCGCCATCTGAACATCTCATAGTTCCAGAAGGGGAAGAGAGCTCGCATAGATTCATCTATGATGTTAGCATCGTCATAGGTGGGATAGGCTAGAGCGTGCATATCACGAGATTTAGTTACGGCAGATTCTTTAGTAGCAAACCATTTAGTAGTCCCAGCAGCTTCCCTATACATTGGTAACTTTTCTACATCATCTGCCACTGAGTTAACATACTGTCTCCACTTGACTACATCAGGATATGTTCCTTTAGCTACTTTAATCATCTTAGGGTTAAATACTACCATTTGATTAGGAGTTCCTAGAGTAGAAGTCACCTCCTCAACCAAATCATTTATAGTTAACTTCTCCCCAGGTCTGACCTTTACTTGACTACGAATCTTAGAGAAGTCAGCAGTCATCTCAAACGCATCATAACCCTTAGCCTTAATTCTATCACCAGCATCAGTAATCCAATCTCCTATATCATCAATACCTAGACTAGGAGACTCATCTATATCTACAAGAAACTTACGCAAGGACTTAGGATTAGTAACATCCACCCTATAAACATTCTTAGTAGTTAGCATAGTAGATAGAACTTCCTCACCATAGACAGCTGCCTCCTCTTTAGCACTAGTTAGATAAACTCCATCTCCAAGAATACCACTATCAGATATCTTAAACCCCTTCTTGCTTATCATCTCAGCAGCCTCTGTAGTAGTACCATGATACATAAGTGGGTCTCCAGGTAGTTTATTAGCAGCATGAAGTCTAGTTACTTCCTGTCTTATCTCCTCTAGCTGCATTACTGTAGGAGAATCAGGAGTCAGTATTGTAGGCTCTACCCCTAAGTTATGCCAGAGCTGGTCATAGACTTCCCCAATAGCATCATCAGTAAAGCCTATATCAGCAGCAGACTTGCCTAGCTTAGCAGCGTAGGCATCTGCCTGTTCTGCAGCATGGAGTATGAAGTCTTCTCTCGGACGGATAGTTACATGATGCTGAACTCTGGTAAGTCCTCTATACAAGTCATCCCCAGTCACTCCGAACAGATAAGCTAGATGATTAGGAGTTAGTTCTTTAACTACCTCTGGTATATAGTCAGGAGTGAATACTGTCTTATCCACAGAGCCAAGGAAGTTTCTACTAGCTCTAAGTCTAAGGCTCTTAAACTTCCTAGCATTAACATCAAACTCTTCCCAGATAGTAGCTTTCTGAGCTCGTTGCTGAGTCCAGAATCTATCATTTCTAGCTTTCTTAGCAGTTCTAGGTATGATGGATTCTATCTCAGCTATCTTATTACGAGTAGCTAGCATATTCTCCATCTCTAGTCTAGTAACAGAGTCAAGGTCAGTAAGTCTAGCAAGTTGAGCTTCATTGAGTACAGGAGTAAGTTCTTTAACCCAACTTTTTATTAGAGCCTCTTTTCCTTCAAACAAAGCAGCAAAAGTGCCCATACCACCTTCTACCAGTTCATCTTGTGTTCTCAACTCAACACCTGCTGCAGGTATAACATTATGAATATCTGCTATAACGGAGTCAAAATCCACCATCTTAATTGTCTTATTAGAATCCACCAACGCTTTTAAATTCTTAAATCCATCCATATCTAGTAACTGTTTACCACCTGGAAGTCTAGGTGCTGAGAACTCAATCTTCCTAACAAGATCTTCAGAAGTTTCTCTCAACAATCCTTGGTCAACCTTACCCTCAACATCAGACAGGTAGAGCCTAGCTAGCCTATTCTTATCTAGCTTCCAGCTAGTCATAGCAGCAGTTCCACTAGTAGGAAATCTTACAACAGGAACTGCTCTAGCATGTTCTACTATCTGATTCATCGTCCTTGTTAAGTCTGCCTCTGCTGTCTCCATAAACTCTGCTAGCAGTTTAGCTGAGCCAACTTCAAAGTCATCCATCTCACCAGGGAGTAGTTTGGCTTTTCTGAGTTCAGTTAGTTTCCTGTAATCATGTATCCTCTCACCAGTACCTTCTACCATACTAGTGATATTCTGCATATCTCCAAGGAAGTCATTTATGTTAGTAGGAGCAGGAGGAGGTTTCATAACTTCTTTAGTATAGCCAAGAGGAGTCTTAGTATAGCCAGCTCCCTCATATAGTAGTTTATGCTGCTCTTTAGCAACAATGGTTACTTTGGAAGCTCCTTGCTCATTAGCTAGATTATGCAGGAGAAGTTCAGTATCCCTCATAAACTGACGATTAACTAGACCAGTTTCAGTAACCTCAAGAACATCAAACACTAGTTCATCAGGAGTTGCTCCAGCACGGAACTGAAATGAACCAACTTGTCTTCCTTCAAGCATTAGAGGAGATTGCTTAAAACCAACTTCAGGAAGACCAATAGCCTTAGCTTCTCCCAGACTCATATCTCTACCAAGGTCATCTAGTAGACTAGCCTTACCAGTGTAGATTCTAGTAATAGTATCTGCCTCATCCTTCAGTACGTTAATCTGATTTTTGAGACTAACTAATGACAGCTCTCTCTCTTGCTCTACAAAAGCTGCCATCTTACCATCTATGTCATCAAATATACTGCCATCAAGTACATCATCTCTAATACCCTTTTTAGTAGTCATTCGGACATCAGTGCACTTGTCAAAGGTCTTGCCTAAATCTTTACTAATCTGTCTCCGTTCAAACTCAAGTACATCTAGCTTAGAATGAGCTCTGATTGCATCAGGTCCTACAGTAGCATCCTGCAGAAGTGCTCGTTCTATATCTCTAGCATCACTAGGATGAATAGCAGCTATGTCATCTAGCGCAGCCTTGTGTTTAGATAATACTCCTGTCAATCTTCCCATATCGTCAGGAGCTATATCTGCTAGTGCTTTCATATAATGGACTTGATAGTCATAGGCTGTCTGCATACTATTAAAGTGAGCCCACATATCATAGCCATCTTGGAAACTTGCCAGAGAGTGGTCTCTACCAGCTATGTTAATCTTAGCACCTATAGTCTTTCCCCCTAAGAATGGTACTTTCTCAGGTATAACCGCTTCTCTAGTAATGAACGGTATTTTACCACCTCTGAATATAGCAGCTCTACCAGTCTTAGGGTCTACCATAGCCTGAGCTAGCCGCAGCTCACCTTTCTCAAACAGCTGTAACTCATAAGGAGCATTTGCTAATCCTTTGAATAAGCGGTTAGTTTCTGCTACACCACTATATGCTTTAGGATATAATACCTCTGCTCCTCCTAAGAAACTCCTCTGCATATTCTCAAGGAAGTTGAAAGGACCGAAGTTAGCAAAGAGCAAATTCCATCTCGCTATGGGCATTACCAGTCTGCGTTCTAGAGCTACTAAGGCAGACGAGTATAATACTCTATCAGCTACTCTGCTATGCCAAGAAGCTGACCTACCTGCCTGATTCATGTATTTAGTCAGAGGACTTTGTAGATTAGCATAGCGGATACTCTCTAGGCGGTTAAAGTTATTCATAAGGACATCAGTTGCTGAATCACCTTTAAGAGCAGCTTTAGCATCATTAACTACCTTCTGCTTAAAGGCATTTAGTTTAGTTGATAACTTCTCCACCATTTCTTCAGTAGCTTCTTGTCCTAAGTCAGCTATCATCTTACCAGCAGTTATTCTTTCACCTTGTCCACTAAACATATTGAGGACTTCATTATTAAGGCGAGATAAGCGGTTAGTATCAAAGGTTAGTTCCTCAGCTACTTCCTTAGTTAGTTTTATAGCAGCTGCTTCATCTATATAACCAAACTCCAGCATAGGACTTCCTGCTCTTACAGCAGCATCCCACCCTTCCATAGGTCTTGCTATAGCCTGGTCAATAGCACTATTGCCAGCATCAATAGCATCCTTGGCAGTTAGCCCTTTAAGATTACGGACTTCAGGAAATGTTCTTTGTAGTGCTGAACTGAACTTCATATAGCCATCTCTGGCAAAGTTCCTAGCCATCATAGTGAAAGTTCTAGGAATCTGATAACCAGCACCAGTTAACCAGAAAGCTCCTTTGATAGGAGATAATATTCCCTTAACTCCAACTTTGAATATAGCATCTGCACCTGCTATATAGCCAGATTCAACTGCCTGAACCCAAGGACCTATTCTAGTACCTAATCCTCTTATTCCTGCTTTGGTAAGTCCAGTACCTACCTTATAACCAACAGCAGTAGCCATGCCTAGCCCGATATAGCTAACTGGGTCAAAGGCTATCTCAGCGCCTAGCTTACCATACCAAGGAACATCCCAGTCATTGAAAGCCTTAGCATAAGCAGACCAGCTAGTCTCACCCACAGAGCGGTAGAAGTCATAGTTTTCTTCAAGTCCAGCAGCTGCCACATCCTCAGGAGTCTTGAATAGTCTATGAGCTCCTACTATGGCAGCAGCGGCTAAAGGTCTTGGCAACATACTGAAATACTTATCCAACAATTCTACTGTTGCCATCATAGGCTGAGTTACTAACAGCTTGCCAAATTCAAGTGGAGTTAGTGAAGGAGCTTCTGCCTGTATTGTTCCTGCTCTAATTAGATTTAGTCTGTCAGATTCTACTGCCCAGTCCTTAGCTCTATCTGCTAGCCAATCTTTAGCAGATTTCATTTCCTCATCTTGTAAGTCCATTTGGCTAAGTATGCTTCTGACATCTTCCTCAGTCATACCTTGAGGTAGTTCAGCCACTCCAAAAGCAAAGGACTTAGCTATTTCTTCCACTGTTAGATTATGAACTGCTCTCAGTTCTAGCTTAGGTGAAGTTAGAATTTCATCTAGTACTTTATTCTGAGCTTCTATAGCATCCCCATCAAAGCCTTCTGGCAATACATTGGACAGGTGTTTTAGACGGTCAAAGATGGTTGTTAACCAGATAGTATCTTCATCTCTCATACTATCAAGTGGAATGTATTGTAGTATATCTTCTGGCTTCTGTAGTTTATAATCTGGAATAGATAAGTAGTTTGGCATAGTAACCATTACTTGTCGTCTCCACTCAGCAGCCTTGAAGTCCTGCATAGCTAAGTCAAACTCCTGCTTAGCTAGCTCAAGCTGCTGTTGATATTCCTCACCTATTACTCCTACTCCAATAAATGGAAGTACAGGATATGCTCTTTCTCCAGGTCTAGGCATACCAAAAGGAGATGTAAATCTCCATCTGCGTTCTAACCCTACCATAGCTTTCTCAGCTTCAATCAGTCTAGTTTGAGCTTGATACTGCTCAACTCCAAGCTGAGCCATTTCTTTACCAAAGCCAGGATAGAGTTCAGGTATCTCCACTGGAGGAACAGTTACAGGCTTCTTAAGCTCTGGAATCTCTATGCCTTTTTCTTCTAATACCTTCTTAGCGTATTCTGATACTTCTACTGGTTTTCCGTTTGGCATTATACTCCTCCAGGTGGTGTAGCTCTCTCAGGCAGGGCAGTTCTCTGAGGTACAGTCTCAGCTCTACCTCTAGGCACTTGAGCTGGTCGCTCTTCTTTTTCTTCCTCTGCAGTTAGCATAGCCATAGTTGCATCTGCTACAGTATTGTATAGAGCAGCAGTTTCTCTATCTCCAGTCTTGTCTAACCAAGCTGCTTGGCGTCTGTAGTACTGTATCAAAGCTATTAGGCTATTGGTAGGATGCATCTCTGCTTGGTCTGCTCTAACTTGTGCTCTCTCTTGCATTGGGTCTTCAATATCAGGAAAGAGTTTCCTCATAACATAAGTATAACTCAGCCTAAAGTCTGGGTCTAGCATTCTGGCAGTAGTAGCTCTACCTACCATATCGCCAGGGATTTCTATGTCATAGTCAGCACTGACATAAGCATTATCTGGTAATGCATTAGGATACTCCCAATCGTAAGGCTTTACTCCCCTCTCCTTAATATCTGCCAACCAGTCATTATCTATATCTTCATACCTATTGATAAAGGCTTCATGGAAAGGTCTCATTACCTGATTAGCAGAAGCAGCTATCTGAGACATAACAGATGCTGTTAACTGCCCTTGAACACTTCCATACATAGACCAGCTAACTCCACCTCTCTGCATCATAGCTTCTAAATCAAGCTGAGTGCTTCTCAACTCAAGTGGCATAGGAGGAGTACCTATGAAGTCAACAGAATCATCAGGACCGCCTCGGAATATAGCTCCTCTTCTAAACACATCCTCAGGTCTAACTATTGCCTTACCACTACGGCTCCGTTCAAAGATTCTAGGTTGAGCAGTATCTCGTAGTAGTTGTAAACTGAAGCTCCACCACTTATTCCAAGTTCTATAGATATGCTCATTGGTGGCTACTATACTTTGTCCAAGTTCAGCTTTCCATCTTTCTGATGAATCTTCTTGAGTATGCAACTTAAGCGTAGAGGAATAAGTCGGTATAATACCTTCTGTCAAACTACCCATATCAGGTAGTCCGCCAACTGGAGCTATATAAACAGGCATACGCTTAAATCTTGTACGTTCAAACTTTACCAGTACATTGTCTATAACAATAGCGTTCCAGATAGCTTTGCTGAAAGGGAAGATATCAGATATCTCTACCCACCAGTAGTCGTAGATAGTGACATTTCTTCCTACTGATGCTCTCCACTGGGCATAGTTATTACTCAAACTCCAGCCATTTTTCTTAGCCATATTAGTAGCTTGACTTGAACCTACATGATAGATGTGGGCTACCTCACTAAGTCCAAGTGTAGCATCCCACATAGGATAGACATCTATAGGATTCCAAGGCTCATCATAGCATCTAGTACCATCATCTGTTACTGCGGCAAAGTCAGCATACCAGCCAGTTGCTAGCATGAAGCCTAGTGAAGTTCTCTGTAAAGATTGCCTGGGATTAGTTTTGCGGAAGTTATTATGAACATCTTTCCAGGCAGTTTTGAAGAAGCGACTAACAGACGAGACTGCAGTAGATACCTCTGGGTCTATAGAGTTATAGTCCTTTATTCTGTGCGGTATGTCAGTATCTAGAAGATGTAATACTAAGTTGAATAAAGACCGAGGGTCATTACCTACAAAACTCTCCATTTTTTCTGTTTTGAGTTCGTCAATCATCTCTATTAAACGATACCACCTCTTCATGGCAGAGTCTCTTGAAGCCCAGAATTTCTTAAGTTCATTACAACGGTTAATTACTATAACTGCATTTCTATCCATTATTGCTCCTTTAAGGCTCGCTGAACAGTTCTCATACTAATACCAAACCAATCAGCTATTCCTTTTACACTCATAGACTTAGCCAGGTGTTTAATTGCGGATTGCTTATTTGCAGTTTTTAAGTGTGTAGCTCCTGCATTAGTATCATATATACAGTTAAGCAAAGGACAAGTTAGACAATCATCATGCTCACTACATCCAGTATCTGCTGCCATTCTATTAAGTTCTGCTACTGATAATGACATAATCATACTCCCCAAGAATCATCCCACCCGCCTTCTGTAGCACTTCCTACATAACCTCTTGCTATAGCTTGAGCATGTCTACAGACAATAGCAATAGCACCTGCGTCATGATGGTCGTCAGCACCAACTACTAATATACCGCTTCTGATTAGTTTATTTCTTCTAATATTCTTACACTGAGACCAGAATCTAATATCCTGACAATCAATATCTTCTAAATGTCTACTAACCTCAGTAATCATATAAGGTTTAGTAGCTACATTAGTCTGCCAGCCTATTGACTTTATCATCTTGCCTGTTCTAACATCTTCACGCCAGTAGAGGTCAGGATAATCTCTCAGATGACTTACTATATCTAGGTTATCTTCTGGGCAGATAACTCCATTATTATAGTAGTGTGCTACTTCCTTCATTAGTTCTGCCATCTCCCACTCATCATGAAAGCCAGCTAGAGTAGCACAGTGTTGCATTACGGGAGGAATCTCATTACCTTCCTTGTCTCTATACTCATCAATGAAGTTCCATACATGACCTACTGATTCAGATGTCTTACCTTTCCCAGGGTCTATGCTAATGACATAGCCTTTTTCTTCTTCCTTATCATGCCAGATATCAAGTGTAGCTGATAGAGTAGTTTTAGTTACCTTATCAGTAGCAGTGATATTCTTCTGTATTAAGGGAGGAAGACAATCATGTATTTTAGTAGATATAATGTCAGAACTATATGCTTGGTCTCCAGCCGTCATAAAGCAAGTCTCATCATCTTCAGGAAACTCTTGCGGAAAGATGAATTGACTATCTCCTGACCTACGTAAGGAGGCAAGTTCTGCTATCTTATATCTCCTCCATCTAATCATAGCCATAGCATCAAGCTCACTATGATTATAATAGTCTATGAAGAGTCTTAACAGTTTAACTTCATCAGACTGTATGTCAGGTAATGGGTCAGTATTATCTCCAGGTAGGCAGAATATATCCTCAGCATACATCTTATACTCAGGATGTAAGAACCAGTAGTAAGCATGAGGAGTATAAACTGAACCTCCTATTGCTTTGCCTTCTTTAGCTGCCCTATACATTTCACAGAAAGGATTGTCTTCGCCATTAGCTGTACTGCCAATACGGATTTTAGTTCGTGGACTAAGAGGAACTCTCTGTATTGCTGAAGCCATTATGAGTTCATGAGTACCTATCAACCAGAAAGCATATTCATCAAGTAGAAGATTATGTATCACTTCACCTCTACCAATAGTATAACTTCTTGAACTGAATATATACATAGTAGAGTAGAAATTAGTAGCCTTGTCTTCCCAACTTAATTCTGTAGCAGATTTATGGTCAAGTTTAGGAATGGTAGGAATCTTCCTCTGTAAGCTCTGATGATATCTCTTAGCTTTTAATATCTGTCTCTGTGCACTGAACTCGTCATAACTAACAATAACTGACACAGTACCATTGATAGTAATGTTGTCAAGGAAGAAGTCTCCGATTACTATAGATGTAAAGCCTACCTGAGCAGGCTTAACATAAATATCTCGCAAACCTGAATTTAGAACAATATCTTCCTGAATAGGATTAGGTATGAGAGGCACTCTTGTTCTATTCTTATCATCAATATCTAAGAGCGTGCTTAGTGTAAGCCGTCTGTCAGAGAATAGTGTTTTAAGAGCCTCGTCCTGCGTCTGCACAACCATTAGTTATTCCACTCTAGCTGTTCTGCTACTACTTGAGACTGCTGAACTAATACAAATTGTATATAAACAAAGTCAGGAAATAGGTCAGCTATTTGTCTCTTGAATCTAACAGGTAAATCATTATTCCCTAAATGCTCAATTACAACTCCAGGATGTATTTCCTGAGGATGAGTTATGCGATACTTTCTCCCAGCTTCTCTGAAGATTTTATTAAGTTCAGGGCGTACTGTATCTATACTCCAACCCACTGTTTCTTCTCCAGTTTTTCTACTTTAGCCTTTAGCATATCTATCTCTGCAGCTAAATCTCTAGGCACTAATTCATTCAGGCTATCTCTTGAAACATTAAGCTCAACTAACTGTTTATCCGTTACTGCCTCGGTATCTACCTCAATTATCCCTTTAGGCGTATGGAGTTGAAGTATCATGCTGTCCTCCACATCATAATAGCAGCTATAATAACCTTATAGTTACTAGAAGAACCGTGCTTACCATCCACTCTGCATGTCAATGTTTGTATCCCTGCCGCTACTACACCAATGGCAGCTATAGTGTAAAGCTGGTTCCTCGTTGTGCCTGCCGCATACTGGTCAATGCTGCCGATTTCGCCACCAGCTAAATCAATATCTAAAATACCGTGACTGGAGGATTTATAGTAAAGCAGCAATAGGGTATATGTGCCTACAGCCAGATAGACATTCCAGGATATATTATCACCATCAGCAAGAGAAGCGGTATTACTAATTACTAAGTTTAGCATCTGTAAGTTATCTATTGCGAAGCTCCACGTTCCTTGCCCTATACTCTGGTAAGAAAAAGGTAAAATCGTAATATGACCTTCACCGCCAGCGTCTACGTAGGCTTTCCTGGCTGCGTCATTGGCAGCGACAGGAGCAGGCAGATTGCTCACCTGCTGACTATTAGCGTCCAGTAATGCCATCAATCTGCCAGCATAAAGGTCAAAGGTAGGCGCAGCTGCTCCTTCTAATCTAGCTATTTCTACTTGTGCTGCTCCATTCCAAGCCTTCAATGACATATAAGCGTTAGCAGCTCCAGGAGCAGCGATATAGACAGAGCTTGAGGTAGACAGTATAAAGCCGCCCGACCTAAGTCGTATAGCTTTCAAGTCTAAGTCGCCATAATTATCGTCAGCAGCATTACGAATAGCAATCCTACTGCTTCTCTCTTTTATGATATTATTTGTAGTCTTTAGCTCGTTAGCTCCTAGTGATATATCTCCACTTGAGTGAGCGGGTAAAGTCAAGCCAGTAGTGGTAACAGTACCATTGATAATAGGGGCAGTTAAAGTCTTATTGGTAAGTGTCTGAGCCTCAGTCCTACCAACTATCTCTCCTACTCCATGAGTGGCAGTCAAGTCAGCATGAGTACCTATAGCATCATCCACCTCAGCTGCAGTCTGAGCAGCTTCAGCAGTTGCCTTAACATCAAAGACAGCATCATGAGTAGGGGCTTTAGTAACTCCATTGGTAATTGCTCCTGCCTGAACAGCAGCAGCCTTAGCAGCAGAATCAAGATACTTAGCATGATGGTCAGAAGCTCCTACATCATCTAGCTTAGTATGAGAGAGTCTATTGCCAGCAGTAAGGGCTTCTAGTAAAGCTACAATCTCAACCCCTGTCTGGTCAGCTGTAGCTGAAGTTTCTATAGCTGACAGCTTAGTCTTCTCGTTTGCAGTATACTTTATATAGGTAGTACCATCTTTGAGATAGGTTACTTCCAGTCTATCACTAGCTGCCAAAGCCTGTAGTAGTGTAACTATCTCTGCACCAGTTAAGTCTCCAGTAGAACCTCCTTCTATCTCAAAGCTACTGCCATTGTAGTTCACTACCAGATTGCCAGAGGAGTTTATATAGATATTGCCAACTTCTTCATAGTCAGTAGGAGGCTCAGAGACAACAGCATCAGTATATACGATAGAGCGTCTCTTAGTTACTCCATCTTCTACTATGACTAGATAGCCACCATCCTTAGTTATGGATGTTATAGTCACCTATCCTCCAAAGATATGTATTACATCCTGCCACTCAAGTACACCAAGTCCAGTTAAGAAACATAACAAACCAACAAGTGCTATCCTGTTCTTCATTGCAAAAGTCCTAGTCTTCTCTATCTTATCATTCTGCTTTTTGAGAACTTCTTTGATTTCCTTTATATCCCCAGCCATTCCTCTTTCATCAGTACCAGGTATGCCAACCACAGCAGTCTTTAGCTCAATCAGTAATTCATCTCTTTTGGCTACTGTTAGTTTTTCTGCCATTTAGCGTCTCCTTCCGACTCTGACTCTACCAGCAGTAGAGGCTGGCATACTATATCTAGCTCGGCTACGAGTTGCTCGACCAACTGACCTTGGTTCACGAGTCCCTAAGCGAGATAACTGAGCTCGGCGGATATTTCTTTTAGCTGCCTGAATGACTTTTGCAGTAACAGGACGCCTAGCCAATTTCCTTACCTCTGGCTAATGATATAGTGTCAGTCCTGGATATTTGGATTATCTCCTGATTTTTAGAAACCCAGTCGGAGAAATTAAAGCCCTTATCACCATCTCCTACTACTGCTTCCAGTAGCTGTAACTGCTGAGGTGTATAAGCACTTCTAAGTCTAAGCAAATACTGCTGGTCAAAGGAAGTCATTTCAACAGGTTTCATTTCACCTGTTTCTTCGTCTTCCTCTAATTCCATTTCTAAGGACTTCCTTAATATCCTGTGGTCTTTCTCCAGCACCATACGGAAGTTGCGATAGAAGTCCATCTCAGTATATTCTTGGCTTAGTTCTTTTCTAAATTCAGGAACACGCTCTTCCAGTTCAGTAAACTTAGTATCTTTCCTAACTATCTCAAGCCAGCTTCTAGTAAGTCCTAATACATATAGTGCTTCCTCATCTGAGAATCCAGAAGCCATCCAGCCAAGATACTTAGCTCTTGTGTCATCTCTTCTATAAGGAATGAGAGACAGGGCTGCAGTTACTTCTTTTGGTTCGGCTGAAGGTAGTTGTAAGGTGGGTTCTTCCATAACAGTCCCTCCAGTTTGATTATACCATGTATTCAACTGCTTGTCAAGGATAATATGGACAATTTTATTTATTTAACATAGTGAATAGTTAGGTTGACAAAGGTATATCTTATATGGTATAATAGGGATATAATGATTAGGAGATTTGCATGAATGAGTAGTAATATAAATTGGTTGACAGACGAGGACTACAAGAAGGCTGTGGGTCAACTAAGGAGACAGATGACTGGAGTCTTTGACTTTATGAAGGTTGATGACAAGATACCTATCAGGTATATGTACGGGATGGAAGCTGGAGTATCTGGTGCTGTTAACGAGATGGTTAAACTAGCTGAGGATTTCGGCTTGAGAGTTAGAGGAGTAGATAAGGCAATAGATTTGGAAATGCTGAGGAGAAAGCATAGATAGTGGATTTAGCAAATGCAGAAAAAGGGATAAGTGATGGCATTAGATATCGGACAGCAAGTAGCCCTTCTTGGACTTGAGGACTACGTCTGCACATTCCAGTGCCTGACACACTGTCCTCTACCACCTAACCAAGATTGTCTCTGGGATGACCCAGGTATAGGAGAGGACCTTGAGGTAGTATATCCAGATTTCTTCTGGTGGCGGTTGAATAATCTACCAGAGGACAAGCAACCTTTAATCGTAACACCAGACTCGATGGATGAGTTTTATAAAGAACCAGAAGGAAATGTCCAAAGATGTAACCGTTGCCTATCAACCAATGTACACTTCGGAGAAGAATGGATTGTTTGCAAAGACTGTGCTTATAATGAGCCTTTGTATGACTTCCCAGATAATGTTCTTACAGAGCGTGAAAGAATATGATTGGCTACAAAGAAGCTAAATCAGAAAGGTAGGCACCCAGAATTGACATTTTCTTAACAATCTGCCATAAAACAGTTCCCACTTGCTCCTACTGCTCACAGACCATAGAGCTCTCTGAACCTATGGTCTGTGGCAAGCTGTGGCAGAAACATACAGAGGAAGGAGGTGAGCCAAGAAGATGGGTAAAGAATTTCCGCTGGCACGCAAAGAGGAAGAAGGACAATCAGTGCTGCTGGTTAGAACAAGCTCTGGAGAACGTATCACAGCAGCCAGTATCAGAGACAAGAGGGCGAAAATCTCTTCAGGTAGCAGAGGATGTAAAGTTAGAAAGGCTAAAGATACTAAGACAAAGAGCAAGGGCAGTATCAAAACTGAAGGAGCTAATGCTAGCCCCTCTAAGGAAGATAGACGTGGACGAGGTAATCAGGATAGGAAGTCGGATAGAGGAGATGAAGGAGAAGATAGGCTTATTGGGAGGAGTGCCCAAAAGTTGGGAATAGTACATCCTAGTAGTTATTGTGATGAGTTAGAAACAGTTCCTCACTATTGGGTTGCAAAGGAACATATTGCAAAAGGTGTACTGTTTCAGTGTAAGTTATGCCATAAGCATTTATGGCTACATTCTCAACCACATGATGCTGCGATGCTAAATAGCCTGATAAAGCATTACGGTAAAGATGAAGGCTACTGCCGCTTCCTGAACAGGCATAGACCAGCTAAGATACTAATGGCTAAGTTACAGGACCTGAGGAGGTTAGAGAAGGAGATTGAGGATAAGAGGGAATTTGCTAGGATAGCAGATAGGATATTAAGTGAAAAGGAATACGATAAAAAGGAGTAGATATGACAGCAGAAGAGAAGTTGAAGAAGTGCAAAGTGGATTGTATTTTTCTTACGGCTCTGATAATTGGTATACCTCTTGGACTGTGGCTTGGGATAACGTTTGCACCTAGACTCTTGGTCTTACTTGACCCTTCAATAATGAGGACAATACTTAGCATAATTTTAGTAGTAGGTGTTTTGCTCCTTGGTATTCTAGGTGGTGTTGGTTTCTTCATCTGTTTAGAGGGTTTATGGGATGAAATATTGAAGGATAAGAAGTAGAGATTAATATAGAACTACCCCAGAACACATAGACTTAATAGCTAACCTAAAAAGAGAGATTAAAGGAGGTAAAGCAAAAATGAATAAAGACTTTCACAGAACATTCACAAAATGCCCTTGCTGTGGTAGTGAGGACAGATTCCTAGAGCAACTCGGTAATGAGTTGAAGGAAAGAGGGCTAGCTAGGGAAGAATGGAACTTTCACATGGATGTTAAAGAAGGAGTTGTGATAGACCAGACTAAGGAAGCATCTATTCCTATTGGGTCAGAGGTTCCTGTATTTGGATTTATAACTGACATCTGTATGGACTGTGGCTGTATGTATGCTGTTGACCTTACTCGGAAAGATATCAAGAAGCCTGCACCGCCTCCTATAACACTACCCAATAGAGCACAGAGGAGAAGGGATACCAGAGATGGTGGACTGATAAATCCATTTAGTACAAGCTAACTATCTAACTACAAGAAGGTATTATGAAAAGACTACTATGCTTAATAGGTTTGCATGATTGGTTGCTTAACTCTGAATCTGCCCTAAGACTAAATTGTCACAGAGTTTGTAGAAGATGCAACAAGGAAGAGATTGCGGTAGCCTACAAGACTAAAGTCATATGGGCAAAATATAAAAGAGGTGAAGCATGAAACTTAGTACTATGACTAGAAGAACTAAATGGATATCTAAACTATTGTATCTAGCAATATTTAAGTCTAGTACTCTAACTTCAGATGAGTATGATATTCGTAAGAT